>ERZ773134.3049-NODE-3049-length-11099-cov-16.261499_pt1 | contig 11099 bp, 14 predicted proteins | sample MGYA00580856_ERZ773134 | MGnify/ENA primary metagenome ERZ773134 (study PRJEB29015, sample SAMEA2737823) | human gut metagenome | biome: human gut; feature: human-associated habitat; material: faeces | place: China | collected 2012 ... | reverse complement strand
AATGGTAACAGGTGTTTCTTTGAAAGTAAAGAAAAAGAAAATAAACATTCGTTTTAAGTTAGTATCAAATGTCTCTAAATATCAGATTATGTACAGTACAAAAAAATCTTTTAAGAATAAAAAGGTTGTAACAGTAAGAAGTGGAAATGTGACTATAAAGAAATTAAAAAGGAAAAAGACCTATTTTATCAGGGTACGGGCTATCAGCAAAAATGGAAAAGCTGGTGCGTGGAGTGTAGTGAAAAAAGTGAGAGTGAAATAATATTTCTGAATCACTATTTTTAGAGAAAATCTTAAGATGTAATGCAAAAGAAAGGATGAAAAGATATGAAGAAAAGAACAAAGATTTACGCATTATTATTTGCAATGGTATTATCGTTAACACAGATGATCGGAGCAGCAGTTCCAGTTAAAGCAGCAACGAAGGAATGTTCGCATGGTTATACTTTGGTGAATGGTATCGGTATACGTATGCATGAATGTGGCGAGTCCGTATGTATTACCTGTTATCATGGACATTCTAAACGTGTAGTTATTCCGAAAACTTTTAAGTTAAATGGGAAAAATCTTCCTCCAACACAAATTGATTGGGCTGATTGTGGTTTCTCTGAAAATGGGGTAAAAGAAATTGTGATTCCAGATACATTAGATTATTTGGGATATTGGGATGAAGATGAAGTTAACACAAGCTATAAAGATATTACATTTTTTGTCCATAAGGGAAGTAAGGCAGCAAAAGCTGTACAGGCAGAAGGCTATAAATATAGATATTTAAACGACAATTCCAAACCACAGGATAGGAAATCTCCACTCAATTCCAAAATAATGTGTAATTAGACGATTATATAAAAATCGACTTAGCGGAAGTCCAATGCCACATCCAACTATCAAACCAGAAATTGCATAGGTATACGCTTCCGCAGAAATCATTCGTTTAAGTTGCCTATTATCCATACCAACAGCTCGCATTGCACCATACTGCTTAATTCGTGCAGATACACTCATAGAGATACTATTGACGATATTAAACAGCGAAATAACTCCGATAATAGCTAAGAAGCCATAACAAACAATTCGTGCAGCCCAATATGTAGCACTATTTTGTTTATTGCCTTCACGCTGATCTGTAATGATAATATCATCGTTTTCAAGACTTCTAATTTCTGCTATTGTTTCTTCAGTAGCGTTTGAATCTAACTGAATTCCAATAAGCCCATACTTTGTATCGCCCATGATACGGTCAAATGTTTCCTGTGAGCAAATAATAATCAAATCATCTCCGAATAACCCTTGTGATAGAGCGCAAGTAATCTCAACTTCTTCGCCTGCAAACTGGATGGTATCACCGATGTGCAAGGAATTGTTTCTATTAAATACGGTTGCCACTTTGTTACTGTTCCCGTAAACTGTATCTAATGATCCCTGAGCAATACTACCTTTTGAGTAATCTAGAAGTGTATCATCATAAGAAACAATATTGATATGGTCTATTCCTGCTCTTGAAGATGTTGCAGGAATGTTTTCTACATAGCTACTTCCATAAGCATTTGCAACCCCATCTATTTTTTTGATTTCATCGACCAGGCTGCGCTCAATATCCATTTTATTTGCATAACTGGATAATGCTATATCGGCTGATGTGACACTCAACGATGGAACAAGTTGCTTTGCAAAATCTAAAATTACAGAAAAAGAAAAAACCAGCATAATAGTCAGTGCAAAGGAAGCCGTCATCAGAAACCAGTTTTTCTTTTTTTCAACCGCATGATGTATGCCAAGTGAATTATCAATTTTTCCTAAGCTAAACTTGATAGCGTGTTTAACAGAAGATTTATTATCTACATTGCCAGAAACCGCAGATATGGGTGAAACTTTAGCAGCCCGCTTTGCTGGAGATTGTGCTGCTAAAAATACTGTTACCACTCCAACAACTACGCCACTGATAAGTCCAACAGGGCTGATCTGAAAGACTGGCGTTGTAGAAAATTCTCCACCAATTCCATAATGAAGTGTGGCACAAATAATCCAACTAATTATTGTTCCAAAAACCACTCCAATAGGTACCGCGGTTTTACACCAGTTCAATGCCTCCAAACGGACAAAGCGGATAATTTGTTGACGACTTGCACCAATGCAACGCAACATTCCAAAAAATTGAGTTCGTTGCGCAATGATGCTATTCATACTGCCAGAAATCATCAATATTCCTGCCAACAACACTAAAACAAATAGAATTGCTGCCAATCCGTACATACTCTGCATCGCTGTATTGTTGCTTTGCCCAGCCATGCCCATAACGCCGGTATTTTCAGAAATACTCCCATCGGATAATTGGTACTGTGTCTGTAGTTCTGTTATTGCATTTGCCGCTTTCGCTGCACTTTCAAACTGCACATAATAAGTCAACTCATTGTTTGTTACTCCGTTTTGTGCCATAACAGAAGTAAATGCACTTTGTGTCAGATAAGAGCCTATCAAATAAGTCTGATTGTTATAATAGCTTTCATCATCTGTGCCAAAGCCAGAGATTGTAAATGTCCGATCTCCAGCAGGGGTATGTAAGGTTACACTATCCCCAAGCTGTACTCCTAAAGCAGTTACAGAATTAGGTGTAAGCATAACTTCCTCATCATTTGCCGGAAATGTTCCTTCTACAATTCCATTTGAAATCTGAGTAATATAGACTTCATCGGTGCCATACAAAGCAGTTCGTTTTTCGTTGACTCGGTACGGTTGTTCTCCTTCAAAATTAAATTGAGAAGCTACACCAACTGCTGTAACATCTGAACGATTACTGATTTCATCCGCATTGTTCTGTGAAATATTTTTTATTGCAATGTGCCAGTTTCCATGGTTACTTATCATAAAATCGCTTTCTGTTCGTATCATCATGTCAGCAACACTGAAAATAGCTGTGACAAGAAACACCGAAATGATAATACACAAGACAGTCATACGATTTTGCCGCTTGCGCACCTTTGCGGAGATGGGAATGAGACTAAGATAGCTTTTCATTCACGGCACCTCCCAAAATCAGTCAAAGTGCCATCCGATACCTGTAATACCCGGTCTGCCGTTTGCGCAATACTGCGGTTGTGGGTAATCATAATGATGGTCTGCTCGTATTTTTTCGATGTTTCTTTGAGCAATGCTATGACCTCACTGCTGTTTTGTGAGTCCAAATTTCCTGTTGGCTCGTCTGCCAGAATCAGAGAAGGACGGGTAATCAATGCGCGGCCAATCGCCACTCTCTGCTGTTGACCGCCGGAAAGCTGACTGGGTAAATGATTACGACGATCTTTCAAATTCAAAACCGTCAGCAGTTCCTCCAAATATCTCTTGTCCGGCTTTTGATAATCCAGCAACAGCGGAAAAATCATATTTTGTTCCACCGTCAACTCCGGGATAAGGTTAAACGCCTGAAAGATAAAGCCGATATTCCTGCGGCGAAATACCGTCAGTTTTCGGTCATTCATGGAAAAAATGTCCTTACCATCAATCAGCACCTTTCCCGAAGTTGGCATATCCAGCGCACCGATCATATTAAGCAGTGTGCTTTTACCCGAACCAGATTCTCCGACGATTGCCACATATTCTCCCTTAGGAACAGAAATGCTAACATTCCTAAGCGCTTTTACAGCAGTTTCACCGCTGCCATAGGTCTTACAAATATTCTTGACCTCTAATAAATTCATAGTGCAAACACCTCTTTCTTATGTTCTTGCGATGTAGACAGGTAAGCTTCATTTCCTGTCTACGATTGAAAGAATAGCACCCTAATATTACTGTAGCCCTACAACCAGCCTACAATTTTGTAGGAATTGGGAAGTTCATTATAAAACTCGTTCCAATTCCTAATTCACTTTCCACTTCTATTAGGCCCCCATGAGCTTCGATAATCGCTTTTGCCAACGGCAGGCCAAGCCCGATCCCCTGTGTATCCTTTGAAAAACGGCTACGATAAAACCGCTTGAAGATGTGATGTATATCCTCTGGGTGGATGCCGCATCCATTATCCGTTATCACAATTTGGACACCAGACGGCAACTCTTTCCACGCAACACGAATTGTTGCACCACTTTCTGTATGGTCAAACGCATTTTTCACAATATTGTCGATTGCCTCATTCAACCAATCACGATCACAAAAAAGAGAAAGATGATCCGAGCCAGACAGAATGATTTCTTTCTTTTCCTGTCTGGCTCTATATGCAAAATGCAGTTCAATATCCCGCATCATATCTGCAACATTTTCTGCGTTCTTTTCCAAGACAATGGCTCCGGCATCCAATCTTGTAATCTTGAGCAGACTTTGCACCAGTGTTTCGATACGGTCAAGTTCCTGCTCAGACAAACCCGCAAATTCTTTCACGGAGGACACTTCTATATCCTCGTCTTGAAGGAGTCCGTTATAAATATTGAGTGCTGCCAGCGGTGTTTTCAGTTGGTGTGAAATATCGGAGATTGTATTTTTCAAAAACTCTTTCTCTCGTAACTCGTTATCTGCATGGGCATTTAACACTGCCGCTAAAGAATTGATGGAATGAAACAGTCGGTACAATTCGCCCTCATTGTCACATTCAATACGGGCATTGCGATCACCATCAAGATACGCATTGATTTGTAATATCGCCTGCTCCATGATCTGATTTTGCCGATTAAAATATACAAAGCAGACTGCCCATACAGCACCACCAGCCAATAGAAAAAGGATTAGCAATAACAGAGAAAGCCGGCGATATGATAGCCATAGAAAAACCTCGGCTAAGAGAAATGTAACCCCAAAAACCAGTGAAAGCGAAAGAAATAGATTTTTGATTTCTTTATTTGCCAGTATCTTCATTCTGCACCTCACCCGATAATATTCCATTTATATCCCATACCTCGAACAGTCAGGAGCATTTGTGGTTCGCTTGGATTATCCTCGATCTTCATACGAAGCCGACGCATATAGACCGTAAGGGTACTACTGTCGATATAATTCCCGTCGCAATCCCATAGCTTATCTAAAATTTGTCCCTTTGTCAGCACCATGCTTGGGTTTCTCATAAACAAGCACAGTAGCTTGTATTCCGCGGCAGTCAAATCCAACAGCTCCCCATTTTTGAAAACCTGTCCTTGCAGCAAAAGAACCTTGATGCCATTCGACTGCAATTCTGTGTCTGCTGCTTGAAAAGAATTTGCACGTCGAAGTAAGGCGTTAATCCTTGAAACGAGAACCCCCAGTTTGAACGGTTTTGTGATATAGTCATCACCTCCAATATCCAGCCCCATAATAATACTTGTTTCCTCATCCGAAGCCGTCAGAAAAATAATTGGCACCTTTGATGTAAGTCGAACTCTTTTGCAAAATTCAAAGCCAGACCCATCTGGCAGAGATACGTCCAACACCAACAAATCATATTTTCCGTCTGTCCACAATTCCTCCGCTTCTTTGAGCGTTCTGGCGATATTTAATTCAAATCCCTGCTTTTTGAAAGCAAAAGAAAGCCCGTTAATCAGGCTTAGATCATCTTCAAGAAGTAATATATTACTCATACTTTTTTACCTTTCCTTGTTTTGTTCGACCATCAATCGGCTTTTCCGCATCCTTTGGAATTAGCCAGATAGTTGCCATCTTTACAGCTCCAGATATGCGCCCGGCGGCACAATAGTAATTTACTCTACGAGGTGTCACGCCCCATTTTTCGGCGGCCTCTTTTAGTGTCATATAATCCATTATGCACCTCCACAGAGTACATTATAGTTCTTTGTCTCGAACAATACAAGTTTATCACCAACCGCAGCTTTATATAATCGGCATAATCGTACAGTTTGTCAGGCATAATAAGGTCATTCCATCATATAAACCGGAACGATACAATATTGAAATAAAAAAGGACCGATAACCACAAGTGAATTTACCTTGTGTATTATCGGCTCTGCGTCTGTGCGTCTGGCTCTTGAATGATGGATAAATTTAGTTTTCTTACTGTAATCAGGGTTTCATGTTTGCATTTAGGACAATATAACGGAAAGTTTTCCAATACTGTATCATAGCGAATTTTTAATCGCGTTTTGCTGCCGCAAAAGGGGCATAAAATCCATTCTATCTTCATGTTATCTTCCTCTGTGCTTAGTTTTCTTCTTTTCCTGCCGTATGGCAAACTGACGGTCTTTCTCTGCCTCTTTCTGTTCACGGCTCTTGGCTTTACGTTCCAGCTTACATTGCTCATGCTGGAGTTTCAACGCCTGCTGTGCCTTTGTGCCAACGCCTTTATCTTGCAGTTGACTTTGAATTTCGCGCTGCATTCGTTTGGGATTGAGTTTTCGCTCTATGGATACTTCAGCCTGGATTGGGGGACTGAATTTCAACTTATGCCAATTCTTCAGCAGAAACTCATAGACCTCATAGTCTTTGGGTTCTGAACCAAAAGTGATTTTACACACCTCGTATTTACCGCCATCCGTTCTTTCATATAGACCGATCCAAAATGGAGCTTCAAACAGGATGGTCAAACTGCTTTTGAAGGCCGTGCTCATTCTTTTAAGAACTGTCCTTCAAAGTGATCCAGCCATTCCATAAGGGCTCGATAGAGAAGCTGCTGCTGCTCAAAAATCGTTCTCCCAACCAAAGGAATGTCTGCAAATTCCCGCGCATAGCCCTCGTTAGCTTCAACCGAGGATTGTATGCTCCGGCGCAAAGTCGAAACCAGCTCCAACGCTTCGGCTTTGTCCATCTTGTTCAGATTGGTAATGACCACATTGAAATCGAATAGCAGGGGGACTGGACCAGCGGCGCAAGCGGCCATCAGTTCCTTAAAATATGCTCTGCCCTGATCAGTAATAGAATAAATGGCCTTATCTGCAAACTTATCGCCCTTGACAATATTGCTATGCAAATAACCTTTCTCACTCAACTGGAGAACCTTACGATAAATAGAAGGTACGCTTATTTTTGTCCATCGTGGAAAATGGTGGTACTCCACATCTTTTTGAATATCATAAGCGCTTTGCGGTTTTTCCAATACAATACCAAGTATGACTAAATCGATTGACGACATAACTACACCTCCAACTTTTACTATTATCAATAGTACTATTGTTGATAGTAAAAGTCAAGGAGAAGTACCTTATATTTCCGAATTGGACATAGCCTGTTTTTCAGCCATAGACAATTCCCGATGAAGGTGTAACGCCATAAATACAGTGATTACTACGGAAATTACATCTGCGATGGGTTGGGCATATAGGATTCCGTTCATTCCCCATACCATAGGCAGCAGCAAAATGACAGGAACAAAGCAGACACCTTGTCTACATGCTCCCAAAAAGAAACCTGCCGCACCTTTACCCAAGGCAAGGAACAAAGAGGAGTAAACCGTGTAGAAACCAAAAAGAATGAATGTGATCCCATTTGCAAACAGTGATTTTTGACCCACTAAAATCATTTGATTATCTCCCTCAGTAAATTGAGAGATAATCTGCGTAGAAAAAACGGCCATCACCAAGCCTACGACTAAGCAGAAACTTGTAGACCAAATGATTGAGGTTTTGATTGCTTCGCGCAGGCGATCAAACTTCTTTGCCCCATAGCTGAATCCAGCAATAGGCTGGAACCCTTTCAGAAATCCAAAGACAACAAGAGTTCCCATAGAAGTAACTCGCGTAACCGCCCCCATGCCTGCAATGACCGAATCGCCATAATTGCTGGATGCGCGGTTAATTAGCGCAATCGAAAGACTTGTTAGCAGTTGGAACACCAAAGTGGGAACTCCAATTTTCAAAATTTCCGTTATCATTTGCCTCGTAGGAGAAAACTCTTTTATGCTGAACGAAAATACGCTTTTTTTGCGCAGAACATAGGTAAGATAAACAAGCGTGGATACCATTTGCGAAATTGCTGTGGCGATTGCTGCACCTTCTACTCCCATGTCCAAAGTATAAATGAAAAGAGGGTCTAATCCGATGTTCAATACGGCTCCCAATAGCAAGGCACACATGGTCGTTTTTGCTGCACCCTCGCTACTTACAATATTGTTCATTGTTACATTAAATACATTGAAAACACAGGACAGCACATAAATTCTTGCGTATGTCAAGGCATACGGCATAATTGTTTCCGTCGCGCCCAACATTACCAAAATTGGTTTAAGGAAAATCGCAGAAAGTAGGATGATAATAGCACCAATCAGAATACTGCTATACAATGCGGTGCTTGCCACTTTATCGGCGGTATCTTTATCTCCGCGTCCCAATAGTCTTGACAGATAAGATGCGGCTCCGTTACCGAACATAAGACCTAAACCAACCACGACTTGTCCCAACGGAAATACGACAGAAATAGCACCCATTTGACTTTTGCCCAAGCCACTCACAAAATAGGCATCCACCAGATTATAGAGTGCATTGATCAACATCCCAATCATAATCGGTATGCCGAGAGCCATCAGAGCTTTGGGGATAGGCGCACTGCCCAAAAGTTCAAGTTTGTTGTTGCGTTCATTCATTGTTAATACTCCTTTCGCTTCTTTAAGTGTAATTTATAGTAGTATAAATTATAGTATGCTACCGTATAAATCATACTACTATAATTTATAGTATATGTCAAGAGAAGTCAGGCGTTTTATCTTGACAAAGAGTATAAAATCTAATACTATAATTTATAGTAAATTTGACAGTATTCTTTCATGCAGAAAGCATAGTGAAAGGGTGTGATTCCACATGGCAACCATAGATTTAATCGTGTTGGGAATATTGAAAAAGGAGCCAATGAGCGCCTACGATATTCAAAAGTTAGTAGAATATAGAAACATATCCAAATGGGTAAAAATCAGCACTCCATCCATTTATAAAAAAGCCATTCAGTTAGAAGAAAAGGGGCTAATCCGAGGCGAAATCGTAAAGGAAGGGAAGATGCCAGAGAAAGCGATTTATTCCCTGACGGAAGCGGGAGAAGCGGAATTTGAACGGCTCATGTTTGAGATTTCTGGAAAACCTATTAACATTTTTCTGGACTTCAACGCTGTTATTGTGAATTTGGATTCCTTGCCACCTGAAAAACAAAAATCGTGCATAGCAGAAATTGAAGAAAATATTAGTACTTTAAAATCCTATCTGGAACATAATATACAGAAAAAAGAAAATGAGCCCAGTATTCCCGCAACAGGTATGGCTGTTTTGCGTCAGCAGTATGTACTGGTGGAAGCAATCCAAGCATGGATTGCTTCATTAAAAAAGAATCAACAATAAATCATTATTCGGAAAGACCAGCAACTTTGAGTGGCGCTGGTCTTTTATATATGAATTATAAACTTCAACTAACCTGCATATAGTACCATTCCACGGGCGAAGTATGAATTATACAATGTAACTGGGTGATGTTATATGGCGAAAGTTGAAGATTGTCCCGGTTTTGAAACCTTCGGCGCAGATGTCAAAGCTGCACGAGAGGCAAAGCGTCTGGCACGAAAAACATTGGCAGAAATGGTTGGGATTGAATGGCGGTATCTTGCCAACATTGAGAATCAAGGTGCGATTCCGAGCCTGCCTGTGATGATCCAGTTGATTAAGGTCTGCGGACTTCCCGTGGAACGGTATTTTAACCCGGAGATTATGCGAGAAGAAAGCGAACAGCGGCAACGGGTCAGCCACAAGCTGAAGCTTTGCCCTGAAGAATACCTGCCGATTATCGAAGGTGCCATAGATGGGGCGCTCAAAATGGAACAGACTGCGAAGCAGAAGGAGGACGCATAATCGCGGCCTCCTTCTGGCATTTCTATATCAAGGTTCCCGGCACTTTTCCAAAAGTTCCCGACACCTCTGCTGGATTTCTCCGGTTTCTGTCACAGTCAGGTCACGGTCATTTCCAGTAATCTTATCTTCCAGAAAGTTGGCGTATGTACCCAACAAAGCGTTCCGTAAATCCTCCGGGGTTTTCTGTATTTCAGCGCTGTACCAGTCATTCCGGTGGGGTTCCCATGCCATCAATGTATAACCGTGGCTGGTCTGAACCACCTCATACAGTGGATCATCATCCAGATATGTCTGAAACACTTTCAAAATCTTTTCAAAGGTCAGCATTTCCCGCACCTCCCATTCAGCTGCAAATCAGTTCCCTGATTAAAATTTCCTCAATCTGTGCCGTTAATGTGTTCATCAGCCCCACCCAACGCATAGGGTCACAGGCTTTCAGTTCTTCCGTGACACCCGCAGTCTCCATCATGTGAGGCAACATGGTTTCCACACGCTCCTGCGCTGTCCGGGCAATCTCTATCAGGTGCGGATACAGCTTCTCGCTCATCAGTAGTTGGTTGTAGAGAATGGGGCGATGTTCCTTCAGGTAGGATTTTCGCATCCTGCCGTACTTGCCAATAGAAGTTTCCGGCTGTTCAGAAAGTTTTAGGTTGGGTATATCATAATCTCCACAACGAATGTAAGTCAACTTACTCATATTCATTCTCCTTTGCTCCGTGATGATTAGACTGCTGCGCTGGCTGCTATGCTGCCTTTGCGCGGTTCTTCTTTTGGTAGCTGCCCGACAGTAGAAAAAACACCTTTTTTCATATCCTCAGCCCGGATCAGGGCTTTCTTAGCGTCCATTTCCGCTTTTTTCTTCGCCTTGATTTTGTCCTCATACCGTTTCTGTGCGCCGCTGGCTTTTCGTTTCAAATAGTTCTGATGGAGCCTGTCCTTGCGTTCTTCTTTTTTTCGCAATTCTTCCTGTTCATCCGGTGTTAAAGGAACCGGCTGTAAGGATGGTGGGATATAGCGTCCTAAAAAATTGAAGTAGATTTCAATTTCCTGCGTGGTGTCCTGACTACCTTTTCGGGCGCGTTCGTGGACAAGGATTTTCTCTACAAACTCATTGAGCATGGTGTTTGTCAGCGTGTCAAAATTCTCGTACTTATCAATCAGGGCTATAAATTTCTCCGCTGATTTCTGGCTTTGCTCGTAGCCGGTAACAGCCTTTTCCAGCTCCGCAATTTCAATCTCAAGTGCGCCCTGCTCTTTGGCATACTGTGCATCAAGCGCCCTATATCGTGCGTCCGGCAGCTTGCCGAGGGCATTGTCCTCATAGATTTTGCAAATCAGTTTTTCCAGTTCTCCGGCTCTCTTTTG
>ERZ773134.3032-NODE-3032-length-11159-cov-3.617345_pt1:0-10000 | contig 11159 bp, 12 predicted proteins | sample MGYA00580856_ERZ773134 | MGnify/ENA primary metagenome ERZ773134 (study PRJEB29015, sample SAMEA2737823) | human gut metagenome | biome: human gut; feature: human-associated habitat; material: faeces | place: China | collected 2012 ... | reverse complement strand
TTTTTTAAATTATTATTTATATAAGCCATTTTTTCATTCTATAATCATTACTTTTTTATAATTGTTTAAATGAAAGCTACATTTTTCACATAATTCACATACATAATGGAAGCGGAAGTAAAGATTATGCATAAATTAAAAAAATTAATTTTACTAATATTTTCTATTTCTATAGCTTCACTCTATCTCATGTTTTCTAACTCTACAGAAATAGAAGCTTCAAGTAATGATAATAATTCAATAAATTACTTAAAATAAAAGTACATTCCTTTCTACTATTTATAGTGAAAAATATCAAACTCGTATACATAATCAAATTAATAAACAAAAGAAATTAAATAATTATACTTTTCAACATCCTTTATTAATAAGGAATCCATATGGAACAAATACAACAGCTGTTTATATGTATTTTAAAACCACAGAAGAATTACAAGCAAGTTACACAATTCATTGTAATAATTACGCTGATTTTTCACAAACTTTGAATTCTAATACATTAAGCGGTTATACAACAGAACATGAATATCTCTTCCAATTAAGAGATATTCATGTTCTGTAAATTGGAGCAATTCCTAATCAAACAAATACGATTACAGTTACTCTAACAAATAAACAAGGTAAAGTTGTTGATACCTTATCATGATCATATAATGCCCCTTCATTACAAGGCGGTGATCAATATCTTACAGTAGAATGTGATGATTCAAATACATCATCCTTATCTAACGGTCTTTATACTGTTCTTGGAAACGATGTTACTGAAGATAGTGAAGAACAAGCTTATATGAGACTTTATGATAATTACGGCATCATTCGTAGTGAAATTCCTATCGTTTCTTATAGAAGTCACCGTATTCTTTTTGAAAACAACACCATGTACTTTAGTATTTCTAGTACAAAAATAGTCGGTATGGAACAAACTGGTTATGTTTCTAAAATTTATGATACAGGTAATTATAAATTACATCATGATTACATCTTTGATAGCAACAATAATATTCTTGTTCTTGCAAGTGAAAAAGAGGCAAAAACAAGTGAAGATAAAATTATTATGATTGAAAAAGATTCTGGTAACATAACAGAACTTGTAGATCTTATTGATTTATTACCTGATTATTATTCAACAACTTCATTACCTGATGGTGCAGAAGATCTTGATTGGATGCATATCAATTCACTGTCTCTTGTTGATAAAACAAGTTTAATTATTAGTTCAAGAGAAACATCCACAATTATTAAATTAGATAATATCTATTCAAATCCAACAATTGATTACATGATTGGTTCTGATAACTTTTGGCAAGAAAGTGGATATGATTCCTTACTCTTAAATAAAACAAGTGATTTTTCAATGCAAGCCGGTCAACATTGTGTCACCTATGTAGAAGATAACTCCCTACCTCAAGGTCAATATTATCTCTATCTTTATAATAATAACCTTGCGGTAAGTACAACACACCCTGATTATGATTGGAAAAGTGATTCAAATTATTCAAATGCTTACTACAACTTAAAGAAAGGAACATCTTATTACTATAAATATTTAGTAGATGAAAATAATCGTACTGTTGAACTTGTAAGTAGTATTCCTGTTGCTTATTCAGGATATGTAAGTAGTGTTCAAGAATTAGATGGAAATGTAATTATCGATAGTGGTATCGCAATGTCTTGGAGTGAATACAGTCAGGATGGAACTTTATTAAAAACATTTAAAACAGCAGGTGGTAAATTCGTTTACCGTGTCTTTAAATACGATTATCTAGATTATTGGTTTCAATAATTAAAAAGGTGTAGTTTGTGCTACGCCTTTTATATTCCACTTTTATAAAGAACATATTGTACAAGATTTAAAAAGAATACTTGTAACTCATTCATACTTTTATCAAAGCTTTCTTGATTTATATTGTAGTTAAAATAAAGATGATTATCTTTAGGAGCAACTCCTATAAACCCAATTTTAGGCTTTATTTTCACATCTAAATAGTTAGCATTTTGATAAAAAACAGATCTATTTGTACAAAAATCATCATATGTTTCATGTAAACTTACAATAATAACCAAATCATCTTCTTTCAAGTGAAACTGATCAATAATTTCTTCTTCACTTCCAAGATAAACCGGTATCTCACAAGGATATCCTAAATATGTCAACGCTTTTTGACATAGTAACAATGCAAACCTATTTCCATCGCCTAATATAACAATTCTTTTACATACCATGATTTTTTTAAAAATTTGTGTTTGTATGTGAGGAAAATTATTTTTAATAACCTTTTTCATCTTTTTCATATCTACTTCCGCATGCATATATTCTTCGTACATAACATTTTTAAAATAAGAAAACTTATTAATATTAATATTTTTTAAATATCTGACCATCGAAGTCTTAGACACACCCACTTCTTCTATAAATCTATTTAATGTATAATCCTTAATATTACCTTTTAATTCCATTATTTTTTTACTAATTAAATATTCCACACTCTCTTTTGAACTACTATTTTGTATCATCATTATTTTTCCTATAATCATATTTTCATTCCTTTATATATAATTCATAGTATCTCGTTTTAATTAAATCAAATAGAAATAAAAAAACATAATGCATTTCATAATAATCATTATCCGTATCCATAGAAAAGCTGAAATCAATATATTCACTATTTATTTGAGATTTACTAAAAAGTATCTTTGTATTCTTTGTATCTAAAACAACTTCTTGAAATTTTGCATCACAACAGCCTAATAATCTTCCTGTTGCTGTAAAGAGACCAATAAGATCATTATTTTTTGGTACTAAAATTTTCCCATTATTTACTGAACTTAACAAAACCGTTTTATCAAATATTTTCATATCTACTTGAAAATCAAACAATAAATTTAAAAGTGTTGGTGACCCATAAGCTATAAATCTTTCATGTTCATTTATTTGTTTACAAATTTTATCTATTTTATCCATATTAATTAGATGATGTCTTAATTGACTCATAATTTGAATAATTTTATTTTTTTCAAAACTTTCATATCTATCTCTGATTTGTTTTAGTCTTACTATTCTTTCAAAAATAACCTCATCTTTAAACGCTGTATAATTTTTATATCCCAGTTGATTAAGATATGTTTTAAATTTAAGTTTTGATATATTTAAAATTGTTAAAATGTCTTCTAATGTATAGGTTGGTATTTTATTATAGTGTTCAAATATTTTTCTAGATATATATGTATCAATATTATCAAATTCTATATTATTAGATGCTTTTAAAATATATTCTATTTTTAAATTTGTTTTGCTCACAATAAACACCCTCCTACAACAAAAATATTATAATATAAAAAGCGGAAAAATTGAAACCATTTTCCGCCTTACTTAATTATTATCTAATTACCTTTTTAGTAGCTGTATAGGCACCTACTGCTAACAACATGATAATAGCATATGAACCAATCATTGTATTATCTCCAGTTTTAACACTTTGTTCAACTTTATTATTAACTGTTGATTCCTTTTTATCATCTACTTTATCTTCTGACTTTGACACTGTTTCCACTTTAGATTGTTTGAACAACCAATTCATTGGACTACCATCAGTATTATCATTAAGAACTTTTACCCATGACCAATGCAATAATGTACCTCCCATACCATTGCTGATTCCTACAGCTTTCATTTCATCATCTGACCATATAGATAATTTATTATTTTTATCTCCCATATTTTCCATAGCTTTGTACATAGCTTTTGAACTATCTACATTGCATGTTGGATCATTTTCAGCATGCGTATAATAAATTGGAACATCTAATAATTTTTGAGTATCAATTTTTTTAGAAACCATCGATTGTGTACTTTCATCCCAAGTATATACATTTCCTTGGAATGCTTCTTCAAAATTCGAAACAATTGTATCAAAAGGATCTTTTTCTCTACCTAATACTGCAAATGTTTGATTATGTACAGGAACAATTGGATCCATTGAGCAACAAGCTATAGCTCCAGCAAATATTTCAGGATATTGCATTAAAAATCTCATTGTTGCTCCTCCTCCACTAGAAGCACCTGCAACATATACTTGATTTTTATTCACATTTCCATCATTAATTAGATTTTTAATCAATTGTGCTTGTAACGCATTGTTTTGGTCAATTAATTTTTTCTTATCTTCATTTTCTGCAGCACCATAGCTATAATTTTCATTTCCAACTTGCATTTGTAATACTGCAACATCATAACCAGCATCTACCCAACCAGTTAATCCTTTATTCGCTACAAGAGTATCTTCTAAATTACCATTGTATTCTCCACCACCATGATTCCATACAACAAGTGGTACATTTTTCTTAACTGATCCATCCGCATTTTTTGGTAAATACAACGCATATTCACGTGTTAATCCAGCATAAGTAAATGTCTTTCTTTCTGTATCATCTAAGACTTTAGTTTTAACTGTTGTTACATCACTTGCCTTAAAAGATAATGCATCATTAGTTAAACATTTAACTTCCCAATCCAATCTTTGAAATGACCAATCTGTTTTATAGATTCCAGCATAACAAAATGGATTCACTGTCATTTCTAACTTATTTCCTGATACACTTAATTCAATCCCATCATCTTGATAAGCTTCTGCCCAAGATCCTGTATTTACATCAAATGGAACAGTGCTTGAATTATTAATAATATCAAAATCTGCTGCTGTTAAATTTTGTAAAATACTTTCATCACTTACCTCAATTTCAAATGAAGATACTTCTCTTTGTCCATCTCCAACTTGTGTGTTTGCAACAATAGAACTAACTGTTGGACTAGTAGCATAAACAGGCATACAAAGCATCGATAACGATAACGCTGCGCCTAAAGATGCTGCTATTATTTTTTTACTTTTCATATTCTTTTCCTCCCTTTCGCACTTTCATACTATCACCTCCGCTTACTGTAAGCGATTACAATATTATATCTATTGTTTCTTGTTTTTTTACTACATATTAATATTTTGTGTTTGGTATTTTTTTATGGTACTTTTTAAATCCTATTTTTACTATTATTTTTAGTTATAGCAGATTGCTATTTAGGTATTGTACTTTTATAATATTATCGATTAAAGTAAACTTGGGGGGGAGATTTATCATGAAAAAAATACTCTATTTAATGAGACATGGACAGACTTTGTTCAATCTACAACATAAAATACAAGGTTGGTGTGATGCACCTCTTACACCTTTAGGAATTAAGCAAGCACAAATGGCAAAAGAATACTTTACAAATATTACTCTTGATCACGCTTATGCTTCTACTTCTGAAAGAGCATCGGATACTTTAGAAATCATTACAGATATGCCTTATACAAGATTAAAAGGTTTAAAAGAATGGAATTTTGGTGCTTTTGAAGGAAAGGATGAATGTTTAAATCCTAAACTACCTTATGGGGATTTCTTTAAACAATTCGGTGGTGAAGGTGAACTTGAACTTAGAGAACGTATGAATAAAACATTAACTGAAATCATGGATAAGAATGATCATCAAGTTGTTTTAGCAGTTTCTCACGGTGCAGCTTGCGCCCAATTCTATCGTGCATGGGAAGAACATGCAAAAGTAAAGAAAACGGAAAGATTTTATAATTGTTGTATTCAAAAATATGAATATGAAAATGGCATCTTTACTCTTGTTGAAATTTTTAATCGTAACATTACAGAATAGGAGAGAAATATGGATTCGACAAAACGTAAATCATTTAATGCAAATGTTGATTTGATTCATGGACCAATCTTTAAATCACTCATCATCTTTGCATTACCACTATTTATATCAAATATCTTCCAACAACTTTATAATACTGTTGATACAATGATTGTTGGAAACTTTTTAGGAGACGCTTCTTTAGCAGCCATTGGATCATGTACCTCTATTTATGACTTGCTTGCAGTTTTTGCCTTTGGTATTGGAAATGGTCTTGCTATTGTTACTGCAAGAAGTTTTGGCTCTAAAGATGAAAAATTATTGAAGAAATCAGTTGCTAGTTCTTTAGTCATTGGTATTGTTGTTTCAATTGGACTAACACTTATTGGTTTAATTTTCTTACAACCACTTCTTCATTTATTAAATACGCCTACAAACATTATTGATGAAGCTTATAGTTATATTTTCTTTATTGTTTTATTTATTATTGTTATGTTTGCTTATAACTTATGTGCTGGATTAATGAGAGCCATTGGTAACAGTGTCATGCCTCTTGTTTTCTTAGTTGTTTCATCTGTTTTAAATATTATTTTAGATTTAGTTTTTATTACTCAATTAAATATGGGAGTTCAAGGAGCTGCAGTCGCAACTGTTATTTCTCAAGGAACTTCCGTTATTTTGTGTATCATTTATATGTTTAAAAAGACACCTTTGTTACTTCCTAAAAAAGAACATTTTGAAGTTGATAAAGATCTTTATAAAGAATTATTAGGACAAGGGTTCTCAATGGGATTTATGAGTTGTATTGTTTCTGCTGGTTCTGTCATCTTACAATATGGTATTAATAACTTAGGTTATTTAATTATTGCTGGACATACTGCTGCAAGAAAACTTTATATGTTCTTTAATATGCCTTTTACAGCGATGGCTCTTGCTATTTCAACTTTTGTTTCTCAAAATAAAGGGGCTAATCAAAAAAATAGAATTAAAAAAGCACTTCGTTATGCTTATATCTATGACATTATTGGTGCAGCTATTGTAACTTGTATTATCTTATTATTTGGTTCTTCTTTAGTGAAATTAATATCTGGTTCAAGTAAAGAAGTTGTTTTACATAATGGGACACTTTATCTTACAATTGTTGGACCTTTCTATGCCGTGCTTGGAATATTGATGCAAACACGTTATGCACTTCAAGGAATTGGTCAAAAACTTCTTCCTTTAATTTCAAGTGTGATTGAATTCTTTGGAAAGATTATCTTTGTTATCTTTTTAATTCCACGTTTTCAATATATGGCTGTTATCTTCTGTGAACCGGTTATCTGGTGTGTAATGACAGTTCAACTTGTTTATTCTTTCTATCATAATCCTTATATTAAAAATAATTAAAAAAATTGGACGGTGCCAAAGCATCGTCCATTTATTATCTTAAATTTCTTCTCCGTTAGATTCACAAACTTTTTTATACCAATAGAATGAATCTTTTTTACTTCTAGAGAAATCTCCAGTTCCATCATCATGTCTATCTACATAAATGAATCCATAACGTTTTGCATATTGTCCTGTTCCAGCTGATACTAAATCAATTGGTCCCCAAGTTGTATAACCAATTAATGGTACGCCACCTTCAATAGCTTCTTTCATTGACGAAAATATGTTATCAAAGAATACGAGAGCTAATGATTATTATCTTTTTTTAATTCATTGAATCAACACCATAAGTTATTCCCAAAAAATGAATATTTTTTTAAAATCAAGAATAGAATAATGACAGGTTACATTTATTATGCTAGTATACATTTGTATATGATAATACCGAAAAATAAAAAAAATTAAAAAAATGGTAATAGGAGATAACAACATGCAACTTATTGTTAGAAAAAAATATTTAGATGAGCTGATTGAATTATATGGGACACCTGATATAAAAGTAATCACAGGTATTAGACGAAGCGGAAAATCAGTATTACTTCAAGAGTTTGTCACTTACTTGCAATCATTACAGGAACAGGTGAATATTGTAATGATAAACCTGCAAGAATTAGAGTTTGATCAGTTATTAGAGTACCATGAATTGCATAAATACATTTTGAATCAGTACAAAGAGGGTATGCCAAATGTTTTATTGATCGATGAAGTTCAATTATGTCCTCAATTTGAACTTGCAATCAATAGCATTTATGTAAAAAGAATCTACGATATTTATATCACTGGTTCAAATGCATTTTTACTAAGTTCGGATCTAGCAACACTTTTTACTGGAAGAACAATGGAAATACAGGTATATCCATTTTCTTTTGTAGAATATCTCACTTACTACAAAATCACAAAAGAATATGATGAAGCTTTTGATCAGTATGTACGAATTGGTGGTATGCCTGGAGCTTATGTATATAAGACTGAAAACAGACAATATGACTATGTTAGAGACGTATATTCAACTATCCTTATAAGAGATTTGGTTGAAAAATATAAGATCAGAAATAAATCAGAATTTACCAACATCTCTGAATTTATGATGGATAATATTGGTAACTTGCTTTCTCCAAATAATATTTGTAGAACCTTAAATAATAGTCAAAGCGAAATAACCAGAAAAACAGTATCAAAATACATTAGCTATTTAGAAAATGCTTTTCTTTTCTATGAAGCAAAACGCTATGACTTAAAAGGAAAAAAATATCTAACGAATAATAGCAAATATTATCTTTGTGATTCATCATTTCGTTATGCAGTTAATGGTACAAGAAACATGGACTTTGGAAGAGTTTATGAAAATATTGTTTATCTGGAGTTGCGTAGGAGAGGATATGAGGTATATGTGGGAAAACTTTATAAAAAGGAAGTGGATTTTGTAGCTAAGAAACGTGAGGCTCAAATATATATTCAGGTAAGCGACAATATTTCAGATGAAAAAACATTTGAAAGAGAATATTCGCCTTTGCTTGCAATAAGAGATGCATATCCTAAGATGATAATTGCAAGAACACATCATGAAACTTATGATTATAAAGGAGTGCAAGTGGTTGATATCTGTAGATGGTTACGAGAATAGTACCAATTACTGAGCACATTAACAATGTACAATTTGACTGAACTTAGTGATTATGAATTCCTATGGAGAACAGATAGAGAAGCAGGTTTTATGTATAGCATTCTCTGCTACATGTGAAAAGAGAAAGTCTATTTTTAGTAAGGAGGATATAGAACCTACATTACATTTGTTATCTAATGATTTACATATGGCAGAGCAGACCTGGAGTGTTAGAACTTTACAACGGAATATTTCATCTCAGTATTACTATCGTATGCTCAAAACGCAGAAGGCAATGTTTTATCTTCAACAGCAGGAAACAGAGCCCTGAACAGTCTGCGAACAGCCAGAGAAAATCTGAATAGCGCAAAGAACTGGGGACTGGTGGATATGTTTGGTGGTAGATTTTCCACTACGATGCTGAAACATTCCAAGATGGATCAGGCAATGCATCGATTCCGATGATCGTCATGCTTTGCGTCTGGTGTCTGTTCCGGGTAAGTTATATCACCGTCGGTGTTCATTTTATTCCGGATGTCCGTGTGGTATTCTGGGCCTACCCGCTGACCTGGAGCATCAGCTCAGTGATTTTCCTGTATCTGTTTTTACGTGGAAGATGGGTATATGGATTCGAGAAAAAAAGATAAAACAGATAGTTTTACCACAGGTACTATAATTTTCAGAATTGAGGAAGAATGTTCGTATGCTAAATAAAAAAGAATTCTTAAAATACGCATCAAGATTAGCCTTTCCGATTATGATCCAGAATCTGATCGGAACACTGGTAAATATGGCAGATACAGTGATGCTTGGATATGTGAGTCAGACGGCTATGTCGGCATCCTCCCTTGCCAATCAGTTTACATTTATTCTTTTCTGTTTATATTACGGTATGGCAGCGGGAACATCGGTTTTATGTGCCCAGTACTGGGGAAAAGGTGATAAAAAGACAGTAGAAAAGATACTTGGTCTGGCGGAACGAATCTCGCTGATTGTTTCTGCTGTATTCTTTGCGGTCTCCTTTGCCATGCCAACTACTATTATGAAGATTTTTACCAATAGTCCGGAGACGATTGCTTCCGGTGGTGAATATCTGAGAGTGATTTCCTTCTCGTTTGTATTTATGGGATTCTCTCAGGTTTTTATGAGTGCCCTTCGAAGTATCGGAAAAATAATGCTGCCATCTGTCACGTACATTGTTTCGCTTTGTGTCAATGTAATTTGTAATGCCACCTTTATCTTTGGTCTGTTTGGACTTCCAAGGCTTGGCGTTACCGGTGTGGCTCTTG
>ERZ773134.3031-NODE-3031-length-11160-cov-2.969923_pt1 | contig 11160 bp, 9 predicted proteins | sample MGYA00580856_ERZ773134 | MGnify/ENA primary metagenome ERZ773134 (study PRJEB29015, sample SAMEA2737823) | human gut metagenome | biome: human gut; feature: human-associated habitat; material: faeces | place: China | collected 2012 ... | reverse complement strand
CCCTTTTTGTACGGAAGATATGAGGTAACAGAGGACCTGGACAGACATTCTGTTGTCCAGTTATTCTTCTCATACAATAAGCGCATAAACCATGCTGTTCTTTAATCAGTTCTGAACGTATTGTAGCCTTGGGCATTTGTTCGAACAGAAACCTCAGTTGGGTTGAATCCTTAGGCAGTTCCAATTTTTCATATCCACTCGCAGGATCTTTCTTTATGGCAGTTGCTTTTTCAACTATTATATTCGGAGTTTTCCTCTTTCGAATATAAATCATTCCTATTCCTCCGCTTCAATCTCATATTCAGATTTCAATGCAATTGATTGTGGATGTTTATCTCCGAGTATCACGATCAACTGATCCAAAGCTTTCTTCGCATCATCATATTCTTCCCGGTCCATCCTTTTCTCAAATTCCTCAATAAGATTTTCAACTTTTGCCGGGCACATATGATAGCCCAACATATCCCGTAATATGTCATTCAAAGAAAATGCATAGCTGTCAGTTATATATCTGACATTCCCGTTTTCATCAAGATTGATTATATTGGCATCTTTGCAGGAAGATACGATAATAGGCGAATGTGTTGCTGCAATAAATTGAATATTGGGGAAAATCTCTGTTAAAGCATCTATAACACGCCACTGCCATTTGGGATGTAAATTGGAATCTATCTCATCTATAAAAACAATTCCTTCAACTTTAGATATATTTTCCCCTTCATCGGGATTTAAAATTGCCATACGGTATGCTAAATCAAGTATTAAATTTAAAAGAGATTGATATCCTGCACTTAAGTCATCGATATCTTTAAATTTCCCATTTTCACTGTAAAGGAGCTTTCCTTCGTTTGGCTGATAAACCACCTTACTTATTAAACCGTCATTCATAATGCTCATAAACTTTGAAACAATTTTTCCAAACTGTTCGTAATTTTCAGCAATACTATTCATTCTGACACTGCTCCACTCCATTTGTTCGCACCAATTATTAACAACATTTAAATTGGCAGTTCTGTCTAAGCAGCCCAGATACCCACACCGCCGATTATGAAGCTGTTTTCGCTTCTTTTCATTAGCATCCTTTCTCGCTGAAATCCAATGTCTGGAAGCGCTTTGGTAGCTAATCAGAGGTAGTATCTTGCGTTCTGTACTGTTTATAAGATCTCGTGACACTTTCAAAATATCTTTTGGACTAATCATAGTACGGGAACTAATTTTAGTTCTATCCCATGTATAATCAGTTCCTGCATACGAAATTGTACTTTCTATTTCTACAGGATAGCAATATGATCTATCAAAAGTTCCGTTATTGTTCACTAAGATGTTATAATGTATATCATCTTTATAGATATTGCGTGTAGGAATATCTTCCATCCCTGTTAGAAAACCAGATACCGCAACAGTTGCCGCTTCAAGTACCGATGTTTTTCCCACGCCATTATCTCCCAATATAAGGTTAAATCCTGGCTTAAATTGCAAATTCAAATCCTCAAACATTTTAAAATTCATTATATGCAAATTTTTTAACAGCATCTCGTACTCTCCTTTACAACTCTTTGCCTTTTAATTATTTCCATATGTTCTTATATTAACACAATGTATAAAGTACCACAACAAATACCTTTTTCCAATGTGGAAACGATAAATCATATAAGTGCCTCAAAACATGGCGTAGTGTAATATAACAGTTTTTCTGTTATGATCTACATCATTGTTTGAGGCACTTACAAATGGCTCTTCACATTGGGGCTTCCTTTTTCACCACAATCCGTACATTTTGCGATCTGCTGTACGATCTGTTTTACAATAACTTTTGCCGGGCGGAATTCTACTTCAGTACGGACTACACGTTTTCCGATCACTTTCATTTCTCCGCCACAAGTACTGCACTTTTCTTCTGGCGGAATGATGTATTCCTCGATTTCTTCCGGAAGACCAGCCAGCATCTCTGCACGGACACCCGGCTGACGTGCGGTACGTTTATATGGTTTTACTGTGATTTTTGATTTTGACAGGTTCAGCTGTTCTGCAAGTTCCTGAACAGGTTCGAACAACGACAACTGTCCATCCACCTGTCTGCTGACTTCGGTGGATGGACCAAATATCTTTTTCCTGGCATGAAGCAGTGCCTGGATCATGTTATCAATCTGGATATTCTGTTTTCGGATCTTCTCATCCCGTTCCTCGATGATCTTTCTGCTGGCCTCTAATTCCTGCGCCTGTTTTGCAGCAAGTGCCCTCAGCATCAGTAATTCTTCATGCTCGGTCATGCCTGTTTTCCTCACGTTTTTTACTGATACTATTTTACCATTTTTTCATCTTTTTTCTATAGGAAGCAATGATTTCGACAGCTGAAAAACGCCGAATTTCAATGTCTGCAAAAGTTTCAGAAGTGTACCTGGATTAAAGTTTTCTGGCACATATATTTTCATTCCCTGAGAATAGATCATCAGCTGGTTGTCATTAGATACGATACGGCCTTGAGGATTATTGGAGTAATTCTGAGATGCAGACCGCAGGACTTCGCCAAAAGCTGTTGATGATTCCTGACTTGTTCTGGACATAAGATTCGCCTCCTCCTTAATATCAAGTTTTTCTCAGTATATCAAGAAGAAATCCATTCGTCACTACGCCATGTTTTGAGGCACTTACATAATTTATCCTTTTATTTCTGCCGTTCAAACTTAACCGTATACCTATTAACAATATCGTCTTTTCTAAGCTTATATATACTCAATAATTCATTAATTTTGCTTATATCGCTAATACTTCCATTATGACAAAGAGCACTATAGAAATCACGAATATTCTTTCTAAAACACGTTAATTCTTCCTCGGTCATCACTCTCATATTTTCATCTGGAGATGCAACCACATCAACAAATTTAGATGGGTGAACAATTATTGGTGTACACTCATTTGGGTATACATAATTCTCCTTAAACCAATTAACCGATCCTGATAATTGATTGCAATAATCTTTCTTTATCGTTTGAGTAGTAGCCTCCGTTTTACATTCAATGACCAAATACTTGTTTGAGTCAATTGCCCACAAATTATCAGGTCCATACCCTCCAGTTTCTTTGTCAGGTCTTGAACATACAAAGCCAAGAACCACTCCTATTTGATTTAGTGCCTCCTCAAACTTTTCATATTCACTTCCCATACATAAATTTGATAGAACCCCGTCTATATATACTAACAGTTCATTTAACCCAAGTTTTCCAGCAAGTAGATTTGTGCTGATAGCTTGTGCCTGCGGAATTGTATTAATTGTTCTTTGATACTGTATGCCTGCAAGAGGTGACAGAATAGCTGCACTTAAATTTTTACCTACTTTTAGTATTTCTTGAGAAAGAGCTGAATCTATTTTATTTATATATTCAGCCTGAACCTGACATAAATATCCCTTAGTTTTTTTGTCATTCTCTTTATCTTTAACTATCTTAATAGCATTTGCAGCATCAAGCCATTGCATATTTATAGCTTTTTCAAAAGCTTTTCTCTGAGCAACTATCTTTTCATCTACCTTTGCCTCAGTTGAATACTTGACAGCAGCTAAATTTTCCTTGCAGGTTGTAACCCATTCTGCATTTTTTTCTAACGAATAATTTGCGAGTTCAAATATCTGATCAATTGTTGGCTTGGAACCTGTTTCACTAACTAATAAATCCCATAATTGCTTTGAAAGATCATATTGGCATCTCGTCGCTGCACTAAAATAATCTATTCCCTTATTTCTTGATAAAACATCTGAAAGCTCGTCACCCATAAGAACAACACAACATTCATCGTCATTAGAACGAACTCCACGTCCCATACCTTGTTCGATTCTTTGAACTTGCTCCCTCAATAATATAGTGCTCTGAGGAGCCACACTTTGAATATATCTATCCTTAATACTATTTAAAGGTGGAAGCCCATCAATAACCAGCATTCTACAAGCATCACCTGGCAAATCAATTCCATCATATCTATTAACAAAAATTATTTTTCCTACATGTTCACCGCTTTTTAATGCTTTGACTATTCCGTCTATATTATCCTTTGTAGCTGTTCGCATCCCCTGTTCATCCCAAAATTTTGCCCTAGAGAAAGAAGGTACGAGTATCACGACATTATACTTTTTAGCTGTTTCCTCAACTTTTTCCTTTATCTCAATTTCCGATATATCACTATTTACGTATTTGGGAAAAATAATTAATCTATCTCCCATATCATTAGCATTCTCCGGAGTAATAATGTTCTTCATATCTTCTGTATCTAATCCTAATGCAGAAACAAACACACTATCATCAGCTAAAGTTGCACTCATATATATGCGCCTACTTGCTTCTTCAAGACTAGATATCTTATCTAAATCAATTCCTTTAGGAGATATTTCAATTGCAGAAGCAGTAATTATACAATCACAGGTTTCCAAACATCTCTCTATCAACGGTAATCCAAAGTATATTGAGGTATTATCACTATTATTATATTTCGTTAATATTCTATAAATGTTGTCTTGCTGTCTTTGCCATTCCCAATAAGGTACAAGTATATTATTTCGACAATCTTTCATTTCAACAACATCAATGTAATTCTTTGGATTATAGTCTTTTAATGAAGAATTAAATAAAGCAATTAATTCCTTATATGCATCCGTTTCAGCATCAATTTTTATCATAAATTGGTCAATTATTTTATCCATGCACGCATGTACATCATCAATAATAATGCTCCCTATAGGATAATTTCCAGCTTCTCTCATGCCGAAATAACTATGACCGTTTACAATAGTCTGAATAGAGGTAACAAGAATTGCCTTTGAATTTGAATAGTTATAATCATCTTTATCCACTGTTGCAGAAATTCCCAATCTCTTAGCTTCATCAATGACTTGCTTAACCAAATAATTATCAGGAACTACGTATATAGCAGGTCCCTTTTCTTCATTCAAACAACTCTGAAGCATAATCAACCCGACTACTGTTTTACCGCTACCAGTATTCATTTTTAAAATTACATTTTTCTCATTTCTTATATCAAACCACTTTTTCCACACTTCACTTTGAACATCTCTAGGATATCCATAACCTGGTGCTTTTGAAGGTAATGTCATAAAAATTTCTCTAGGCTCTATTGTTTTTGTTTTCGCACTAGAATTAAGTTTCGATAAAAGATTCATTATTCCACTCTCCTCTCTTTAATGCTATTTCCTAGGCGTTTGCGAAACGCCACAAGCCGCATAAATACGGCATTTTTTGTTACCTAAAAACAAATAACTCCTCACCGGATATGGTATAATAGAGTTGCCAAAAACTAAAATCCACTATCCAAGAAAGGAGTTATTCTGATACCTATGATACCATATAAACAGCTTTCTTTGGCAGATATTTTTTCAGATTGCCAGGAAAAATTTGAAAATGACAAACCTGCGTTTCTTTCTCTATTGGAAACCCATATCGATATTGATGAGTTTATTCCGATTTCTTTCAGAAATCATTTCTATGCATCGACGGGCAGAACCCGTAAATACCCTTTGCAAGCTTTTCTGTGGGCTTTGATTATACAACGTATTTTCTCTATCCCTACAGATCAGCTTCTCTTGACTTTTCTCGCTTATTCAAAACCGCTTCGTGAGTTCTGCGGCTTTACCAAAGTCCCTGACACTTCCAAAATCACACGTTTCAAACAGGACTTTTTAGCTGACTTACAGTTCGTATTCGATAAGCTTGTTGATGTTACCGAACCTATCTGCCAGGCAATTGACTCTGCGAAAGCAGATATGACCATCTTTGATTCTTCCGGTATTGAAGCATTTGTTACCGAAAATAATCCGAAGTATGCGAACAGGATCATCAAGCAGCTTAAGGCGTATGCGAAAGCTCATGGCTTTGATAAATCTTATGATCCCTACAAAGCTGCCTATGGCTCCATGCCTTCCCATGCCTTTGCTAATCCTGAGATCAAACAGCTATATATCAATGGGCATTTTTGCTATGTCTTCAAATTTGGCATTGTCACCAACGGGCTGGGCATTATCCGACATATCTCTTTTTATAACAAAGAATTTATGCTGTCTCATCCGGATATCGTTATCGAAAAGAAATCCGATTCTCCTGATGAAGATAAATGTGTTCATGATTCAAAGCTTTTGATTCCAACACTGAAAGACTTCTTTTCCAAACATCCGCTAATTAATCCGAAAACCTTCCTCGGAGATGCGGCTTTTGATACCGTTGAGCTTTATAAGAACCTCCTTACCGGTGACACCTTCGGTGATGATAACCATTTCTCGAAAGCTTATATCCCTCTGAATGCAAGATCGGGTCTTGAAAATAAGGATTATTCCATTAATGAAAATGGTGTTCCCTGTTGCCCTCACGCCCCTTCTCTGCCTATGAAACCCGAGGGCAGTAAATCAAACTTACGAAGCGGTATACCAACTTTCAAGTTTGTCTGTCCAAAAATGAAATGGGTCTATGACAAGACGACTCGAAAAGCACATCGCCAATGTTTTTGTGAAAACCCGTGTACTTCCTCCAAATGCGGTCGCATGGTATACATATATCCAGAAAAGAACCTTCGTGCTTATCCCGTGACAATCCGTGGAACCGAAGAATGGGATGATACCTATAAAATCAGGACTGTAGTGGAAAGAGATATCAATCATATCAAGGATAATCTGTGTCTTGCAGGGCGCCGGACTCAAAATGAAAAGACTCTGCATGCAGATCTGATCCTTGCCGGTATCACACAACTCATTACTGTTGTTCTTGCAGACAAAATCAACCATCATGAATACATTCGAAGCATAAAGCCTCTCATAGCATAGGACTTACCAACTCCATAAAGCCAGTGGCTTATTAGAGTGCACCTAAAACTGGCAGATATCCACTTTTTTATCTTAGAATTCGTGCTCTGCACGAATTCTTCCCTGTTTAAGTTCAAGAGTGCGAACGAGCATCGCGAGTTTCGCAATTACCTAATGCTATTTCCTACACACTTGTGCAAAATATCAATAAAAAAGTTCAAGCATAATGTCAGCCATAACTATTAAACCAACTTGCAGTAATACCTCTTTAGTCCTACCAACTAATATTCCTTACAAATTTATATTATAATTATATCACAAACACGAACTCTTTTCTCTCCTCGTTTCTTTTTCCTCGTTGGATACTCCGTCTTAAACTTATACTGGAATCCCGGGAGTTTAACAGTTGAATAATTAAAAATCACCCTGCAGGCCTTATAAAACCTGCATTTTTTATGTCAAATTTTATGTTTTGGTATGTACTTGTTTGTAATAGTATGGTATAATGAAAGGGAAAAGGATTTATTTATCATGTATATCGCAATCACAGGCAGTAAAAATAATAAAGATGTATATGTGAACTTCCAGTTTTTTTCCGCCTAAATCGAGTATCGCTATATCTGCGACTCAAAATTCATCCCTTCTTTTAGTTTTATATACATCTTGCAGCGCACTATCATGGCTACAAATTCAACAAATATCTTCGCTCTTGCTGATTCTTCTGAATACACCCGGATGCTCTTATTCCCAAGATATGATTTGTCTCCGCGGAATAGTTTCTCCGATACATCCCTGCTCTTATATAGTTCGATTGCTTCCTTCGCACTCATCTTTTCCGATGTAACGATACAAAAATATCCTGCCAGATCCAGTTCTCTTTCTACCACACTGCACCGTTCTTCTGGTAGTATAAAAGCCTGACTCTTTTCATCATAATGAAGGTTAAAATACTTCTCAAATCCAGGGCCAAATTCCTTTACTTTATTCTGGTACTTTTTCAGATACTGCGTCATCTGGTTGATCCGGTTTTCAATCTCTATCCGTTCTGCGCTTTCTTTGGAAATACTATGATACAGATGAAAATAACGCTCTTTTTTATCACTTGCATACAGTTTGTGCCGTATTGTCTTTCCGTAAACTCCATATTCATAGATATTGTTCACCCGCTTATTTTCGAATATCCCTTTATTTTCCAGGATCAGTTCATTCACAAGGGCAGACATCCCTTTCACCATGATAACAAAACTATACCCACATTTATCCATATATTGTATATTCTCGCAGCTGAAATATCCCCTGTCCAGAATGAATCCGATCTTCTTATAACCATATCCGGATGCTTTATCCAGCATGAACTGAAGCTGGGAGATATCATTCAGACTTCCTGGATATTTTTCATAAAATAATGGTTCCTGATTATGAGTATCATACGCAACTGCATAATTAAATACCGGCTCTCCCATATCTACTTTCGGATGCCCAAATTCAACCATTTTTATATCTCCAGCCTGACAGTTTTTATTCGTTGAATCATAAGAAATATAAATCTTTTCACGGTAATTCCGTGACTCATTCCATGTATTCAGAAAGCCTGTACTCTGGTCATCTGTTACTGAATTCAGGAAATCTGATACGGTTGAATCGCTGTATTGTTTCATCTTTTCCGTAAAAAGTGGATGGTTGTATGTATAATCCGGATAGTACTGTGCTGCATTGTTTTCTGCTATGATCGAATAAACAGCCAGATCTAAAACCAGCCCCATATCACGTGATCCAAAATATTTTCCAAGGATATCTTTTAAACTGCATTCTTCTATGATCTTACGCAGTACAAAGTATGCTCCTACCCTGAGACAGCTGCTTCTGGAAGTCCTGTTTTTGCTTTCCGGAAGTTCTGCATCGGGGAAATATTTCAGGAAATTTTGATTCGGTTTCATGAGTTCCGGATCCGTATCTGACAGTTTTCCGATCGTTACTCTTTTGGGAAAAGTATACTTCCGGGATGGATCATAAACCCGGTCATACTCATACTCTATATATACAACATTTGACTTTTTTCTCCGTGTGATCTTGCCTTTTACGGTTGGTACTTTCACTAAAAAATCCAGATACATAACGCTCTCCTTTTAGGCGGTTATCCACCTAAAATAGGTGTACTATATTTCCCGGCTATCTGCAATGGAAAACCGCAGAAAACCGGGATTTTTTATGATTTTATTTCGTTCTTTTTTTTTTAGGTGGAAAAATTACTGGAAGTTCACATTTTAGCAAGTCTGCAAATAAATCAGCCTTGTACACGCCTTTTTCTAACATTTTTCTACTTTTTCGTATCTTCCATATATTTCTCAACAGTGCTATAATATAGACATATTTTACCCAGGAGGACAAAATATGCTGTCAATCAATCAGCTTATGAAATATTTGAGAAATCATCATCAGATTTCTGTTAAAAGCAATCAAGCTCAATCACTACGAAACATTGGCTACTATCACGGATACAAAGGATACCGCTTCATCCGCACTCCAAGCCAACATATTCCTTTTTCATCGCTTGATGAAATCATAGCGTTAAATAAATTTGATATGCAATTGAAGACCTTGATTTATCCAAAAGTAATGTTCATTGAAAACGCACTGAAAAGTTATGTGATTGAAGCCGTGCTTCAAGATAGCAAATCAGAAAATCTTGATGTCGTTTTCAATAAATCCATTACAGCCTATCAATCCTATGCTCCTGGAAGTCAGCAGTACCACAAACAATATGCAAAGCGAATGACCCTTAAGGGAAAAATCAATAATGCACTTTTGCGTGATTACTCAAATCAGAAACAAATTGTCAACCATTTCTTTGATACAGACCGCCCAATTCCTATTTGGGCTGTTTTTGAATCACTGACGCTGGGAGAGTTTGGAACTTTTTTTGCCTGCGCAAATTCAAATGTCAAATTAAAGACTTCAAGTATACTTCACTTGCCAAGCAATCTGGATTCAGATGGAAAAATCACCGAATACATGATTTATGCTGTAAAGGATTTACGAAACGCAGTTGCACATAACAACACCATCTTTGATACTCGTTTTCAGACAAGTACAATAAACAGACGCCTTATTTCGCTTCTTGAAACAGAGGTAGGCATTACAGGGCTTGACTTCAAATACATTGACGCTTACATAATTCTGATTACCTACATCCTACGAAAGATGGGAGAAACCAAAACTGTTTGTAAGCAATTTGTTACTTCCTTCATTGATTGCACAGATTTATTAAGAACACAAATTTCCCCTGACGTTTGCAATCAGATTTTGGGAACTCAACAGCGTACCCACCTAAATCAGCTTCAAAATTTCATCAGCAATTCTTAAAAATTCTTGCATAATTTCTTCCCGTGTGGTATATTATAGCTATGAATTGCGGTGGTCGTCTTCGGACAACACCTCGAAAGAGCCTGATGCGTCGGGCTCTTTTTTCTTTTGTCTTTTTTACTGTTTTTCCAATTCCGGCAGACCGGCCTGGTACCAAAGGATGGTTTACCGTATACATTATTTCATTTTCGCTGTTATACGAACATCTGCTGATACTTCTTCTGTTGGGGCATTCCTCCAACGCTTCATCGCTCTGTACCTCCGCTGCCGCTCGGCTCCAACACTGATCTTATCTGCCGGTGCTGTGTCTGGAAAATACACACCCTTTTTGTACGGAAGATATGAGGTAACAGAGGACCTGGACAGGCCAAGAGCATTTGCAGTTGAAAGGACAGCAGCTTTATGATCCTGTGTTTTTCTGAAATCATCAAAGGTTTCCTGCACCTTCTCCGCCACATCCGATACATACACACCAGCCGTGATAAGCAGCTTCCGAACCTTGATCGGATTCAGCCCCAGCTCATCTGCAATAGCCTGCAAAGACATCCCGGCATCATAAAGCATAACAGCCGGATCCATCAGCTCTTTAAGGATCTTCCCGGCATCATACTCCGGCTTAGATTTCCTGCGGCCACCGCCAGGCCTTCTTGGTTTATACGCTCTTTTCTCACCCATAGATCACAAAACCAGCTCATACATTTTGAAGGTCATCTCGCCAACCACCTCATAAAAAAGTGTCTTAGTCTGGATGTACCGAAAACCCAGTTTCTGATACAGACCTTCCGCTGCTGTATTGTTCTCGATCACATCAAGCCTCAGCGCTTTCTTTCCGGCTTTTCTTTCTGATCCTACAATGTGCTCCATCAAATTCCGGGCCAGACCCTTACCACGCTGCTCCGGATGCACTGCCAGAACATGAACGACCATAACCTCATCCGAATCGATCTTCCACGGCACAAAATATAAGGTTGTTTACGAGCCGAACATGGAGGATTATC
>ERZ773134.3027-NODE-3027-length-11172-cov-2.930467_pt1 | contig 11172 bp, 6 predicted proteins | sample MGYA00580856_ERZ773134 | MGnify/ENA primary metagenome ERZ773134 (study PRJEB29015, sample SAMEA2737823) | human gut metagenome | biome: human gut; feature: human-associated habitat; material: faeces | place: China | collected 2012 ... | reverse complement strand
AGGTCACAAGTTCGAATCTTGTCAGGTCCACCACTTTCTTTCGCAATAAACACCCCAGCGAGAGCCGAGTCGCCGCTGGGGTGTTTATTACTGTCTCCGTGGGGGTTTAGCTCAGCTGGGAGAGCGCGGGCTTTGCAAGCCTGAGGTCAGGGGTTCGATCCCCCTAACCTCCACCATGATGGACCTGTAGCTCAGTTGGTTAGAGCGTCCGGCTGATAACCGGGAGGTCACAAGTTCGAATCTTGTCAGGTCCACCATCAAAACTGTGAAGAGCCCTGGGGCGTTGCCTCGGGGCTTTTTTCTTGTCTGTGATAAATCTCATTTTGGTTTTGTGTTCTGTGCGAAAGATTGGGTAGTATAGCTATTCAATGCGGCGACCCTGCCGCGTGTTAACCGCTACATACCGGAGGTGTTCCATGGTTCGCGTCGACATAGAGACCATCGTCATGGCCGCCGGTCCCGTGCCATCGCTTATTGTGCTTCGCGAGCGCTGCGGCAAGTCGGATTCGACGGCGCCCCTGCGTTCGCTTTCCATTCAGACCGGCTCGTTTGAGGCCGCGGCCATTAGCCGTGGCATCGATAGCGGTCGCGCCGAGCGCCCGATAACGCATGACCTGCTGCTTGACACCGTCGATGCCCTGGGCGCCAAGCTCGAGCGCATCGAGATCGTTCGCGCCGAGCCGCCGGTGTTCTACGCGACGATCGTCGTACTGGTCGATGGCGAGGAGCGCAAGATCGACGCCCGCCCCAGTGACGCCATTGCCCTTGCCGTGCGCAGCAATGCTCCCATGTTTGTGGAGGACGACATCATGAATCGCTTGGGCACTGTTTCTACCCACGCCGAGGATGTCGACGACGAGCAGGAGTTCGAGAAGTTCGACGAGTTCGTCCATACGCTCTCCCCCGATGACTTCTAAATGCGGGGCGGCAGAGTTGCGGAGTGTTCGCTGATGGCCGGCGGTATGTCGGCTGAGGCGGCGGCCATTGCGCGCGAGGCCCAGATGCGCTCGGAGGCTTCTGAGGCGGCACGCATTGCCTATGTGACGCAGGCCCGCACGCTTCGCGAGCGCCGCGGCTCGTTTATCAAGATGGTTGTCGTCTCCGCCCTTGTCGCGGCTATCTGCTCGCGCCTTCGTGGTACAGTTGGTGCGCTTGGGTTTTCGATCTCTACGGGCCTCGTGATCTGGGGTGTGGTCGATGCGGTAATGCTGACCAACCAGATCAAGGTACTCGACAAGCGCGCGATGGATATGATGCGCGCCCGCGACGCTGCCGCCAAGATTGCTGCCGAGGCACAAGAACTGTAACGACGCCGGACTCGATGGGAAGGTCTAAAGATGGCACAGGATATGCAGGACGCCGCTAACGTCTCCGCCGAGCTCGACGCCATGGTGTGTGACCTGATTGGTGCGTTCTTGGACGACCTGGCCGCGGGCGAGAACCCGGGCGTGGTTGTGGCAATTGAGGACGCCGCTTCCAACCGTTATCTGGCCGCACTCGACGAAGATGGCGAAGAGGCGTGCCTCGAGGCGGCCACCAACTTTATCTCCGAGCATAAGATGGGTCTTAAGGACGAGGGTCTGGGCCGTATCGCCCGCTATGCCATTGGCTATACCGGCTGCGTCGAGATTGACGGAGGCTACCACGACGCTCTGCTCGTGAGCTTCTTTGAGACTACGCTCGAGAGCGGTTTTTCGGCATATGTGCTGTATGAGGGCATGGGCGCCGGCGATGGTTTTATGTGGAGCGACCCTGAACCTGCAGGTGAGGAAACCCCTCTCATCTAAAATCGCTAAAATAAACGAGTTTTCGGTAAAAGGCTCAATATTCCCGCTGAGCGTTGTATCGCTGGGCGGGCCGCATACGCGTGCCGTTTGTATATGGATAGAAGATAGGGGAACTACATGCGCGTAGACAATCTGAGGAACATCGCCATCATCGCCCACGTCGACCACGGCAAGACGACGATGGTCGACAAGCTCCTGCGTGCCACGGACGCCTTCCGTGCCAACCAGCAGGTCGAGGACCGCGTCCTGGACTCTAACGACCAGGAGCGCGAGCGCGGCATCACGATTCTCGCCAAGAACATCTCTATCGAGTACAAGGACGTCAAGATCAACGTCATCGACACCCCGGGCCACGCCGACTTCGGCGGCGAGGTCGAGCGCGTGCTGCGTATGGCCGACGGCGCCCTGCTGCTGGTCGACGCTTTTGAGGGTCCCATGCCCCAGACCCGCTTCGTGCTGCGTCACGCTATCGACACCGGCCTTAAGATCATGATCGTCATCAACAAGATCGACCGTCCGGGTGCCAACCCCGAGAAGGCCTACAACGACTGCCTGGACCTTATGGCCGACCTGGGTGCTACCGACGACCAGCTTGAGTTTGCCATGGAGCATGTCATCTACGCCAGCGGCGTCAACGGCTTTGCCCGTCATGATCCCGAGGACGGCAACATGGACATGTACCCGCTGCTCGACATGATCATCGACGACATGCCCGCACCCGAGGTTGACGAGACCGCTCCGCTGGCCATGCAGTGCGTGACCATCGACCACTCTAACTTTGTCGGCCGCATCGGTATCGGCCGCGTGTACTCTGGTGCCATTCACCAGGGCGACCAGATCCTGGTTGTCAAGAACGACGGCTCCAGCGCCACCGCTACCGTCAAACAGCTCTTTACCTTCGACTACCTGGGCCGTACCGAGTGCCAGGAAGTCGGCGCCGGCGACATCGCCGCCGTTGTCGGTATTGACCGCACCGATATCGGCGATGTCTACACCGACCCCGAGAACCCCGTCGAGCTCGAGCCCATCGAGATCGACCCGCCGACCCTGTCTATCGTCTTTGAGGCTTCGACCTCTCCGCTCGTCGGCCGCGATGGCGACATCGTGGGCGCCCGTCAGCTCAAGGAGCGCCTGTTCAACGAGGCCGAGAACAACGTGACCATGAAGATCGAGGAGCTCGAGGACAAGAGCGGCGTCGAGGTCTCGGGTCGCGGCATCCTGCACCTGTCCGTCCTGATGGAGTCCATGCGTCGCGAGGGCTTTGAGTTCCAGGTCGGCCGTCCCCGCGTTCTGTTTAAGAAGGACGAGAACGGCAACAAGATGGAGCCCGTCGAGCAGGCTGTTGTCGAGTGCCCGGACGAGTACTCGGGCAAGGTCGTTGAGGTCTTCGGTACCTCCGGCGGCATCATGACGAGCATGGATACCTCGGGCATCGTGACGCACCTCGAGTTTAAGATCCCGACCCGCGGCATCATGGGTCTTAAGAACCGCATCATGAACGTCACCCACGGCGAGGGCGTGTTCTACCACACCTTCCTGGAGTATGGTCCTTATGCCGGCGAGATCGGCAACCGTCAGAACGGCGCCATGATCTCCATGACCACCGAGAAGGCCGTTGCCTATGCCCTGGGTACGCTGCAGGAGCGCGGCCAGCTGTTTGTTGAGCCGGGCACCGAGTGCTATGAGGGCATGATCGTGGGCGAGCGCAGCAAGGCCGGCGACATGGTCGTTAACATCGCCCGTACCAAGAACCTGGGCAACCAGCGTTCCTCGACCTCCGATATATCCGTCCAGCTGGTGCCGCCCCGCACCTTCTCGCTGGAGGAGGCGCTGGAGTACATCGCCGACGACGAGCTGGTCGAGATTACTCCCAAGAACATCCGCCTGCGCAAGCGTCTGCTCAACGCTACCGACCGCAAGAAGGCTGCCGTCCGCGCCGGCCAGGTCAATAAATAAGCGCTGGGGCTTATAGCGTCTAACAAGAAAGGGCGTCGACCGCGATGGTCGGCGCCCTTTTTGGTGCAAGGGGACAGGTTCGTTTGCACCACAGCTGGGGCGACTATCCCTCCGATCGGCCTTCCAGTCAAAGTTAAATTGTTTAAACATATACATAATTTCACTGAATATAGCCGGTATGATACAAAACTGTTAACAGGTAAATATCAACTGGTATTAAATTAAAAGACCTCTTTACCTGCGGTTTACATGACTGGTATCTATATTGTATTTTATGCATTGTGGCATAGACGAACCGTCTTAGAAGTTGCTCCCCAGTGGGTTCTTGCAATGCGCTAGGTAGGTTCTCGTTGATGTTGGGGTTTGTGTTCGGTCCGACGATTCGCCGTATTCCACAACGTGTTGTAGGAATTAGGGGACAACTATGGACGCACACCGCTCACGGTCGCTGGGTATGGCGGCCCTGATCTTCATTTTGATTAGCCTCACCGCCGCAGTTTTTCACGGTGCAGCCCCAGTGCACGCCGAGGATGCGACGACGCCGGCGCCGATTGAGATCAACGGCGATACGGCAACGGTTGAGGTCAAGCTGTATACCGATGAGAACCATAATAAGCCTTTGGGTGATACTGCCGTAACGTCTACTTCGAAGCTCTACGGAGCTTTCTCGGCACGGTTCATAAGTGATAAGGCGCCTACGCCTCGGAACTACATCGCTGTCTACGAGCTCCCCGATACCATAGTCATTGACAAAAACGCCGGTGGCGACCTCATGGAGGGTCCGGAGGCTACTGCCGAAAAGGCTGGTACGTGGGAGATCAAGGACAATAAGGTCATTTTTACGTTTGACAAGAGCTGGCTCGACAAAAACCCTGCGGAAATTTTTGTCGGAGCCAATTTTTCATTTGAGTTAGCAAATAAGAACGCTGGCTCGGACAGCAGTACACCTATCAAGTTCCCCGGTGCGGGATCAATCAATATTCCAACTACGGATGGCGCCGTCAAAGGGGAGAAATCAGGAGCCTTCTCCCAGGGCGCCGATGGCGTGGCCAAAGTTACGTGGACCGTCAAGCTTACCGTCGAATCGTATGCAACGAATGTCAAGTTGACCGATACGCTGGGCGCTAACTTCGACTTTGTGGATGGCAGCTTCACGCTCGATGGCAAGAAGCTCGGTCCGCAGCCGACGGTCGACGGTCAGACTGTGACCATCGACAATCTGGGCAACCTTTCCCAGGGGAAGCACACGATTACGTATGAGACGGTGCTGAAGAGCGGTGTTTCCGCGGGTAACGGCGAGTTTGTCGACGAGCAGGACGCATCCAAGAACACGGCAACGTGGGAGTGGGGCAGCTCGAGCGATCGCCAGAGCGGCTCCGTGACTGCTGCTCCCAGCAAGTTTCGCTATGACATGATCAAGAAGTCTGACGGTTCGGGCTCGCCCTCCGATATCTCGTGGACTGTCGCACTCAATCAAGGCGAACTCAAAGTTGATATGAGCGGCTATATGTTCACTGACCGTCTGGATGATAAGCAAACGTATACAGGGGGCTACACGGTTTACAAGGGCAGCTCCGGGTCGGAGGTTCTTGCGACCGGCGCGCTCGATCCGTCGCAGAGCTCGTTTTCTTACACGTTCCCGACCGACCTTGCCGACAAGCACGCCACCTATCGTATCGTCTATCACACCAAGATGAACGACACGAGCTCGTACGACACCGTGCGCAATAACGCGACTATCGAGCGCGAGGGTTCCGTTTCCGGCGCCAGCGAAGGCCAGTTCACGCCGCAGCTGGTCGGTACGCCGATCACTAAGAGGCTCGTGAGCTCCGATGAAGCCGCGACGACGGGTAGAGCGACGTGGGAGACGCGTGTCGCGCTTAAGGCCATTGTTAATGCGGTCAATCCTGGTTTGGTGACGGTGAAGGATACGTTTCAGTCGGCCTGGTCGCAGAATCTCGGTGTCGACGAAGGGGCCATTACCATCAAAATCGGCAAGACCGTGCTGGTGCGGGATGCCGACTGGAAACTGACGGCAAGCTGGCCGGTCGGCGGAACAAAGAGAAATTTCAATCTTGATATATATGTTAACGACAAAGTGAAAGCCGCCCTCGAGAACGAGGACTACGCCGTTATCACCTATGCCACCACATCAGATGCGCTGTCGGGCTGGTACTCAAACTTCGCGTCGGTCAGCGCGACGGGCCTGAATCTTCAGTGGCCGTACACCGACCTCGTCATGTACGTTGTCAACCAAGAAACGACGCCTGCGGTCGAGAAGCCGGAGGCGGAGTCGAAAGTGTCTTGGGACGAGGACTTCGACTGGGGTGCCGTCGACGGCTCGGACGAGAAGGGGGCCTGGGTCGTCGACTGGACGGTGTACGCGAATCGCCAGAAGGGTAATAAAGACGCAAATGGCGAATTCGAGTACTACGGTGCCGGAAAGCTTAACAGCGCGCCGCTGAACATAGTCGATACCCTCCCGGACGGCATGAGCTATGTTTCGGGCTTCGCAAAGTACACGCTCGTGCGGAATCCCTACGATCAGCATACGGGGCTTCATCGCGGAAGCGAGGCCGAGACGGTCGTTGATGATTGGCAGCTTGCCACCGACAACGTCAGCAGCGATGGCAACACTGTCGCCTTTTCTATTCCCACGACTGAACTTGGAAGTTATGCCGGCTACGCAAAGCTAACGTATCGAACGGCGGTCAAACGCGGCGAGCTCGATACCTCCAAGAATGAGGTGAAGTTCATCAACTCGGCAAGCGCAGTGTCGGGAAATAAGGAGTTCAAACCCGGTAGCGGTACCGTCACCATCAAGAACAACGTCATCAAAAAGACCGGTGAGCAGGTCAGTAGTAGCAATCGAATAAAGTACACCATTCTTGTTAACGAATCTGCTGTTGCCCTTAAGAGTGGCACTGACTTCCTTGAGCTCGTCGATACCATGGATACCAAGTGCACGCTGGTGCCGTCGACGCTTAAGGTCTATGAGCGGGTGAATGGCGCCTAGTCACCGCTGACTGATAAGGACTATTCGTCGAAGATGGAGCAAGTCAATGATGAATCTGGCTCGCGTACGAAGTTGACTCTTGAGGTGCCCGACGAGAAATACCTCAAGGTCGAGTACGAGGTTATCCCGACCGGAAACCCCGGTGAAGAGGTGTCTCTTTCCAATACCGCCAAGCTTACGGGTGTGACGGAAGGCACAGCGATTGACGAGCGAATATGGACCATCCAGAACGCTTCCGCTAGTGCGGGTGGCAATGGTTACGGCATCACGATGACCAAGTACGACGCCCAGCAGGTCGGTGCTACGCTCAAAGGGGCGGAGTTCATGCTCTACAGCGTGGATATGGGTGGGGAGAGCACCAGAGCGTTGTTTGCCACCGCTGAGACCGATGCCAACGGCAAGATATCGTTCGGCACGAGCGACAAGGCGATGAACAGTTGCGTGCTCTACCAGCTCGTGGAGACCAGGGCGCCTGTTGGCTATGCCAAGGCCGATCCCACGTGGATCATGCTCAAGGGCAGCGCGAGTGACGAGGATTATCGAACTGCGCTAGCTAAGGCAAAGACCATCGCCGGCGGTGCGGAGATCATAGGCGATGACAAAAAGGACGAGATTTGGGTCTATGACAATCGTCTAAAGGGAACTGTAACAATTCGGGCTAAGAAAGTGCTTGAAGGGGGCACATTCAAGAAGGGGCAGTTCTCGTTCGCGCTCAAGGACGCCGATGGCAAGGTGCTCCAGACGGTGACCAATGACGCCAAGGGCAACGTCTCCTTCAATGTCGATTACAACAAGGCCGGTACCTACACTTACGCCATCTCTGAGGTCGTCCCCGAGGGCGCCGAGAACAACGTCAAGGACCACATCGCCTACGACACAGTCGGGCACGATGTTACGGTTAACGTGACTATCGACAATGAGCATGAGCAGCTCGACACCGTCGTCACGTATGACAATGGCTCCCGGGAGCCGCCGACTTTTACCAACAGGTACTCGACCACGCTTCCTGAGGCGGGCGGTGCTGGCTTGACTATGACGTATCTGGCCGGCGCTTCGATGGTGTGTTTTGCTGCGACATGGATGCATGCTCGTCGCCATCGCGATCAAGGTCGAGGTGGTAGCCGTGAGTAGGCTTAACCGCCGCTTGTTGGCTGCCGCGACGATAATCATGGTCGCTATTCTGTCTTTCGCGATTGCCCCTGGGGCGGCCCGTGCTGCCGACACCGGATCCATTACGGTGGACGGTACGGTTGCGACGCGGTATGACGCGCACCAGCTCTTTTCGGCGACCGTTGTCGACGATGACGATGTCGACCAAAAGGTTGCAACCGATGTAACGTGGGCGAATGATGTCGTTCGCCATGCCGTTCTTCCCGTGCTTCATGACGCTGGACTTGATGGCTCGGCATCGACGGCGCAAGATGCTGCCCAATGGATGAATGCCGACGGGCACATGACGGCTGCGCTGACGGCAAAGCTTGCCCGCGCGATTTGCAATGCCGGCGTCCCTTCCGTGGCCCTTAACGCGGGCACGGTGGCCGAGCTGCCCTGCGGCTACTGGCTCATCGTCGCCGATAACGACGCCATCGCCCAGGGCGAGGCCGGCACCGCGCCGATCATGGCCCTGGTCGGCGGCAGCGCCGTCACCGTCAAGCCCAAGGCGGCGACCCCCAAGGTGGCCAAGCACGTGTTGGAGGACGGCACCGCCGCCTGGCAGAAGGCCGCCGACGCCACGGTCGCCGACGACCTGTACTGGCGCCTCTCGGCCACGGTTCCCGCGGGCCTTTCCGCCTATGACACCTACGCGGTGCAGTTCGTCGACACCATGAGCGCGGGGCTCGACCCCTCCAAGGTGGCCGCGAGCATGCGCGTGTACGTGGCGGCGGGCGCGGACGGCGGCTTCGACGCCGTCGCATGTGAGGGCGGCGACGCCAACTCGACGCCGGCTAAAGGGTGGACAGACATTACTTCACGGTGCAAGGTCTCGGTCGAGGGCAATGCCTTCACCGTGCGCACCGGCGACCTGGTCGCCACGCTCGGCGACGCCGACGCCTTCGCCGCGGGCGCCCGCGTGGTTGCTGTCTACAATGCGCCGTTGGGGGCCAACTGCAATCGAGGTGCCACCAAGGGCAACCCCAACGAGGTCTACCTTCGTTACCCGCGCTCTCCCCTCGCCGACCAGTCTGGCGACGCCGGCTTCACCCGCACGCCGAGTGACGATGCGACGGCCTACACCTGGGGACTCAGTCTGATCAAGCGCTCAAGCTCGGACGATAAACCGCTCGCGGGCGCCAAGCTGCGCATCATCGATGACCGCGGGCGCATTCTAACGACTGACGGCTCGTGGTCGACGGATGCCGCCGCGCACGTCACCACGGGCGCGGACGGCCACGTGGAATTGACCGGTGTGGACGCGGGTGTCTACACCGTCGAAGAGGCCGCGGCTCCCAAGGGATACGCCGCCTTTGAAGGCAAACGTACGGTGACGGTTACGGCCGAGGGCCTGGACGTTAAACAGGTGACGGCCGCGAAGCCCAAGGTGACCGTGTCGGTCGAAAGCCCCCTACGGGTTGATACCGCCGATGCTGGGACGGGTTCGATTGAGCTGTCGGTGCTCAACACCCCAAGCAAAGAAGCAAGTCGAGGCTTTATGCCCTCGACGGGAGATAGAGCGTTGGTGCTGGTGGCGGCTTTGGCTGCCATCGGAGTGGCGGCTATTGTTGTCGCGCTCGTCATCAAGCGGGGAGGAGGTCGCCGTGAAAAATAATTGTCCCCCCCCCTTGCTCAATGGCGTACTGCCTCCGTAGCGAGTGACGCGCAGGTCTACCGACCTGATGATCATTGGTTTTGAAAAAGTTACTAGAGAACCCTCCAAGAAAGAGGACCAAACATGAAGATAACCAAGAACATCGCACGCCTGGCAGTAACCGCCGGCCTAACCGCAGCTCTGAGCTTCGGCGGCGTCATGGCCCCGGTGACCATGGCGTTTGCGGCTGAGGGCGCGACGACTGAGGCCAATAGCATTACCATCACGCAAAATGCAAATAACAAGGATGCCATTGATCCGAACAAAAAGACTCAGTTCATTGCCTATCAAATTTTTAATGCCAAGGTGGACGATGAGAACGGCTCAGGCAGAAAAGTTGTTTCTGATGTCACATGGGCTATCGAAGATGTGCAAATCCAGAACCAGATTATTGACGCCATCAAGAAAAGCATTGAGAACGATTCATCCGAGTCGCAGCTTCCCACCAAACCCACCGCGCAGAACGTTGCCGAATGGATGGCCGCAAATCTCCAGAGCGCTTCTGGGGTCGTAAATGATGGCGATCTGCTCGATAAGATTGCTGACTTGCTCAAGGGTGCTACACCTACCAAGCCAAAGGGGGCTACTAGCGCTGCTTTCGCCGCGGATGGCCCAGTTTCTTTTGAGAACTCTGGCTATTATCTCTTCCTGACGGACAATGGTTCTATCGGTGGTAAGGACAACTATTCTGGGCGGATGCAGACTGGCACCTCGCCGATCTTCGCTGTTGTGGGCGGCAGCGCTGTCGTGGTTACCGAGAAGACTGGTATTCCTACGGTTACAAAGAAGATTAAGGACGACAAGCCCGGCAGCCATTGGGCCGACAAGGCTGACTCACAGGTTGGCCAGAATGTTCAATATCAGCTGACCGGCACCGTCGCCGAAAATGTAGCCTCGTTTAATACTTACTACTATGAGTTCTACGACGAACTGTCTGCTGGCCTGATTGCCGACAAAGATTCGGTCCATGTTACGGTTTATGCGAACAACGAGGATACGAGTGGAACCGAGGTAAACCTTCCCACGGGCGCGGTTGAATACAATACGACTGGCAACAATAATGTTCTGACGGTTAAGTTTAATGATTTGAAGGCTGTGACCGCCAAGACCGGTTCCTCTGCCATTAGCATCACCAAGGACTCCAGGGTCGTCGTCACTTACTTAGCAAAACTCAATCCCGCGAAGATTGAGAAGGTTACCGTTGGCGGCAGAGGTAACGACAACGAAGTTAAGCTCATCTATTCCAACAATCCCATGAGCGAAGGAAAGGGTGAGTCTGTGCCCGATACCGTTCGCGATTACACCTACGCGCTCCAGCTTGTCAAAGAGGACTTTGACGATAACAACAAGAAGCTCAAGGACGTTGAGTTTACTATCAAGGCTACGGGCGCCGATGAGCTTGCATCTGGCACTGTGGGCACGCAGTTTGTTCAGGAGAACGGTTCGCTTGGCGGTACTGAACACAAGTTTAAAACCAATGAGAATGGTGAGATCAGCGTAACGGGCCTCGATGCTGGTACCTACACGGTGCACGAGGTGGAGAACAGTAACCCTGGCTACAACACGCTGCCCGACTTTACCTTCACCATTACTGCCGAGGGCCTTGA
>ERZ773134.3024-NODE-3024-length-11179-cov-3.620191_pt1 | contig 11179 bp, 6 predicted proteins | sample MGYA00580856_ERZ773134 | MGnify/ENA primary metagenome ERZ773134 (study PRJEB29015, sample SAMEA2737823) | human gut metagenome | biome: human gut; feature: human-associated habitat; material: faeces | place: China | collected 2012 ... | reverse complement strand
CACGAACTACCTTATAAGGTACGCGGTTGATTTCTTTCTGAACCTGATCATAGGTTTCACCCATGAAACGTTTGATAGAGAATATTGTTTTTTCCGGGTTTGTGATAGCCTGACGTTTTGCAGGATCACCAACCTTACGTTCACCACCTTCAACGAATGCAACGATTGAAGGAGTCGTTCTTTTACCTTCGCTGTTTGCAATAACAACCGGTTCGTTACCTTCCAGTACGGCAACACAAGAGTTGGTTGTTCCTAAGTCGATTCCGATAATTTTTCCCATAATTTTCTACTATTTTAATTGTTATTATTTTCCTGTACTTGCTTTTCTCTTTCGAGCTGCATTAACTGTTCTACAAATCGTATGCCAAAGTAACAAGGATAGGTTTGTAAAAGTTCAGGTGGCAGGAAGTGTGACAATACGTCAGTTTAGACATTTGCCGTCATGTGAAAGATATGACGGGTTATGCATGAAATGTTATAGGCCTTTATTATTCTATAGTTCTTAAGGAACTGTGGTATTTGTAGATAAAAAATTAACACTCACTCAAGTTTTTGTTATTTGTGGCCGCAAACATACACACTTTATTTAGAAAATGCAAACTTAATTTTTTATTTAAACACAAAAAAAACGATTTATCACACCACAGTTCCTTAAGAACTGAAGTAAGAATTAAATGTAATATCATGATGTCTTTGTTTTTATTCTCAAATATTTCCTTTTGGTTTTCTGCAGACAGTTAATGTCTTAGTGGAATTTTTTGTTGTGATTTTTTATGTCTAATATATTACCTAAAATCAAAATGCAAAAGTGTAAATTGAATTTTTTGCTACGATTCGGTTTGATTTCAATTCTGTTAGGGCTGTTTGTTACCCAGTCTTTTGCTCAGAATGTGACGATTACCGGTGTCGTAAAAGACCAGTCGGGTGAACCTCTGATTGGCGTGAACGTGATGGAAAAGGGGACGACCAATGGTTCCATCACGGATGTGGATGGTAAGTACAGTGTTTCTGTAAAAGGGGGCAAAACCATCCTAGTGTTCTCTTACATCGGTTATATCTCCCAAGAGATTCCGGTTGGGAATCAGAAAACGCTCAACGTGACGATGAAAGAAGACACGGAAGAGCTGGAAGAAGTGGTTGTGATCGGTTACGGCACGGCCAAGAAGAAGGACTTGACGGGGGCGATCTCGCGTGTGAAAGCGGAGAAGATGGAGGTTGAAGCGCCTCGTTCAGTTCAAGATTTGTTACGTGCTAGTGCTGCCGGTTTATCAATTTCAATGTCGACTGATGCTGCTGGCACAGCTGATCTGCAAGTTCGTGGTAAGAACTCTTTGAAAGCAGGTTCTTCACCTTTGCTGGTTCTTGACGGTGTGATCTATGATGGTTCGTTGCAGGACATCAACCCGATGGATATTGAAAGTATCGATGTTTTGAAAGATGCCAGTTCGGTTGCTGTTTATGGTGCCAAGGCTGCTAATGGTGTAGTAGCCATTACAACTAAAAAAGGTAAAACGGGTAAGCCGGTTATTTCATTTAATGCTAATGTTGGTATGGTAAGCAATGCTCGTTTACCTAAAACAGTAGATGGTGCCGGTTTTATCAAATTCAGACAGGAATATGGTGAAAGTTTGATGACTGAAGCCGAAATGGTTGCACAGCCGGGAAAGTTTGCTGATCCGAGAAATTTAGCAGCAGCAGGCATAGATCCGTTGGCTTGGTACAATTATGACCAACAGACACCTGTTTCTGCATTGCCTGATGAAAAAACTATGATTAATAAATGGTTGACCCGTTTGAATTTTAAAACGATTGAAATCGAAAACTATTTGAATGGAGTGGAGACTGATTGGGATGATATTGTTTATCAGACTGGTCTACAACAGGATTATACGGTCAGCCTTTCCAATCGTAAAGAAGATTTCAGTTATTATTGGTCAATGGGATATGCTGATAGAGAAGGTGTAAAAGTGGGAGATCGTTATCGTAATTTGCGTACCCGTTTGAACTTGGAATCCAAAGTGACTTCTTTCTTGACAGTGGGTTTGAACGCTCAGTTCGCGACTCGCTTAGGTGGTTATTTGGCTGCTGATGTGGAGCAGCGCGAACATAACTCACCATTTACCACAAATGATATTGATATTCTTGACAGTCCTTATCGTATGTATCCGTCTGGAGATAATAATACAAAGAATCCGTTCTTCGATAACTTGTATCGTGACAGACGTGACATTCACCATGATTTGAATGCCAATCTGTATGCAATCGTAAAACTTCCGTTTGGATTCGAATATCAGATGAACTTTACGCCTCGTTATCACTGGTATGAATATATGAATCATGAGTCAGCAGAACATCCGGAATGGGCTGGAGATGGAGGTCGTTCAGAGCGTAAAAATGAAAAAACATTTAATTGGCAGGTTGATAATATTCTTCGTTGGAAGAAAGAATTCGGTGAAGATCATCGAGTTGAAGCCACTTTTTTGCAGAATGCCGAAAAAGGTCAATGGTGGAAAACCGTAGCCCAGAATAAACTTTATTCTCCGAGTGACATATTAGGCTTTCATAATATTGGTGCCGGTACTGCTCCTTCCGTTTCTAGCGAAGATACATATAAAACCGGAGATGCTTTGATGGGACGTCTGTTTTACTCATTCAAGGACAAGTATATGCTGACTGCTTCTGTGCGTCGTGACGGTTATTCTGCATTCGGGAGTATGAATCCGCATGCTGTATTTCCGGCTGTTGCTTTGGGTTGGGTATTCACGTCCGAAAAATTCATGGAAAAAACTTCTGATTGGTTGAATTATGGTAAACTGCGTTTTTCTTGGGGACAGAACGGTAACCGTGATATTGGCCAATATGAAGCATTGGCACAATTGAATTCCGGTGCTTATACTTATGTTGATCCAAACGGAAATGTATATCTGACATCTCAGGTATATATCAATCGTATGCCGAACAGTTCGTTAAAATGGGAGCGTACGGCTTCTTACAATATAGGTTTGGACTTCTCTTTGTTTGGTGATAAATTGAGTGGTAGTATGGAAACTTATATGGCTGAATCAAACGATTTGCTGGTTAACCGTTCACTACCTTCCATCTTGGGATATGCAAGTGTAATGGCCAATTTAGGAGCTTTGACAAATCGAGGTTTTGAGCTTTCGTTAAACGCCAATTTGATCAATCGTGACAATTTTTCATGGAATTCGACCGGAACGTTCTCTTTTAATCGTCGTAAGATCAAGCATCTTTACGGTGATGTCGAGGAAGTGAAGGATGAAGCGGGTAACGTAATCGGATATAAAGAAGCCGATGATTATGAAAACCAGTGGTTTATAGGCCATGATACAGAGCAGATTTGGGATTACGAACGTGATGGTGTTTGGCAGTTAGGAGAAGAGGAGGAAGCTTCTAAGTACGGAAACAAACCTGGAGACTTTAAATATGTCGACCAAAATGGAGACGGAGTTTTGGATACGAAAGATAAAACTTTTCAAGGTTATAAAACTCCCCGCTATGTGTGGTCTTGGCGTAATGAATTTGTATTCTTCAAGAATTTGAGCCTTTCATTTATGATGTATTCGCATATAGGGCAATATGGTACGTTCAACCGGGCTGCTAATACAGGGGGGATGTATGACCGTTACACGATTGTCGATATTCCACGTTGGACCAAAGACAACCCGACGGATGACTATGCACGTATTGGTTCTACCAATAAAGGAAACAATTATGTGAAGAAAACATTTGTCCGTATGGAGAATATTACGCTTTCATATAGTGTGCCTAATAATCTGCTGAAAAAGTTTTCTGTGCAAAATATGCGTTTCTCTTTGGCCGTCCGCAATCCGTTTGTGATTACCGGTTGGGATTTTGGTGATCCGGAAGGTGGTGATACAACTTTGCGCACTGTGAATTTTGGTGTGAACTTTACTTTGTAATTAAATTGATAAACGTAGAAGAATATGAATAAGAAAAAGTGTATGATTTTGGCGCTGGCAGTCCTTCCAATGTTAAATTCATGTAGTGATTGGTTGGATGTTAATCATAATCCAAATTCTGCGGAAAAGGTGGATCCCGGATATTTATTCAATTATGCAGTAGTGAATTGGGCTGGTAGTCGTACCGGAGGAGATGCTTACATTCCTCTTTCTCAAAGTATCCAGTGTCAGGCAGACGGCGGCGATGATTATGGGGGCTGGGCGGAAGGTTATTATGTCATAGATCCATATAGCCTTGGTAATACATGGAAGCATTACTATTCTGTTGGAGGTAATAATTTGCAGTTAGCTATCAAAAATGCTCAAGAAGCTACTCCTGTCAATCATAATGGAATTGCTCAATGTAAAATTATTCTAGCTCAACATATTTATGAGACAACAATGATATGGGGAGATATTCCATTTACAGAGGCTTGGGTAGAAGGAGTTAAGTATCCAAAATTTGATTCTCAGGAAGTAGTTTTGAATGGTGTAGTAAGCTTGTTGGATGAAGCGTTGAATGAGATCAACTTGGATGATCCTTTGGCCATTACTGATTACGATATTTTTTATAAAGGTGATATGCAAAAGTGGATTCGGTTGGCCAAATCTTTAAAATTCAGAACTTTAATGACAATGGTGGATAAAGATCCGACGAAAGCAGAACAGATTGGAAAGTTGATAAGTGACGGTGGTATGATTAGTTCGGCTGATGATAATCTGCAGTTCCCATATTTACAGACTGCCGGTAATGAAAATCCTAAATATAAAATATTGGAGAAGTATACAAATGGCATCAATATTATGTTTTTTGCAAATAATAATGTATTGAAGCCTATGCAGGAACGTAATGATTCTCGTATTTCCAGATATTTTGAACCGGGAGCTGACGGGGTGTATCGAGGCTTGGATACTCGGCAGGCAGCAGAAGAAACTGATGATGAAAATGCGGATTTATTATCTTCCGTTATAAGTAAGTATCTTTTTAGAAAAGAGGCACCTGAATTAATTTATTCTTATCAGGAACAGTTATTTTTTGAAGCGGAAGCGTATGTACGTGGGTTGGGAGTAACTTCTAATTTGGTGAAGGCTAATGAATTATATAAGAAAGCTATTCAAACAGCTTGTGATTATTATGAAGCAGATCCGGTAAAGACAACTGAATTTATTGATGCTTTGGATGATTTAAACACATTGGAACCTGATAGAGCTTTATATGAGATTCATATTCAGCAATGGATTGATTTGATGGACAGACCGTTGGAAGAATTTGTACAGTGGAGAAGATCAGGATCCAATGGTAACGAGGTACCTGTACTTACTGTGCCAACAGAAGCTACTTCTCGGGAACTTATTCGTAGATGGGAATATAGTCCTGAGGAAATGACTGCTAATCCTAATGCACCCAAAGAATCTCCTAAAATTTGGGAAAAGATGTGGTTTGATTTATAGATTCTAAGGTGATAAATGATACGAAAAAGAGGACAATAAAACATTGTCCTCTTTTTTTTTGTTATATTTGCGCCCACATTATTATATATAGAAGTAAAGAATGAAAGAATTTGTAATATCCGAAGCCAAAGTAGAGACAGCAGTGCTTGTCGGACTCATCACACAAACGCAGGATGAGCGTAAGACGAACGAGTATCTGGATGAACTGGCTTTCCTTGCCGAGACGGCTGGGGCGGAAGTAGTGAAACGATTTACGCAGAAGTTGCCGACGGCTAACTCGGTGACTTATGTAGGGAAAGGAAAACTGGAAGAGATAAGAACATATATCCGTAACGAAGAGGAGGAAGAACGTGAAGTGGGAATGGTTATCTTTGACGATGAACTTTCCGCGAAACAAATACGTAACATTGAAGCCGAACTGAAAGTAAAGATACTAGACCGTACTTCATTGATCCTCGATATATTTGCGATGCGTGCACAGACTGCCAATGCGAAAACGCAGGTAGAACTGGCTCAGTACAAATACATGTTACCACGTTTGCAACGACTCTGGACTCACCTGGAACGTCAGGGTGGTGGCTCCGGTAGCGGAAGCGGTAAAGGAGGTTCTGTGGGACTTCGCGGACCGGGTGAAACGCAGCTCGAAATGGACCGCCGTATCATCCTCAACCGTATGTCACTGTTGAAAGAACGTTTGGCGGAAATAGACAAACAGAAAGCCACACAGCGCAAGAACCGCGGACGCATGATCCGTGTCGCATTGGTCGGCTATACAAACGTTGGAAAATCGACCATCATGAACTTGCTGTCAAAGAGCGAAGTGTTTGCCGAAAACAAGCTGTTCGCTACGCTCGATACAACAGTACGCAAAGTGATCATCGATAACCTGCCATTTCTTCTGTCGGACACAGTCGGATTTATCCGTAAGTTGCCCACCGACCTGGTAGACTCATTCAAATCGACTTTGGATGAGGTGCGTGAAGCCGATTTACTGGTGCATGTAGTAGACATCTCTCACCCCGGATTTGAAGAACAGATCGAAGTGGTGAACAAGACACTTGCCGACATTGGCGGCGGTGGCAAACCCATGATACTTATATTCAATAAAATAGACGCCTACACCTACGTGGAGAAGGCGCCGGACGACCTTACCCCCCGAACAAAGGAAAACTTAACACTCGAAGAACTGATGAAGACGTGGATGGCAAAGATGGAGGACAACTGCCTCTTTATTTCCGCCCGCGAACGAATCAATATAGACGAACTGAAAGATGTAGTTTATCAGCGAGTGAAAGAATTGCATGTTCAAAAGTACCCCTATAACGATTTTCTTTATCAGACTTACGAAGAGGAAGAATAATAATCAATGTACCGCTTACTGATTGGGGGAGGCGGTACATATCTATTTTTATCTATATGAAAGACTATCGTAAATTGACTGAGGACGAAGTGCTTCAGTTGAAGAGCCAGTCGTGTCTGGCTGATGATTGGGGAAATGTTTTGGTTGCCGAGGGGTTTAACTGTGAGTATGTTCACCATACCCGCTTTTCGGGTGAAGTGAAGTTGGGCGTATTTGATGCCGAATTTACACTGCCTGGAGGAATCAGAAAACATTCGGGACTCCGTCATGTAACTCTGCACAATGTGGTAGTGGGGGATAACTGCTGCATTGAAAACATTCAAAACTACATTGCTAATTATGAAATCGGAAATGATACCTTCATTGAAAATGTGGATATCATTTTGGTAGACGGGCTAAGCACCTTTGGTAATGGGGTGGAAGCGACAGTGCTCAATGAAACGGGCGGACGTGAAGTGCTGATCAATGATAAACTGTCGGCACACCAGGCATACATACTTGCATTGTATCGTCACCGTCCGGAACTGATTAATCGCATGAAGGCGATTGCCGATTATTATTCCAACAAGCATGCTTCTGCGGTAGGTAGTATAGGTGATCATGTGATGATTCTGAACACAGGGTCTATCAAGAATGTACGGATCGGTGATTATTGCCATATTTGCGGTACTTGCCGTTTGACAAACGGTAGCGTCAACAGTAATGTAACAGCACCTGTACATATCGGACATGGAGTGATATGTGATGATTTCATAATCTCTTCCGGCTCTGAAGTAGATGACGGAACGATGCTGACCCGTTGTTTTGTCGGTCAGTCTTGCAAACTGGGACATAACTATTCAGCTTCCGATTCCTTGTTTTTCAGTAACTGCCAGGGAGAGAACGGGGAGGCATGCGCCATCTTTGCGGGACCTTTCACGGTGACTCACCACAAATCGACTTTATTGATTGCCGGTATGTTCTCGTTTATGAATGCGGGATCGGGATCGAATCAGAGCAACCATATGTATAAATTGGGACCTATCCATCAGGGAACCATGGAAAGAGGGGCCAAAACGACCTCCGACTCCTATATCTTATGGCCGGCACGTGTCGGAGCCTTTTCTCTGGTAATGGGACGTCACGTTAATCATGCCGATACCTCCAATCTTCCTTTCTCTTATCTGATCGAGCAACGGAACACGACTTATCTGGTTCCGGGAGTGAATCTGAGAAGTGTGGGTACCATTCGCGATGCTCAGAAGTGGCCGAAACGTGACAAGCGGAAAGACCCGAACCGATTGGATTATATCAATTATAATCTTCTGAGTCCATACACCATTCAGAAAATGTTCAAGGGACGTTCTATTCTGAAAGAGCTTAAGCGGGTATCCGGCGAAACATCTGAAATCTATTCCTATCAGAGCGCAAAGATCAAGAACTCCTCTTTAAATAATGGTATCCGTTTTTATGAGATCGCTATTCATAAGTTTTTGGGTAACTCCATCATAAAACGCCTGGAAGGCATTAATTTCCAGAGCAACGAAGAAATACGCCAGCGTCTGAAACCGGACACGGAAATCGGAACCGGCGAATGGGTGGATATGTCCGGACTGATCGCTCCTAAGAGTGAAATAGACCGTCTGCTCGATGGCATCGAAAATGGTTCTGTCAACCGGTTAAAGTCCATCAACGCCAGCTTTGCGGAAATGCATGAGAATTATTATACGTATGAATGGACCTGGGCTTACAACAAGATTCAGGAGTTTTACGGCTTGAATCCGGACGAAATAACGGCACAGGACATAATCCGTATCGTAAAAGCGTGGAAAGAGGCGGTAGTCGGTCTTGATAAAATGGTATATGATGATGCCCGTAAAGAGTTCTCGCTGTCTTCGATGACAGGATTCGGAGCCGATGGTTCTCACGATGAAATGAAGCAGGACTTCGAACAAGTACGTGGTGATTTTGAAAGTAACACGTTTGTGACGGCTGTCTTGAAGCATATTGAGGACAAAACTGCGCTTGGCAATGAATTGATCAAAAGAATCGGGTCCATTCAAGAGTAAAATCTAAAGTCGGCTTATTGGTTAGTCGCCTCATTAACAGTAGTTATTGTGATCTAAAGTTCTCAGACCATTCTCATCTCGATGAGAAAAAATTCTCACCACAATGAGAAAATTTTCTCATCGCAGTGAGAAAAAATACTCATAGGCATGAGAAAAAGTTCTCACTGCAATGAGAATAAATTCTTGTTGCGGTGGGCATAGTTCCTTTCTGCGTTATTCATTCTTAATTCTTCATTCTTCCGTTATCATTCTTTATTTTTAATTACTACCTTTGCCTCACTAACTAACATTACGTAATAAAATAAGAAATTATGGCAACACCTCCGTTTAAGTATCAGCCCATGTTTGAAAAGGGAAAAGATACCACTGAGTATTATCTGCTTACAAAAGACTATGTATCGGTAAGCGAGTTTGAAGGAAATCCTATCCTGAAAATTGAGAAAGAAGGCTTGACTGCGATGGCAAATGCAGCTTTTCGTGATGTGTCATTCATGCTTCGCCGTTCGCACAATGAACAGGTTGCTAAGATTCTGAGTGATCCGGAAGCCAGCGAGAACGATAAGTACGTAGCACTGACTTTCCTGCGTAATGCGGAAGTGGCTGCCAAAGGTGTACTTCCATTCTGTCAGGATACCGGTACTGCTATTATCCACGGTGAAAAGGGACAGCAAGTGTGGACCGGCTATACCGACGAGGAAGCTCTGTCACTGGGTGTTTACAAAACATATACCGAAGAAAACCTGCGTTACTCTCAGAATGCGCCTCTGAATATGTATGATGAGGTAAATACAAAATGTAACCTGCCTGCACAGATTGACATCGAAGCTACCGAAGGTATGGAATATGAATTCCTTTGTGTAACAAAAGGTGGTGGTTCTGCCAACAAAACATATCTGTATCAGGAAACAAAAGCAATTTTGAACCCTGGTACACTGGTTCCGTTCCTGGTGGAAAAAATGAAGACTCTGGGAACTGCCGCTTGTCCTCCTTATCATATCGCTTTTGTGATCGGCGGTACTTCTGCTGAGAAGAACCTGCTGACAGTTTCACTGTCAGCAGGTTCTACTCACTTCTACGATAATCTGCCGACTACGGGAAATGAATTTGGCCGTGCTTTCCGTGATATCGAACTGGAAAAACAAGTACTGGAAGAAGCTCACAAGATCGGTCTGGGTGCACAATTCGGCGGTAAATATCTGGCACATGATGTTCGTATCATTCGTCTGCCTCGTCACGGTGCTTCTTGTCCGGTAGGTCTGGGCGTATCTTGTTCTGCCGACCGTAACATCAAATGTAAAATCAATAAAGATGGTATCTGGATTGAGAAACTGGATTCAAATCCGGGTAGCCTGATTCCGGCAGAATTGCGTCAGGCCGGTGAAGGTGATGTAGTGAAGATTGATCTGAACCGTCCGATGGCTGAGATTCTGAAAGAACTGACCAAATATCCTGTATCTACTCGTCTGTCACTGAACGGTACTATCATCGTTGGCCGTGACATCGCTCACGCTAAACTGAAAGAACGCTTGGATCGTGGAGAAGATTTGCCTCAGTATATCAAGGATCATCCTATTTACTATGCTGGTCCGGCCAAGACTCCGGCTGGTATGGCTTGCGGTTCAATGGGCCCGACAACTGCCGGACGTATGGACTCGTATGTTGAGCTGTTCCAGAGCCACGGTGGCAGCATGGTTATGTTGGCGAAAGGTAACCGTAGCCAGCAGGTGACGGATGCTTGCCAGAAATATGGCGGTTTCTATTTAGGCAGTATCGGTGGTCCGGCTGCTATTTTGGCTCAGAACAACATCAAGAGCATCGAATGTGTGGAATATCCTGAATTGGGCATGGAAGCAATCTGGAAGATCGAAGTAGAAGACTTCCCTGCATTCATTCTGGTAGACAACAAGGGTAACGATTTCTTCAAACAGATCAAACCGCGTTGCACTTGTGGTAAATAAGACGTGCTTTACGTTCATATAAAAGGGAGGGAATGATTTTTTCATTCCCTCTTTTTTATTGAGATGTTTACAGCTTCCGTAGCTGGTAATACAGAAATGGACAGGTGGGTCAAACTTGTCCGGTTGGCGTTTGTCCGGAAGCGATGCTTGTTCTTTCCAAAAGGATATAGGCTTGCTTGGAATAGGCTATACCCTTTTTGTTTGTAGCCTATATCCTTTTTCCGGATAGGTTATAGGCTATTTTGATTAAATGTTGCGGATGGTTATTGCTTTTTCATTCACCTTGTTTTTCTGACTGTATGGATGGGGGGCAATGAAAAGCGAGGTGTCTCGTCCTGAAATAGGTTGACTTCATAAAAGTCAACAAAGATGAAAAAAGAG
>ERZ773134.3022-NODE-3022-length-11183-cov-2.752965_pt1 | contig 11183 bp, 8 predicted proteins | sample MGYA00580856_ERZ773134 | MGnify/ENA primary metagenome ERZ773134 (study PRJEB29015, sample SAMEA2737823) | human gut metagenome | biome: human gut; feature: human-associated habitat; material: faeces | place: China | collected 2012 ... | reverse complement strand
GTTGCAGCCGGTGTAGCCAAAGCGGGAGCAGGCCTGATACTGATCTCCGGATATGACGGAGGAACCGGTGCGGCACCAAGAAGTTCGATTCACAATGCCGGACTTCCATGGGAGCTTGGACTTGCCGAGACACATCAGACGCTGATCCAGAATGGTTTGAGAGAAAGAGTCCGCATCGAGACAGACGGTAAGCTGATGAGCGGCCGTGACGTTGCCATTGCAGCACTCCTCGGTGCAGAGGAATTCGGCTTTGCAACAGCGCCGCTTGTAACGATGGGCTGTGTGATGATGAGAGTCTGCAATCTGGATACCTGCCCGGTAGGTGTGGCTACACAGAACCCGGAGCTTCGTAAGAGATTCCGCGGAAAACCGGAGTATGTGGAGAACTTCATGCGCTTTATCGCACAGGAGCTGAGAGAGTACATGGCACGTCTTGGTATTGCCACCATTGATGAGATGGTAGGTCGTACAGACCTTCTTACAGTTTCTGACAGTGTGCAGGAGCCGCATAAGGGTAAGGTTGACTTAAGTGCCATCCTGAATAACCCATATGCAGGAAAGGGCAAAGTAACCTTTGATCCGAAGGCTGTATACAATTTCAATCTTGAGAAAACTCTGGATGAAAAAGTTCTGGTCAGGAAATGTGCACCGGCGATCCAGAAGGGTGAGAAAGTTTCTGTTGATGTAAACGTTACCAATACAGACCGTGCATTTGGTACCATCCTCGGATCTGAGATCACAAGAAATCATAAGAATGGACTTCCGGAGGATACGGTAACTGTAAACTGTACAGGTGCAGGCGGACAGAGCTTCGGTGCCTTTATCCCGAAAGGACTGACATTGAAACTGACCGGTGACAGCAACGACTACTTCGGAAAAGGTCTTTCCGGTGGAAAGCTGATCGTTAAGGTTCCGGAGAAGGCCGGATACAAGGCTGAAGAGAACATCATCGTCGGAAACGTGGCACTCTATGGTGCGACCAGCGGAACTGCATTTATCAACGGTGTTGCCGGTGAGCGTTTTGCAGTACGTAACTCCGGTGCGGTTGCAGTTGTTGAGGGTGTTGGTGAGCATGGCTGCGAGTACATGACAGGTGGCCGTGTGGTAGTTCTTGGAAAAACAGGAAAGAACTTTGCAGCAGGTATGAGCGGTGGTATCGCTTATGTCCTTGATGTGGATAACGTTCTTTACAAGAACCTCAATAAAGCAATGATCTCCATTGAAAAAGTGGATAATAAATATGATAAAAAAGAGCTTCGTGGTCTTATCGAGGCTCATGTGGAAGCAACAGGCTCCGAGATCGGTAAGAAGGTGCTGGCTGATTTTGATTCCTATCTGCCTCACTTCAAAAAACTCATTCCAAATGAGTACAAGAAGATGATCACATTAAGTGCAAAGCTGGAAGAAAAAGGTCTGACCAGCCAGCAGGCACAGATGGAAGCGTTCTATGAGAGCATCGGCGTGAAACATTAAGGAGGATGAGGAAATGGGAAAGCCAACTGGATTTTTAGATTATAAAAGAGAAACGGCAAAGGTTTTGCCGCCAAAGGAACGTATTCAGAATTTCAACGAATTTCGTATTCCGTTAAATAAAGAAAAACAGAAACTTCAGGGAGCACGCTGCATGGCCTGCGGCGTTCCCTTCTGTCAGGCAGGTATGATGATCGGCGGAATGGCTTCCGGCTGTCCGCTTCACAACCTGGTTCCGGAGACCAACGATCTTGTATACACAGGAAACTGGAAACAGGCATTCCTTCGTCTGAACAAGACGCACAGTTTTCCGGAGTTCACATCCAGAGTGTGTCCGGCGCTCTGTGAGGCGGCATGTACCTGCAACCTGAACGGAGATCCGGTCAGCACAAAGGAGAATGAGAAAGCGATCATTGAGACTGCCTATGCAGAAGGATGGGTAAAACCGCAGATTCCGCCTGTCCGTACAGGAAAGACGATCGCAGTTATCGGAAGCGGACCTTCCGGACTGGCAGCAGCACAGCAGCTGAACCGCCGTGGCCACAGCGTAACTGTATTTGAGAGAAACGACCGTATCGGAGGACTTCTCCGCTACGGCATTCCGAACATGAAACTGGAGAAAAAGGTCATTGACCGCAGACTGAAGCTGATGGAAGAGGAGGGCGTGAAATTTGTTACCAATATCAATGTTGGTGTTGACATCACTGCAGAACAGCTTCTGAAGGATTATGACCGTGTCCTTCTCTGCTGCGGAGCTTCTCATCCGAGAGATATCAAGGTTCCGGGAAGAGATGCCAAGGGAATTTACTTTGCAGTGGATTTCCTGAAGCAGGTAACAAAAAGTCTTCTGGATACAGATTTTGCAAAATTCCCATATGAGCTTGCAAAGGGCAAAAATGTTCTGGTCATCGGCGGTGGCGATACCGGTAATGACTGTGTGGGAACATCCATCCGTCTGGGTGCGAAATCTGTAACACAGCTTGAGATGATGCCGCAGCCTCCTGCAGCAAGAACTCCTTCCAATCCATGGCCGGAATGGCCGAAGGTCCTGAAAACCGATTACGGCCAGGAAGAGGCTATTGCAGTATTCGGCCATGATCCTCGGATCTATCAGACAACCGTTACCGAGTTTGTCAAGGACAAAAAAGGAAATGTCTGCAAGGCCAAGATCGTAAAACTGAAAAGTGTAAAGGATGAAAAGACCGGAAGATTCAATATGGTGCCGGTTGAGGGCAGTGAGGAAGTGATCCCTGCAGATGTGGTCCTTATTGCGGCCGGCTTCCTTGGCAGTGAGAAATATGTGACAGATGCTTTCCGTGTAGCGCTTACACCAAGAACCAATGTGGAAACAAAACCGGAGCAGTATGCAACAAGCGTAGACCGTGTATTCACAGCAGGTGATATGCATCGTGGACAGTCTCTTGTAGTATGGGCGATCCATGAAGGACGTGAGGCTGCGAAAGCAGTGGATGAATCACTGATGAGCTATTCATATTTACAGTAAAATAACAGATACCAGGGGCAAAAGATCAAAAAACTGTTCGTGTTTCCGCGATAAAGCTTTTGAACTTTTGCCCCTTTTAAAAAATGGTTGACAAAGAATTGACCGATTGCTATAATTACGTCCATGAACAAGGGTGTTCTTCAGGAGCGAAAGCTCTCTGAAGTGCACCCTTTTTCTGATTTTGAGGGTAATTATTTTGTGTGATGAGGAAATAAAGGAGAGAATACTATGGGGAATTATACCAGAGAAGAGATTCTTGCAATGGCAGAGGAGGAAGACGTAGAGTTCATCCGCCTCCAGTTTACAGATATGTTTGGAACTCTGAAAAATATTGCGATCACAGCAAGAGAGCTTCCAAGGGCCCTGGATAACCAGTGCGTTGTATACGGCTCTCATATTGCGGGCATTGTGGGAGAAAAGGAGCCGGATCTGATCCTGTATCCGGACTATGATACCTTTTCAATTCTCCCATGGCGTCCTCAGCAGGGAAAGGTTGCAAGACTGATCTGCGATATGCGCCGTGCAGACGGATCAGAGCATGAGATGAGTTCCAGATACATTCTGAAAAAAACAGCGCAGGCAGCAGAAGAGGCAGGCTACACCTGCTATGTTGACCCGGAATGCGAGTTTTTCCTGTTTCATATCGATGATAACGGAATGCCTACAACGGTTTCTCACGAAAAGGCCGGATATCTGGATGTAAGTCCGGTGGACTTAGGCGAAAATGCAAGACGTGACATGGTACTGACTCTTGAGGATATGGGATTTGAGGTGGAATCCTCTCATCATGAGACAGCACCTGCACAGCATGAGATCGCCCTTCATTACGGGGAAGCACGTGAGATGGCAGACGAAGTTATGACCTTTAAGATGGCAGTAAGAACTGTAGCCAAACGTCATGGACTTCATGCGACATTTATGCCGAAGCCAAGACGGGAAGTAAATGGTTCAGCCATGCATATCCATTTTTCGCTGTTTAAAAATGGAAAAAATATTTTTGCGGATCCGGAGGATCCGTCCAGATTAAGTGAAGAGGCATACTATTTTATCGGAGGTCTTCTGGCTCACAGCCGTGAGATGACTCTGATCACCAATCCGCTTGTAAATTCCTATAAGCGTCTTGTGCCTGGATTTGATGCGCCTACAGAACTGACCTGGACGAGAAATAACCAGAATTCACTGGTAAGGATCCCGAGAGTCAATGGTGCTGATACCAGGATCGAGCTTCGAAGCCCGGATGCTGCATCCAACCCATACCTTGTTTTTGCGGTATGCCTGGCAGCGGGCCTGGATGGAATCCAGAAGAAGATCTATCCTACAAAAGCTTCTGACCGTTCTCTTTCCGAGTCGGATCAGAAGGAACAGGGTATCGAGAATTTACCGGAGAACCTGCGGGAAGCGATCACACTGTTTGAGGACAGCAGCTGGATGAAGGAAATCCTTGGGGAAACTTTCTGCGAACAGTATGCGCAGGCCAAGAGAAAAGAGTGGCTGCGTTATTCCCAGGAGATTTCCAACTGGGAGATCGAGGAGTATCTGTATCGGATCTGATGAACGAGGCATAATGGGACGAAAGGGAGTGGCGGCTTATGAACACGAGTATCGTGATTGCATTACCGAAAATAGAAGATGCAAAAAAGATCCGCACAGTCCTTAACCGATATGGATTCACGGTGGCGGCGGTGTGCAATTCGGGTGCAAACGCCCTTGCCAGTATCTCGGAGCTTGATGGCGGCGTTCTGCTTTGCGGCTATCATCTTCAGGATATGTATTACCGTGATCTTCTGGACTATATGCCGGATTATTTTGAAATGCTGCTTATGGCCTCCCAGGGAGTGATCAGCGAGGCACCAACCACCATTTTATGTGTGGGAATGCCTCTGAAGGCCGGAGATCTGGTAAATACGGTGAGCATGATGCTTTCCCAGATCGAAAGGCGCTGGAAAAAAGATAAGAAAAAGCCGAAGCAGCGTTCATGGAAAGAACAGAATTATATTTCAAATGCAAAGATGCTTTTAATGGAAAGAAATCACCTGAGCGAGGATGACGCATACCGCTATATCCAGAAATGCAGTATGGATTCCGGGACTAATATGGTGGAGACAGCCCAGATGGTTCTGATGCTTTTATATGATTCTGTGTAAAAAAAACAACAGAGCGGACAGAAATGATCTGCGCTGAATGCCTGATATCACACCGGATCGGGGAAAATTCTTCAGGGAATTTCCTGATTCGGTGAAACTACTTTGAATTGGAGGATGAGGGAATGGAATTTATGGATGGAATCTGTAAGACTAGAGAATGTGCCTGGGATGTGCTTCTTTCCGAGAGCATGAAAGACCAGGAAGCGACAGTGGAAGGTGCAATACACAGCATCCGTAATATGGGGGACGTGGCATTTGTGATACTCCGAAAAAAAGAAGGGCTTTTTCAGACCGTATATGAAAACGACAAGACAAATGTTTCCATTCATGATCTGAAGGAGGCCATGTGTGTGCGCCTTACAGGAACTCTTCATGAGGAAGAAAGAGCGCCTCACGGAAGAGAACTCCGCATCAGCCATGTGGAGATCCTTTCCTCACCTGCAGAGCCTCTTCCGCTGGCCATCGACAAATGGAAGCTGAACACTTCCCTGGAGGCAAAGCTGAATTATCGTCCTATTGCCCTGCGTAATGTGCAGGAGCGTGCGAAATTCAAGATCCAGGAGGCTCTGGTGCGGGCGTTTCGTGATTACCTCTATGAGAAGGGGTTCACCGAGATCCACACACCGAAGATCGGAGCCAGAGGTGCAGAGGGTGGTGCAAACCTGTTCAAGCTGAGCTATTTCCATAAACCGGCTGTTCTTGCACAGAGCCCGCAGTTTTATAAACAGATGATGGTAGGTGTTTTTGACCGTGTATTTGAGACAGGCCCTGTATTCCGTGCAGAGAAGCATAACACAAAACGTCATCTGAATGAATATACAAGCCTTGATTTTGAGATGGGCTATATCAACGGATTTGAGGATATCATGGAGATGGAAACCGGATTTCTCCAGTACGCAGTAGAGCTTCTTAAGAAAGACTACGCCCATGAGCTTTCAATTCTGAAGGTGGAGCTTCCGAAGGTGGACAAGATCCCGGCAGTACGTTTTGACAAGGCCAAAGAGCTGGTAGCTGAAAAATATAAACGTAAGATCCGCAACCCATATGATCTGGAGCCGGAGGAAGAAGCGCTGATCGGAAGATATTTCAAAGAAGAATATGATGCTGATTTTGTTTTTGTCACACATTATCCGTCTAAGAAGCGTCCGTTCTACGCAATGGATGATCCGTCAGATGAGAAATTTACATTAAGCTTTGACCTTCTGTTCAAGGGACTTGAGGTAACTACAGGCGGACAGCGTATCCATGATTATCAGATGCTGAAGGATAAGATCGCAGCCCGTGGTATGGATGAAGAGGGTATGGAGCAGTATCTGGATACCTTCAAGCATGGAATGCCGCCTCATGGAGGTCTTGGAATCGGACTGGAACGTCTTACCATGCAGATCCTCGGAGAAGAAAATGTTCGTGAGACCTGTCTGTTCCCGCGTGATATGAACAGACTTGAGCCGTAATAAGGAGAAAAAAGATGGCAAAGATAATCGATGATGAAACAATGGAAAATGTCTGCATCCTTGCGAAGCTTTCTCTGACAGAGGATGAAAAGGAAAAAGCAAAAGAAGATATGCAGAAGATGCTGGATTATGTAGACAAGCTGGACGAGCTTGACACCTCTTCCGTAGAGCCCATGTCACATATTTTTGAGGACGAAAACGTATTCCGTGAAGATGTTGTGACAAACGGAGACAATCATGAGGCAATGCTTGCCAATGCACCGAAGCAGAAAGAAAACCAGTATCAGGTTCCGAAAACAATTGGATAAGACAGGAGACAGGACATGGATTTGGGAAAATTAACCGCATTACAGCTTGCGGAAAAGATCAAACAGCATCAGATAAGCGTCCTGGACGGTGTGAAATACGTTTTTGATCAGATCGAAGCAAAAGAGGACAAGGTCCACGCTTATCTTGATACTTACAAAAAAGAAGCCCATGCAAGAGCAAAAGAGGTACAGAAGGGCATTGAGGACGGAACCTATACCGGACCTCTTGCCGGTGTACCTGTTGCAATTAAGGACAATATCTGCATCAAGGGAAAAACAACTACCTGTGCATCGAAGATCCTTGAGAACTTTGTGCCGCAGTACAATGCCGAGGTTATTGACCGTCTGGAACAGGCAGGTCTTGTGATCATCGGAAAGACAAACATGGATGAGTTCGCCATGGGAAGTACCACAGAGACATCTGCTTACGGTGTCACCAGAAACCCGTGGGATCTGGAGCATGTTCCGGGCGGCTCCTCCGGCGGCTCCTGTGCGGCAGTGGCAGCAGGAGAGACTTACCTGGCACTGGGTTCTGATACCGGCGGTTCCATCCGTCAGCCAAGCTCCTACTGCGGTGTTACCGGAATCAAACCGACCTACGGAACGGTATCCCGTTACGGACTGGTTGCTTACGCATCCTCTCTAGACCAGATCGGACCGGTTGGAAAAGATGTTGCGGACTGTGCGGCACTCCTTGAGATTATTGCCGGACACGATGCAAAAGACAGCACTTCCATGAAGAGAGAGGATCTTGCTTTCTCCTCTTCCATGACAGATAAGATCGTGGGAATGAAATTCGGTGTGCCGAAGGAATATCTTTCCGAGGGCCTGAACCCGGAGGTAAAAGAGGCATTTATGAATACACTGAAAAGCCTTACCGAGATGGGTGCAGTCGTAGAATTTTTCTCCATGAAGACAACAGAATATATGATCCCTGCCTACTACATCATTGCCAGTGCAGAGGCCAGCTCGAACCTGGAGCGCTTTGACGGTGTGAAGTACGGCTTCCGTGCAAAAGAGTACGAGGGACTTCATGATATGTACAAGAAGACAAGAACCGAAGGCTTCGGCGAGGAAGTAAAGCGCCGTATCATGCTTGGCTCCTTTGTGTTAAGCTCCGGTTACTATGATGCTTACTATCTGAAAGCACTTCGTACAAAAGCCCTTATCAAAAAGGAATTTGATCAGGCCTTTTCCAAATATGACGTTCTTCTTGCTCCGGCATCACCCTTTACGGCGCCGAAGCTGGGAGAGAGCCTGAAAGATCCTCTTGCCATGTATCTTGGCGATATTTATACGGTAGCAGTAAACCTGTGCGGACTTCCCGGAATCACAGTTCCATGCGGAAAGGACGCAGCAGGACTTCCGATCGGAATCCAGATGATCGGTGACTGCTTCAAAGAAAACAACCTGTTCCGCGCAGCACACGCCTATGAGAAAAAACGCGGTGATTTCGGAACGGCAATGGAAGGGGGAAAAAAGGCATGAAACAGTATGAGACAGTCATAGGACTTGAGGTGCATGTGGAGCTTGCCACAAAAACAAAGATATTCTGCGGATGCTCCACAGAATTCGGAGGCGCACCAAATACACATACCTGCCCGGTCTGCACCGGTATGCCGGGCTCTCTTCCGGTCCTCAACAAAAAAGTGGTAGAGTTTGCCATCAAGGCAGGTCTTGCGGCAAACTGTCATATCCATCAGTGCTGTAAGTTTGACCGTAAGAACTATTTTTACCCGGATAACCCCCAGAACTATCAGATCTCTCAGCTGTATCTGCCGATCTGCTATGACGGAGCTGTTGAGATCGAGACTTCCGCAGGAAAAAAGACCGTACGCATCCATGAGATGCATATGGAGGAGGATGCCGGAAAGCTGATCCATGATGAGTGGGAAAACTGCTCACTGGTGGATTACAACCGAAGCGGGGTACCGCTGATCGAGATCGTATCTGAGCCGGATATGAGAAGCTCCGAGGAGGTCATCGCATATCTGGAAAAGCTCCGCTGTACCATGCAGTATCTGGGAGTTTCTGACTGCAAGCTTCAGGAGGGCTCCATGCGTGCCGATGTCAACCTTTCCGTCCATGAGGTGGGAAGTGAGACCTTCGGAACAAGAACGGAGATGAAGAACCTGAACTCCTTTAAGGCTATTGCGAGAGCAATCGAGGGAGAGAGAGAACGTCAGATCGAGCTTCTGGAAGAAGGAAGAGCCGTTGTCCAGGAGACAAGAAGATGGGACGATAACAAAGAGTCTTCCCATGCTATGCGTTCCAAGGAGGATGCCAAGGATTATCGTTACTTCCCGGATCCGGATCTTCCGCCGATCCACATTTCCGATGCATGGATCGAAGAGCTGCGTACTTCCATTCCGGAGCTTCGTGAAGCCAAGATGGAGCGTTATCAGAAGGAGTATGAGCTTCCGGCTTATGATGCAGGGATACTGACCGAATCCAGACATCTGGCAGGACTTTTTGAGGAGACAGCGGTTCTTCTCGGAAATCCGAAAAAGGTGGCAAACTGGTTTATGGTGGAGGTTCTTCGCCTGACAAAGGACAAGGGCCTTGATCCGGAAAAGGTAAGCTTTACACCGAAGCATCTGGCAGACCTTCTTTCCATGGTGGAGAAAAAAGAGGTCAGCGCACAGAATGCCAAGAAAGTATTTGAAAAAGTATTTGACGAGGATATTGATCCGGTTGTATATATAGAAGAGAATGGTCTTAAGATCGTAGAAGATACAGGCCTTCTCACCGAAACTGTGAAAAAGATCGTAGACGCAAACCCCGGACCGCTGGCAGAGCTTCTGGGCGGCAAGGATAAGGTTATGGGATTTTTCGTAGGACAGCTGATGAGAGAGCTGAAAGGCAAGGCAAATCCTGACAGCGTCAGAAAAGCACTGGCAGAGGAAATTGAGAGAAGGAGATAAAATACTATGGTTACAGTAAATCAGAATTATTTAAAACTTCCGGGAAGCTATCTGTTTTCCAATATCGCAAAGAAGGTAAGCGCATATAAGGAGGCCAATCCGGAATTTAAGGATTCTGTGATCAGTCTTGGAATCGGTGATGTGACACAGCCGCTTGCACCGGCGATCATCGATGCCCTTCATAAATCCGTAGACGAGATGGCACACGCAGAAACCTTCCATGGATATGCTCCGGATCTCGGATATGAATTCTTAAGAAGTGCTATTGCAAAAAATGATTATCAGTCCAGAGGCTGCAACATCAGCGCAGACGAGATCTTTGTTTCCGATGGAGCAAAAAGTGATTCCGGAAACATCCAGGAGATCTTCGGACTGGATAACAAGGTTGCAGTCTGCGACCCGGTTTATCCTGTATATGTAGACACCAACGTTATGGCCGGACGTACTGGCCTTTATAACAAAGAGCGTGAGAACTTTGATGGTGTGATCTACATGCCCTGCAAGGAGGAGAATGGTTTCCTTCCGGAAATTCCGGCAGATGAGGTACCGGATCTGATCTATCTCTGCTTTCCGAACAATCCCACCGGTGGTGCGATCACAAAGGCAGCTCTTCAGGAGTGGGTTGACTACGCCAACAAAAACGGCTGCGTGATCATCTATGATGCAGCATATGAGGCATATATTTCCGAGGAGGATGTCCCTCACAGCATTTATGAGTGCGAGGGTGCAAGAACCTGTGCCATCGAGCTTCGAAGCTTTTCCAAAAATGCAGGCTTTACAGGCGTTCGTCTTGGCTTTACCGTTGTTCCGAAGGAACTGGTGCGTGATGGCGTAGAGCTTCACAGTCTCTGGGCAAGACGCCACGGAACCAAGTTTAACGGTGCTCCGTACATTGTACAGAGAGCGGGCGAGGCTGTTTACTCTCCGGAGGGAAAAGCACAGCTGAAGGAGCAGATCGCTTATTACATGCGTAATGCAAAGACGATCCTGGAGGGACTTTCCGCAGCAGGATTTTCTGTGTCCGGTGGAAAAAATGCTCCATACATCTGGCTGAAAACACCGGATCAGATGACCTCCTGGGAGTTCTTTGATTATCTTCTTGAGAAAGCACACATCGTAGGAACACCAGGTTCAGGCTTTGGTGCACATGGCGAGGGATATTTCCGTCTGACTGCATTCGGAAGCTATGAGAATACACTTGAGGCAATTGAGAGAATTAAAAATCTGTAATATAGGTATAAATTGCGGAGCAGGTCTTTGGAAAAGAGCTGCTTCGTTTTTTAACCGAATCAAAGAAGTATCCTGCTTCAATTGCGAATAGAAGCTCCCGGCAGGGTCGCGAAAAGCAATAAACAGTAGGGGAAATTTGCCTGTAAGTT
>ERZ773134.3013-NODE-3013-length-11229-cov-2.682746_pt1 | contig 11229 bp, 10 predicted proteins | sample MGYA00580856_ERZ773134 | MGnify/ENA primary metagenome ERZ773134 (study PRJEB29015, sample SAMEA2737823) | human gut metagenome | biome: human gut; feature: human-associated habitat; material: faeces | place: China | collected 2012 ... | reverse complement strand
ATTCTTACAGGAAAACGGACTGTTGAACAAACAGGTAAGATATGAGTTCCAGTACAACGAGAACGGCAAGGTTTCCGAGAAGAAAGCGTTTCGTTGGGATCGGACAAACGATGAATGGGTTCCATTCTATCAGATCACTTATCAATATGATGATCAAAGTGGAGAGATAAAGACAAATTACGGTATGTGGGATAAGAAAAAGAAAAACTTTAGCTTAAATGTCCAGAACATGATTATTCCGAGTACTAATTACGAAGAAATTTTCTCATAATACATACTTTAAATTAAGACTTTCATAGACAAATAAGGGAAAGGGGCGATTTGGTATCGCCCCTTTTCTTGTTTTTATCAGATGATTTTCTCCAAATCTTTCAAATTGTTAGCTACTTCCTCATCCGTTACCTCATAGTTTGTTAGATCACCGGATAGATATTGGTCGTAAGCGGCCATATCGATCAAGCCGTGGCCCGATAAGTTGAACAAGATCGTACGAGGTTTACCTTCGATCTTGGCTTGCTCTGCCTCATGGATAGCTGCGGCGATAGCGTGGGATGATTCCGGGGCCGGTATGATTCCTTCCGCTTGCGCAAATAGAGTAGCGGCCTTGAAGGTATCCAATTGCTTGATATCCACGGCGCTCATCAATTCGTCTTTCATCAACTGGCTGACGATGGAGCCGGCGCCATGATAACGCAAACCTCCCGCATGGATATTCGCTGGAGAGAAATTATGTCCCAACGTGAACATCGGGATTAATGGGGTATAGCCTGCCTCATCTCCGAAGTCATATTGGAATTGCCCTCTTGTAAGTTTCGGGCAAGATGCCGGTTCCGCCGCTATAACCCGGATATCCTTACCTTCCGTTAGTTTATGGCGCAGGAATGGGAATGTGATACCGGAGAAGTTGGAACCACCACCGAAACAACCGATAACGACATCGGGGTACTCGCCAGCCATTTCCATTTGTTTCTCAGCTTCCAGTCCGATAACGGTCTGATGCAGCATAACGTGGTTTAATACGCTACCTAATGTATATTTACAGTTCGGTGTCTGCATGGCCAACTCTACCGCCTCGGAGATAGCGGTACCTAGACTACCTTGATAATTAGGATGGTCTGTCAAGATCTTACGTCCGGCTTTCGTACTCATACTCGGGGAGGCAACAACTTGTGCTCCGAAAGTCTGCATGATCGAACGACGGTAGGGTTTCTGGTGGTAACTAACCTTTACCATATAAACGGCAAGTTCCAAGCCGAAAGCTTTTGCCGCGTAAGAAAGAGCGGCACCCCATTGTCCGGCGCCTGTCTCGGTCGTGATATTAGTCGTACCCTCTTGTTTACAATAATAAGCCTGAGCCAAGGCCGAATTCAACTTATGTGAACCGATCGGGCTTACACTCTCGTTCTTGAAATAGATATGAGCGGGCGTATCCAGCGCTTTTTCCAATCCGGTGGCACGAACCAACGGAGTCGGTCGCCATACCTTATAAAGCTCGCGTACTTCATCGGGGATCTCGATCCATGTGTCTGTCGTGTTCATTTCTTGATGAGAGACGCCTTTCGAGAATAGAGGATATAAATCTTCCTCCTTTAAGGGCTGTTTAGTTTGTGGATTTAAGATCGGCAGCGGTTTGTTCTTCATATCCGCTACGATATTATACCATGCCGTAGGTATATCTTTTTCTTCTAGCAAAAACTTTTTAGTACTCATTTTCTTTATCTGGTGTTTACAATATTAATCTAATTTGACCTTTAAGGCTTACAACTTGGAAGCAAAGGAACAAATAATATTTCGTTTCTTCAAATTGAATCCATAAAAATATATACATTCGCGGCTTATAAGGTAAGAAAAATAACAAACTGAATTATAATGAGACGGATTACCCTGTTGCTCGTGGGGATGCTAGCCTTATTTTCTACGACAGCGCAAAGAAAAAACTTCACTTACAAATTCTACGGCTTCGTCCGTGGAGATCTTTTCTACAATTCCCGGGCTAATATGGCTCCGATCGATGGGAACTTTTATCTCTATCCTTTGGATAAGAGTTTTGATGCGGATGGCAAGGATTTGAACGCCACGCCGAATGGCAGTTTCTATACGTTCACTTCCCGCTTGGGCTTGGACGTGACGGGTCCCGACATTGGCAAGGCTCGTTCCTCCGCTAAGATAGAGACGGACTTTGGCGGTTTTTCCGGTAGTAATACGATGTTACGTATCCGGCAGGCATACGTAAACTTGGATTGGGGAAAATCGGCGGTATTAGTAGGGATCACGTGGCATCCCTTGTTTGGCGCCGTGATGCCGGATGTCTTGAATCTTTCCACCGGAGCGCCGTTCCAGCCTTTCAACCGTAGCCCTCAGATCCGTTACCAGTATAAGGCGAATAGCCGGGTACAATTGACGGCTTCCGTGTTGTGGCAATTACAATACCTTTCCAGCGGACCGAAAGGCATGAGCGAGGATTATATTAAGAATAGCTGCATTCCGGAGATGTTCGTGGGGGCGGATTTTACCCCTGCGGATGGTTGGTTGATGGGGCTCGGCGCTCATATGATCTCCTTGAAACCCCGTACTTCCACGGAATGGAAGGAGCAAACTTTTAAGGTGAACGAGCGAATGACCGCATTCTCTTACGAGGCACATTTGAAGTATAGCGGAAGAAACTATACCTTTGCGGCGAAAACCTTGATGGCCTCAGCCTTGGATCATACCGCTTTATTGGGCGGTTACGGGGTGAGCTCGGTGGACTCCCGTACGGGCGAACAGGGATATACGCCTTTTCGCCATTCTACGACATGGGTGAATTTCGCCTACGGAACGAAATGGAGACCGGGAGTTTTCGTCGGATATACGAAGAATTTGGGAACCGGGAAGTCCTTGGTCTCAGCGGATAAGGTGTATGGTATGGGATTGGATATCGATCAATTAATAACCGTCAGCTTAAACGTATCGTATAATTTACCGCATTGGAAGTTCGGCTTCGAGTATTGTCCGGCGACAGCTTATTATGGCACGACCGACCTAGAGAGCGGACGTATCGAGCAAACACATGCGATAACGAATCATCGTATATTAGGTTTGATGATGTATTATTTTTAAAGATAGATTGACCGGAATGGAAATGAAACGCAACTTGCTTCTTTTGATCGGCCTATGTATGGCGGTATGCGTACAGGCGCAAAAGAAAAACTTCTCTTACAAATTTTACGGACAGGTACGTGGAGACTTGTTCTATAATTCCCGTGCGAATGCCGAGATCGTGGATGGTTTGTTCCACCTATATCCGAAGGACGTGGCGTTGGATGCGGATGGCAAGGACTTGAACGCTAGTCCGAACGGTAGTTTTTACCTGCTTTACTCCCGTTTGGGAATCGATGTACAAGGACCGAAGGTTGGTTCGGCCAAGACTTCCTTGAAACTGGAGGCCGATTTCCGGGGTTCGGGTAGCAATTGGGCGGTGCTCCGTATCCGTCATGCCTATGTGAATCTGGATTGGGGCAAGTCCGCTGTCTTGATCGGACAGACATGGCATCCGCTATTTGGCGAGGTCTTTCCACAGATGTTGAATCTTTCTACCGGCGCCCCGTTCCAGCCCTTTAACCGCAGCCCGCAAATTCGTTATCGTTATACGGACAATGGGTGGCAATTGACCGGGTCGGTTCTATGGCAGTTGCAATATCTATCGGCTGGACCGAACGGAAAGAGCGAGGAATATATCAAGAATAGTTGCGTGCCGGAAGTCTATCTCGGGGTGGATTATAAGAAACCCGGTTGGCAGGTAGGAGCCGGTATGGAAATCTTGTCGTTAGTGCCGAGAACGCAGAACGAGGTGGATGGCAAGATTTATAAAGTCAGCGAGCGGGTTTCTTCCGTATCCGGCGAGGCGCACGTGAAATATCAGGACGCGAATTGGTTGGTGATGGCGAAAACCTTGCTGGCTTCTAACTTGACGCAGACTTGTATGTTGGGTGGTTACGGCGTCACCTCTATCGACCCACGTACCGGCGAACAGGAATATTCGCCGTATCTCTTCTCTACTTCTTGGTTGAATATCGTGTACGGAAAGAAATGGAAACCGGGTTTGTTCTTAGGCTATTTGAAGAACTTGGGAGCGAATGAGGCACTGGTAGGCAAAACCTATGGCGTAGGTCTGGACGTAGATCAGGTATTTACGACCAACCTGCAACTTTCGTATAATCTTCCGCACTGGAAATTAGGTGTTGAATATAGCCCTTCCATCGCATGGTATGGCAATGTGGATTTGCAAGATGGCGGACGGATTCATGACACACATTCGATAACCAACCATCGGGTATTGGGCGTATTGATTTATACGTTTTGAGAAGGCATGGAGGAATTACGCTAAGCATAAAAAAGCGGGATAAGAGTATTCTCTTGATCCCGCTTCCACGTATATAGAATTTACAAAGTTGTCTGTTATTTGATATTACCCACCTTTAGCAAGTACTCGGCGATTTGTACGGCGTTCAAAGCGGCGCCTTTCTTGATCTGGTCGCTCACGGTCCAGAATGTCAAACCATTCGGGTTGCTGATATCCTTACGGATACGGCCTACGTAAACCGGATCGTGATCCGCTACGAACAACGGCATCGGATAATCCTTGTTTGCCGGTTCATCCTGCAATACCACACCCTCAGCCTCGGCGAAAGCCTTGCGAGCCTCTTCCACGCTGATCGGACGCTCTGTCTCTACCCAAGTAGATTCGCTATGCGCACGCATAACCGGTACGCGAACACAGGTAGCGCTCACCTCGATATCCGAGTGCATGATCTTACGGGTCTCGTTATACATCTTCATCTCCTCTTTCGTATAGCCATTTTCCGTGAATACGTCTACGTGAGGGATTACGTTATATGCCAATTGATAAGCAAATTTCTCTACTGTAGGCTCCTCGCCCTTTAATAGTTGCTCATATTGTTTTACCAACTCAGCCATAGCGGTAGCGCCCGCTCCACTGGCAGCTTGATAAGTAGATACGTGAACACGCTTGATATGAGATAAGTTCTCGATCGCCTTCAACGCTACAACCATCTGAATCGTGGTACAATTCGGGTTAGCGATCACGCCACGAGGACGATTCAAGGCATCCTCCGGGTTTACTTCCGGTACGACCAATGGAACATCCTCGTCCATACGGAACGCGCTGGAGTTATCGATCATCACAGTACCATGTTTTGTAATGGTTTCTGCAAATTCAACAGATGTACCGCCACCGGCCGAAACAAAAGCAACATCGATTCCCTTAAAGTCGTCGTTATGCTTAAGCTCCTTAACGGTGTACTGTTTACCACGGAAGGTATAAACACGTCCGGCACTGCGAGATGAGCCAAAAAGCACCAGCTCATCCATTGGGAAGTTTCTTTCGTCGAGCACGCGCAGGAACTCTTGTCCTACAGCACCACTCACGCCAACAATTGCTACTTTCATTTTGAGCACTAATTAAATTGTAATATAAAAAAATTGTTATAACTTTACCGCATCCAAAATCGGACACAATAATAGTTGTAAGCTATTAGCGTGCAAAGATAGATAATTTTATAACAAAACTATATAACTATGAAACAATTTATTCTTATTATCCTTGTATTACTTCCTGTTTGTGCATTCGCACAGTTTACAGAAACATTTGATGGTCCGGAGATCGATTCGAATAATTTATGGGAAGGTGATTTGTCTGATTTCCAAATAACGGATGATGGATGGCTTTCTTTAGTCGGAGATCCCGATAAGAAATATTCAAGACTTAAAATCTCTCTACCTTATTCTAATAATATGGAGTGGAAGTTTGACGTGAAAATGACTTTCACACCAAGTGATCCGAATCATATACGTTTTTATTTATTGACAGAGAACTTGTCATTGTTAGGGATATCTAGTGAGTATTATATACAAATTGGAAGCACTAAGAAAACTATAACTCTTCGTCGTTTTCGTGAAACGGAAAAGGCTCCTGTGCGTATTATAGAAAAAGAATTGGATGTGTTGAAACAAAATATTGTTTCGCTTAGTGTGAAAGTAACGCTGGAAAACAGTAGCCTTTGGTCCTTATATGTTCGTGAAGAAGGGGAAAGTACATATACTTTATTAGATACAAAAGAACAAAAGATATCTTCCGGGATAAAGTATATAGAATCAGGATTGGCATGTCATTATTCAAAGAAAGTAAGAGGTCACTTCATTGACAATATTGAAATCTCTTCAAATATAACTCCGTCGGAGGAAAAACCGGAAAATCCTGACACGGAAGAGCCCGTATCTCCGGTTGTATTACCAAAACTTCTTTCCGTACAGCCATTAAACTTATGTGAACTTCAATTTACCTTCGACCGACCTGTCGATATAAGCGAAGCCAGGTTTATGATATCCGACATTGGGAAAGCTGACCGTATAGGATATGCTGATGAACAGATGAAGACTGTTGTCAATACCAAATATTCGGAAGAGATGGTTGCTGGCGTTAATTATACGATCACTTATGATGGTCTTACTGATATGGAAGGAAATAAACTGGTTCCCTTTTCAGAAGAATTTGTATTGGAAGGGGAAGATGAAGAGGAGGCTGAACCCGGTTCTATACTTATTAATGAAATAATGGCCGATCCCAAGGGGCTGGAAGAGTTGCCGGAAACAGAATATGTAGAACTTTATAACACTACAGATAATGTATTTGTGCTTACAGACTGGCAATTTTCATATGGTGGAAAAGCGAAGCCTATGACGACCTTTGAAATTCCCACAAAAGGGTATGCGGTACTTTATCGTTCCGGCAGGGATATTGTGGCTGGTCCTTCTGCAGTGAAGGTGCCGTTGGATAATTTCCCGTCTGCACTGGCTAATACCGGAAAGTTGTTGCAGCTGTTTGATGGCGATAATAACCTGATTGATGAAGTAACCTATGAAAAAGCCACCCCTGCCAAATCCTGGGAACGTTCTTCTTCCGGCTGGCATCTCTCTTCCGATCCGCGTGGCGGAACTCCTGGCTCTGTTAACTCGTCCGGTAAAGGTGAGGAAACCCCTAATGAACCGGATAAACCTGTTACACCTGACGACCCCGATGAGCCGGATACCCCCGACGATCCGTCTCTCCCTGATATTACCGTAGAACCGGGAGAATTTGTTTTTAACGAACTACTTCCCAATCCTTTTGCCGGTGGTAGCGAATATATCGAGTTGTACAACCGTTCCGATCGTGCCTTGCCGGTATCCGGCTTATCGGTCGCGGTCAGGAAAGCCGATGGAACATTAAATACCCGCTATCCATTATCTTCCGTTACTGCAACAATCGAGTCGGATGGTTATGTGTTGTTGACGAAGAATCTGGAGGGCGTTACCGATTTTTACACAATCCAGTCTCCTTCTTCACTGTTTGAAGTCCCTAAACTTCCTATATTGGCGAATACTTCCTCTACGCTTGTCCTGTTCCGGAGCAAAGACGGAACAGTGATCGATGAAGTTTCCTATACCTCCAAATGGCATGCTTCTTCAATAAAAGATCAGAAAGGTGTCTCCTTGGAACGGATCGATCCCGATGCGGAAACGCAATCGCCTTCGAACTGGACTTCTGCATCTGCTACAGTGGGTTATGGAACTCCGGTTATCCTAATTCACAATCGGATATTTCCCTGCCCGATGATCCGGATACTCCGGATGAACCGACCGGCATCAAGACACCGCAGTGGGATGAAAGTGCCGGCCATTATACTATATCCTATTATCTGGACCAGCCGGGATATAACTGCCGTGCTTTTGTCTTCAATATCGCCGGTCAGCGTGTAGCACAAATAGCTAATCACGAATTGCTGGGGTTGACGGGAAAATTGACCTGGGACGGTTATGCCTTGTCCGGGAAGCAACTACAGACAGGTGTTTATATCTTCTATGCTGAATTGTATCATACCAGCGGCACAGTAAAAAGATATAAACAGGTATTCCTTGTCCGGTAAAAGAATGTGGATAACTCGTTTATTAATAAATCGCTCTATGTTTGTTGGAGATGTTCAGATGCTTTACCTTTGTAATATCTCCAGTGGGCATAGAACATTAATCAAAATAATTGTAATGCCTATGAAAGAAGATGAATTTAAAGCAAAGAAAGAACTATTGAAAGGACTATTTATGAGGTATTCCAGCTTGATAAATAATCGTTCAGGTCAGGAGAAAGACATGGTTATGAAAAATATCGATGTCATTTTAGATTGGTATAATGCTTTACTAAAACAAAAGGAGGAATAATCTATGGATAATATAGAATATTTGAATTCACATCCGGAATATCGGAACTTGTTTCCAACGCAGAAAATGTATGATGATTTCGTGCGCTTTATGGATATGGATGAAGAAGAGCGTCGTCTTTTTTCAGAAGAAGATAAAAAGCGAATAGAAGCAATGTCACCGGAAGAGCGTGAGGAAGATTGGAATAATGTGGTGAAAGGAACTGAGTTGCTGATCGAATTTGCCAAAGTGGAAATACCTAAACTGGTTTATGAAAAGAAGATGCTGGAAGCTTCAAAGAAGCAGAATAAAGTAACCTGGGAAGATATACGCAAAAAGCTGAATAATATTGCGAGCCTATAATAGGGTGAAAGTAGCTATGAGGAGACTTTAACAATAATCCCTTCACAGCTACTTTTATTTTTTAGTTAATAAACCGCCTTATACCAGGCAAGCTGCTTGTACCAGTCTGACAACTTCGTCAGAGAGGGTTGGGGCACGAAGACCGACAGGCCGGAGAAACGCTCGATTTTTCTTGCTCCATATAATGCCGCATAGTATGAATAAGGTGTTGTATATTTGCTGATGACCGCTTTTTCCATACAAGCGGAAAAACGCTGATACTGTTCGTCGTTTGCTAGATACTTGATAAAATCATCGAAATCATAAAGCATATGTGGCTGCCTGGCAGTTAGATATTCAAGTATCTGCATATTCGACAAAGGGAGAGCATAAATATCCTCTTCAGTTTTGTCTTTTAATATGTCATTGACAATTTGTGCCAATTCGTTCAATTCGCTTGTCTTTATCAGAGATACTGTACCGTATGAAGCATTGCCGTTATTGCTGTAGTATTCATAAAAACTTTTGGTAACTGCTTCCAGATCGGCTTTGTCTTTAAACAAGGCAGGCAGGAAATCTTCATAAGGAAATCCGCGGGCAAGGACTTCGGTTGGCGATCCCAGGAGATAATCCGTTTTGTCTTTCAACTCATAAGCACATTCAATGCCGCTCATATAACAAGCGTCAAACAACATGAAGTCGAAATGAAAACCTTCCAGCGCCTCGTTCATTTCAGTTATTTCCATATATTGACTGTCTTCTTCTCCGAAAGAACGTAAAGAACCGAAATTGCCCGGAAGCCATGATGTGCCGTGGCTGGATAATACCAGGCCATAACTTTCTGCGGGAAATAATTCTGTTGCATCCTTGATTACCTTGTGCATGGTTTCCGGCAGGATAGCACTTTGGTTTTCGTAAAAACGGACGGTGTCTGTTACTATATTCCCTTTCTTGTCTTCTTTTATCTGGAACAAATAAGATCTGCTTTTGCTTTCCGAATAGTATACAACCAGATTTCCTCCGTTGAGTGCTTTGTTGGAGGCTACTGTCATCATTTGTCTGATATTGGCACGTATATCACCTCCAAGATTATAGCTGGCAACCATATAAGCAAGCACGGTCCGTTTGGCCGGTCCTTTTATTTCGATGTCTTCTTTACTGCAACTTCCCAGTAATAGCGCGAACAAAACGCTATATATAATATATTTGATTCTCATGCCTTATTATTTAAATTACAAAGTTACGTATAATTTGGTTGTCTCTAATGTTTTATATTTCTTTTTTCTATCTTTGTGTGCTAATAGATTTTAAAGCATGTAGAGAAAAGACACTGATATGAAAAAAGTATTATTCATCGCACTGTTGTTGTGCGGTATCGGGTGGGGAGCGAAAGCGCAGACTGTGGCAGTCAAGTCTAATATTCTGTATGATGCAACTGCAACGGTGAACCTGGGTGCCGAAGTTGCTTTCAACCGACACTGGTCGTTGGATATCTCCGGCAATTACAATGGCTGGGATGTTGCGAGCGACAAGTCGTGGCAGCATTGGATGGTGCAACCTGAGGCTCGTTACTGGCTGCATGAAAAGTTTAACGGCCATTATTTCGGGGTTCATGGTGTTTATATGGACTACGATATGTCTCATGTGAATTTCATGTCGGTAATGAAAAAGGATTTTGCTTACGACGGCAACGCTTATGGCGGCGGTATCTCTTACGGATATCAGTTGTATCTTTCTCCGCATTGGAACATCGAGTTTTCGGCGGGAGTCGGCTTCCTGCATTTTGAATATGACAAGTCTGCTTACCCTTCGGATAATGAAAAGGCTTATAAATACCGTAATAACTACTTCGGACCGACTAAACTCGGTGTCAGTATTGTATATATAATTAAATAAGTGAACGATGAAAACTCCGGTCTATATATTTATTTTTCTGCTGGTTGCGCTGCTGTTCCCGGTTCAGGCACAGTCGCAGACGCAAGCTCCGGCTACTACTTATAACGGCCTGATTAATATCAAACAGAATAAGGCTGAGGTAGAAGGCGACCTTTTGAAGCTGGATATGGATATTTTGCTGAGCGGCCTGTCTGTCGGACGTTATCAGACATTGATACTGACTCCCGTTTTGCGCAAGGACAATTACCTGCTTCGTTTGTCACCCATCCGTATCAACGGAGCAAATAAACATAAAATGTATGAGCGCACGGTTGCTTTTCAAGGTAAACAGGTGGCCGACGGAGATGCTTATGTTGTATTGAAAAGTGCTCCTACTTTGTTGCAGGAGGTAAACTATAAAAAAGAGATTTCTTTCCGTCCGTGGATGGAAAATGCAGAGTTGATCCTTCTCGGCGAACTGACAGATTACGATGATATCCCGGTTCAGACTTATACAAATGTTTTGACCGATCGTTTGTATATTCGTCAGGGGCAGGAAAAATAGTTTTTCCTGAAAAAGTTTTACGAAATAAGGCTTCACTCTCCGGGTGAGGCCTTTTATCTTTGTATTCATCAGGGTTTTAATGAAGATCTTGAGAGGATAGACTCAGATACTTATGAACACAGCTATTAAATAGATGCAAGGCGTTTCTCAGAACCATCACAGATATAAAAGAACTATCATACTATCATATTTTATATAATATGCATATAATCAAT
>ERZ773134.3003-NODE-3003-length-11266-cov-2.753100_pt1 | contig 11266 bp, 8 predicted proteins | sample MGYA00580856_ERZ773134 | MGnify/ENA primary metagenome ERZ773134 (study PRJEB29015, sample SAMEA2737823) | human gut metagenome | biome: human gut; feature: human-associated habitat; material: faeces | place: China | collected 2012 ... | reverse complement strand
ACGAATCACATTTTTTAAATCTTCCGGATATTCATTTAAAATTTTCCAGCTCCATTTTTCAGCTAGAACGGGTTGCATATGCATTTTTTTGCTGATTATAGTACCTAAATCTTTATCAATGTCTTTTATAAACTCGCTCATATATTTCTCCTCTCTACTGCATAATAAAATTTCATATGTAACAATATTTTTTATATAAATCGGTACTGTTTTCATTTCTAGTAGTCTTTGATTTCCAAAACAATCATTATCAAGAACCAATGAAACAGTCCAATTATGATGCATATTATGCATGATTGTAAACCAAGTAGCACCACTATTTATTTTACTTGAAACAACAATTTGAAACATTGACAAAGCACATACATAACTATTTCTATCAATAGCATGAGTAACAGTAAATCTTTTAGCAGGATCAACAGCACTTAAAAAAACAACCTTCCCCATTCTAATACTCTTTTTATATTCTTGTATTTTATTTAGCATATTTTCACAAACAAAGCAAATTATTTGACTATGATGATGCAATCCATAATGAAAGGCTTCTTGATCAATTCCTTTACAATCATTAGAAATCAACCATTTATCTTCATTATTGATCTTATCAACAAGTCGTTTAACATATCCTTTTTCTTTTTTAGAAACTGTTTGCAACCCCGTAATAGAAATACCTTCAAATTTCACCGGTAATGTTCCTGCAATAAATAAGCAAAGGGGTGCACTCTTTTTCATTTTCTTGATTAGATTTTGAGGATACTCTTCATCATATTTAGTAATAATACGAATTCCTTGTTGTTCATATTCATGCAATTTTTTTAAAAAAAACTGTATCGATTTCATTCGTCGCACAATTTTATATGCACTATATTCAGAAATATCTAATATGTCCATTAATTCATCACTATTTAACCCAAAAAGACTGCTGGGACCATTTAACCCATGAACTTTTAAATTTTTTTCGACTTCCAACCACTCGTCACTTGTTAAAGCAGCTTCATCATACGCATATAAATCACATGTACATAACATCGTTGCCAAACTATTTAAATTCAACATTATTTTTTCCATAATACTCACCTTTATGATTATTATAGACCAATCTTAACATAAAAAAAAGCTATGATGATATTTCATCATAGCAATCATTAAAAGACAACAACTAATAACATTTCAAATTATTCTTTTCCATAGACTGCATGTGGTAACCCAGCAGGCATTACAATTGATCCTCCTTCATGTAAAATATATTTTACACCATCGATTGTAATTTCTCCTTCACCATCCAAACAAGTCACAAAAGAATCTCCACCACTTTTATGAGAACTAATTTCTTCTTTATCAAAAGAAAAAAAGTTACACTTAACGCTTCATTTTGTGCTAATATTTTAGAAACAACTTGTCCTTTTTGATAAGCAGCTTCTTCTTTTAATTTTAATACTTTTTGTTTATCAATATTTTTTAAAATATTAAAATGATGATCTTGGCTGACAATATAAGAAGCATTGGCTACAATAGCACAGTCTACAAACTTATTATCATCAACATCTGATTGAATTAAGTTAAAACGAAAGTGGGCATCCAGTTTTAGTGTGTTTTTACGGGTTATTATAGCTTTGATTACATTTTGAGCAATAGCAGCCCCCATTTTTAAAGAAAGAATTTCCTCATATTCAGACAGTATCTCATTCGTATAACACAATGTATACTTCTCTGCAAAAAACTCTTTCCAGACTTTATAATAATTGCCTCTTTTTGACAGCGAAATCAACAGGCAGTTTGTATCTAAAACTATTCTATCCATTATTTCGCCTTATAAGGGGTACGCATATGTTCGCACTTCCATTCCTCTATTACCGAATTGTTGATTTGTCCGCTATCCCACAGTTTATCAATCTCCTTTTCTGCCTTTTGGGCAAAATAACTTGACAACATATCTTTTATTTCATTCAATGTATCTTCACTTTCAACATATGCCATCAGATCCAATATCTGTAACTGTGCAGCATTAAAAACAGTCCTTTCCATAATGCCTCCTTTTTTATTACTTAACTACAAAGTTAAGTGTTTTTTCAATGAAAATGATGCATAAAACAAGAAAATAAAGAAAAACAGATGCAACTATCCAAATTACTATCGCATCATATTTATAAAACTATAAACAACTAATTATTATGAAACTATTCATCCATACCCTTGTCTCGACAGCTCTGATTGCTGTAAGTTTTTGTCTGTTTTCCTGTGATGACAATACCGAAGGTTTCGGTTCGACAGGGAGAGACGGTCTCCCCAGTACATTCAAAACAGAAAATCAAACAACCTATCTATCGTATTCCGGTAACCGATTGCTGCAAATGATGAACCAAGACGGTTTCACCACTACTTTCAACTACAAAGGCGATGAACTTCGCGGTATCTCCTACGCTCCTCCTGCAGATCCCAATATTGCTGACGGAAACGGCTATACAGGTTTCGAAAAGGAAGGAAATAAAATCATTGTAAAACAAAGTGGAGAACCAAGCATGGATATTTCCTATAATCAGGAAATTGAACTGGACGGGAACGGATTTCCTACAAAGATAACAGATCTGGGTGCATTTCAAATGACTAGTGAAGGGTATAAGAAAGTATGGGATGGAAAATATTACTATGCCTTAACTTTCGAGCCATCAACGAAAAACCTGTTAAAACTCGAAAAGTTCAACCTCGAAGATTCGACACTTATTACGACCTCTAGTTTTCAATACAGTAACCAACCTGGTTCAATGAGCCAAGTGGAATTACCGTTATGGTTCTTCAGTTATCATTCATTTGCATCAGGAATATCTTCTCGCCAGTACCTCAATTATCGGAACACACTTACGGAAGAAACCGTGACAGATGGAAAAACCGGTACCACCCATACGACTTATTATAAATATACTTATAATAAGAACGCATATCCGGTAGCTGTTGACAATGGAGAAGAGAAAATGGATATAAGATATTGACCGGTAATTATAAATCTACAATCAGTATGTCATCTTTGTAGGCTTCACATTCCCCGACGATCTTCCCTTCGGGAGACAAGAGATAAGAATCGCCTGCATAGATGATACCTCCCAGATCAGTCCCGGCACAATTGACTGCGATAACATTGGCCTGATTCTCTATAGCCCTTTCACGAAGAAGACGATTCCAATCATCACGCCGGGACTCCGGCCAGTTGGCTATATAAATAGCTGTATCATAACGACCTTCATTCCGACTCCAATCCGGGAAACGGAGATCGTAACAGATATAAGTAGCCAAACAGTGTCCTTTCCAGTTCAGAACCAACTGCTTTTCTCCGGGAGAAAAACTTCCTTTCTTAAAACAGTTATGTTTGTCATAATATTTATAATGTCCATCAGGAAAAACAGCAAGTAAGCGATTATAAAATTTCCCTTCTTCTTTATATATTGTAGAGCCGATTATCAAGGCTCCGCTACCAGCCGCCCATTCCTTCATTTTCTCAATGACAACCGGATAATAACCCGCTATTTCATCTTTCGTCTGCACAGCTATTTCTTTATCCTTCTTTTTCATTTCACATCCGGAAACAAACAACTCGGGGAACACAATCATATCACATCCCTGGCATTTCTCTACCCGCTTCTGAAAAGCTTCAAGGTTTGCATCAACATCTCCCCATGCAAGATGTGCCTGTACCAAGGCGACCCGACAGGTTTCTTTCGTTTGGGCCTGAACGGCCATATTAGCCAATAAAATAAGAACAGTCAACAGATATTTCATACATTCACAGAATTAAGAGACGGGCGCAAATATAAAAATAATGTACCACAACACGACCGACACAGCCGGATTATATAAGAAATCTGCCTATCTTTGTCTACTATCTTTCTCCAAAGAAGACGAGTAAAAACACTTAAACTAAAAAAATGATTTTATCAGAAACAGAAACTTTAATCTGGGATTGGAACGGAACGTTATTAGACGATGTAGAAGTAAACGTCAAGGTTATCAACGAAATGCTTTCAAAAAGGAATTTACCCCTGCTGGATATAAATACCTATAAAGAGATATTTTGCTTCCCCGTCAAACAGTTCCATATCCGGATAGGCATCGACTTCGAAAAAGAATCGATCGAAGAGATATCCGCAGAGTATATGGAACGTTATAAAAACTACGAGAAAGATATAAAGCTGCATGCTGATGTCCCTTTTATCCTGGATGCGATCAATGCAAAAGGCATCAGCCAATATATTCTATCTGCTGCCGGGACAAACGATCTACTACGTATGCTTGACCGTTTCCACCTGACGGATAAATTCAAAGGAATATACGGTTCAGATAATATCTGCGCTACCGGAAAAATCGGAATCGGCCAAAGACTGATAAAAGAAAACTCTCTGTATCCGGAAAAAGCACTCATTATAGGAGACACATTACACGATGCGGAAGTGGCAAAGGCTTTGGAAATAAAATGTATTCTGTATTCAGGAGGACATAACAACTACAATTTGTTAACGAACAAGTCTAAAACAATCAGAAATCTGAAAGATATCCTACCTCATTGAATAGCGTGCAGAAAACCCAGCCTATAGCAATGCAATTTTCAAAGCTCACCTTTCAGGCGTCAGTCGTAATCTCCCATTGAAAGATAAACGGTCCGACTGAAAGGTGATATAACCGGACTTAGACTCCGCCAGATAGTTATCCGTTTGCCAATCAATAGTTATCCATTCTCCAACCAATAGTTATCCATTTGCCTGCAGGTAATTATCCTGCTCGTAAAACATAGGTGTTTCGAAATGTTAAGTCAGGACCTTTGACGACAAAACATATATGCTTTGCTGGAAGTTATTTTACCTCGAATTTCCGTATACACTTTTTCACGGTTTCATCCCTTCAGCCGGATAGATTGAAAAAAATAGGCCATCCCGAACAACTGAAAGCTGAAAGCAGTAGTCTGAAATGACATAGAGAACAGCCCAGACATACAAACTGACACAGTATATAGAATTAATTCTAAAAAACAATTGTTTTTGATCCCGAAAATAGTTGTTTTAATTTTGTGTTAGAATTCCGAACGCACAGTAGTTGTTTCAACTCCAGGCTGAAAGGAGTTGATAAAAACATTTTCGTAGAGGACTCCAAGTGTGCCAGAAACTACACAGACAGTCTTATAAATAGTGCCATCGCATGTCCATTCTAATTCCACCTCTTCCAGCCCTAGACGCAACCGCAACATTTGATCCAAATACGTCTTTACTTCTTTCCTCATATTTTCAGCCTTTTCTTTGTCAATGGAAGAAAACTCTTTCAAACTCATCAATTTTGTTTTTCCATACGCAACAGCAGGATAGCCTGTACCACCAAGTATCGCAAGCTTTACCCTCTCCAGGTCCTCTTCCGTAGATTACAGACAAATGAACAAAACGCCCCTGACATTTAATTAATTTTAATCAACTTATTTAAGAACTGAAAGCAAATATAGGAAACGACAGCATTGAGGCTCTCTTTTAGTATGTAGTTAAAAGTGACAATACAAACAACGCACCATACATTTTACGAATAAACGATTAAATAACAAGGATTATATAAACAACAAAATAAAATTTGAAGGAACAGATCATTCTTCATACCCAATTCAAATTAAGTAAAAACTGAGACAAATTAATTTGATACAGCATAATTCTTATTGATAACAACACCATAGTCTTCGTAGAACTATGGCACTATTTCTCATATTATTTAATTAATAATACAAAATAACAAGCTTTTTAAAGGCATAAAAATGGACAATACGACTACAATGATGGACAATATTTCGATTTATCATAAATAAATGAAATAAATTGCCATTTATGCCCCCCAATTCTTCGCCTAATGCCATAGTTCTACGAAGACTACAGCATTAAAGTTAACGTATACTAATTACAAACCAGAAAGACTACAGTCTTTCACAAATAATATTATAACATGACCTGAAATACCCTTAGTCGCATTATTCAATTACATACTCCAAGAGAATGTGTAATCTTTATTTGTTAAATTAGATCTAATATGATCCTCTTTTGCTATACCATGCAAAAGCCTGCTTACATACAATCATCATTATTCAGTTGCAAATGAATAATTACTGATTGTACTAACGATACTTTGCACCTAGTATTAAACATAGTACATTAGACAATGAAAACCTCAAAAATTAATGTAACCTTATTCTATCTATTTACCGCATTTCTTTTCATAGGAGGACTTACAGCTTGTAATGATGACAACAGTTCTTCTGAAGATAATCCGTATTCTCCTGATAAACCGTTGGTTGTATCAAGCATAGGTCCCGAAAAAGGAGGAATAGGAACTCGTGTAGTGGTGAGTGGCTCCAACTTCGGAAACGATATATCCAAAGTAAAATTGTTTTTCAATCAAAAAGAAGCCTTGATCCTTAAAGTACAAAACAACGCTATCTATGCCATGGTCCCCAAACAACCTGGAGAACGTTCTACCATCAAAGTAGCAGTAGAAGATGGAGTAAATTCAGACGGATCACCCAAATACAGGGAAGAAACGCTTAAAGATAAATTATTTAAATACAACATTAAAGCCACGGTTACTACTGTAGCCGGACAATTAGACGTGAAAACGGCTAAAGACGGCCCAGCTTTGGAAGGTTCATTCGGACGTCCCGTCATGCTGGCTGTCGATGATGAAGGGACTGTATTGATTGCTGACGATGGAGGCAAGATGGTTAGGATGCTTTCCATCCAGGACAACAAACTCAGCACTGTACTTTCCGGGATGCATGAGCCCTGGCAATGTTCATTCAATCTGGACTTTACAAATTATTATGTACTGGAAAGACGTACATCCATGCGCCCGCTTCTTTTCTACGGATTGTATAAATCGAGTAACTGGCAGGAAGCTGAAGCTTATTATGATCAAAAAAACGACAAAGGTGACTACATCGCCGGAGCCATGGACTATTTTGGGCTGGCTGCCGACAATGACTATGTTTTCCTGTTATCCTCTTCAGGTAAACGCCTGATCCGTGTAAACATTGCAACAAAAAAGGTAGAACTGATCGGAGAGAATCTGAATATGGATTCATGGGCACACATCGCCTATAATAAGAAAAACGGATATCTCTATATCACTTCCGAAGCCTGGGGACGCCTCTATCGCCTGAATCCTTATCACACTCCTGCCGGACATTCTACTCCATGGATTACACAAAACGAGATAGAACATATCGTTGGAACAGGTAAAGGCGCGGCTAAAGAAGGAAACGGAAAAGCCGCACAACTCGGAGAGATCGAAGGAATGGCCGCCGACCAGGAAGGAAACGTCTATCTGGCAGACTACACCAACCATGTAATCTGGAAAGTAGATGAGGAGTTCAATGCAACCATCTTCGCCGGAGTTCCGGGAGAATCCGGATATAAAGACGGTAAACCCCAGGAAGCACTTTTCAATAAACCTTATGATGTAGCAGCTACCCCCGACGGTATCCTATATGTGGCCGACACCTACAATTATTTGATCCGTTGTATAGCTATTCAATAACCATAGATTAAAGTACATAAAAATGAAAAAATATATAGCATTGATCGTCTTGTTTTTGACGATGCTGCCGGCTTTTGCCTCAGCGCAAAAAACAATTAATATTCAGGGAGTAGTCACCGACTCTAATAATGAGACCCAAATCGGTGTAAACATATATCCGCGAAACGACCAGTCGCATGGAACCGTTACAGATATAGACGGCAAATATACCATTCAGGTCAAACCTGGCACAACGCTCGTTTTTTCTTATATCGGATTCAAAACACAAGAGATCAAAATAGGCACGGCCAAGGAACAAACAATCAATGTGGTACTGGATGCCGATGCACAGCAACTGGAAGAAGTCAGTATCGTAGGATATAGCACACAACGAAAAGTCAGCGTAGTCGGAGCCATTACAAGTATTAAACCGACGACATTGAATGTGGGCGGTGTAACTTCAGTCAGTAATGCGCTAGCCGGACGTGTAGCGGGGCTGATCGGCGTTCAGCAGAGCGGCGAACCGGGCAGCGATGTATCCGAATTTTGGATCCGGGGTATCAGTACATTCGGAGCCAATAGCAGTGCCTTAATACTGATAGACGGGATAGACCGCGGAAGTTCCAGCCTGAATGAACTGGCTCCCGAAGATATCGAGAGTTTTTCCGTTCTGAAAGATGCAACAGCGACTGCCGTATATGGTGCCAAAGGTGCGAATGGTGTGGTACTGATCAATACCAAACGCGGTATTGAAGGAAAAGTTTCGATCAACGGCAGTGTTAAAACGATGATAGAAACACTACCCAGACTTCCCAACTATCTCAGAGCTTACGACTATGCCCAATTAGCCAACGAAGCCAAAGTAGTGAGAGGCGATAAATCGGTTTATTCTCCCGAGATATTTGATATCATAAAATACAATATGGATCCTGACCTCTATCCGGATGTTAGCTGGCAGGACGAGATATTGAAAAAACGGACACTGGGTGTACAGGGCAATATCAATATTTCCGGCGGTAGCAAACTGGCCCGTTATTACATGAGTGCCTTTTACCGGACCAACGATGCCATTTACAAACAAACCGGCATGGAACGTTATCACTCGAATGTAAGACGTAATCAATATACTTTCAGAAGCAACATCGATGTCGATCTGACCAAAAGTACACTGATTAGTTTACTCTTATCCGCCAAATTGGTTGATATGAACCGTCCGGGCATGGGCACGACCAAAGAGATATGGGGTGCACAAGCATCCTTAACCCCGTTGACTGTTCCGGTACGCTATTCGAACGGACAGCTTCCCGCTTACGGAAAAGGAGACATGACCTCTCCTTCCGTATTGCTAAATGAAACCGGCTTCCTCACTGACCGTGATAATTCTATAGAATCTTTATTGAAAATAGAACAATCGCTAGATTTTATCACGAAAGGCTTAAAAGCGACGGCATCTCTGTCGTTCGACAACTACAACAATCATCTTACCAGCCGTACCAAAATGCCGGATCTGTATAAAGCGACTGACCGCAACTGGAATACCGGGGAACTGATGACGCTTAAAACTGTTGTTGCCGAGCCAATGACTTTCAAAAGTACTTCGTACGGTATCCGTACGATTTATGTCGAAGGTAAAGTGGAATACAACCGGTTATTTGCCGAAAAGCACCGTATCGGAGGACTGTTCCTCTACAATCAAAAGGACTACCAACGCACGGATGCAGACGGTGAACTGGCTTCTATTCCGCATCGTAATCAAGGGCTAGCCGGACGCCTTACCTATTCTTATAATGATATCTACTTTGTAGAAGGTAACTTCGGATATAATGGTTCCGAAAATTTCCCGAAAGGAGAACGCTTCGGTTTTTTCCCCTCAGCAGCTTTGGGGTATGTTATTTCCAACTATCCGCTGGTGAAAAAGAAATTACCGTTCATCACGACCCTAAAACTCCGCTATTCATACGGATTAGTAGGAAACGACCAGATCAGTAACGATGTCCGTTTTCCTTATCTTACAACCGTAAATATGAGTGCACCCGGATATGTCTTCGGCGACCAGTACCAAAATTCGGGAGGTGGAGTGACCGATGCCGTATTGGGTTCCACCGGCCTTGTTTGGGAAAAAGCGATCAAACAGAATTTCGGTATCGACCTTACCCTTTGGGAAGCGCTAGACATCACGGTAGATGCTTTTATCGACAAACGAAATAATATCTTCATGGAACGTGCCACACTGCCTGGAACCATCGGCGTAGGAACAAAACCCTGGGGAAACGTGGGCAAGATGAAAAGCTGGGGAGCAGACGGTACAGCCTCTTATACCCATCGTTTTGGTAATGTAGACGTTGAATTGCGCGGAAACTTCACACTGACAAGAGATAAGATCATCGATTACGACGAGGTACCTCCCCGCTACCCTTATCTAGCTAAAAAAGGAACCAGTTATGGCGTAACCCGTGGTTTAATCGCTCTGGGACTCTTCAAAGATGAAGAGGATGTTAAAAACAGTCCTACCCAATTCGGCAAAGTCCTCCCCGGAGACATTAAGTATCAGGACATAAATGGCGATGGCCGTATCGACGATTATGATATTGCTCCTATCGGTAATTCCAACATACCAAAAGTTCAATACGGATTTGCGACCAGTGCCAAATGGAAAGGTTTCGACATCAGTGTATTTTTTAGAGGAGCAGCACAGGTAGATTATTTCATGGGAGGAAACGGATATTACCCGTTTGCCGGAGGTGTGACCGGCAACGTTCTTTCCATCGTGAACGATCAGAAAAATCGCTGGACACCGGCTTCTTACTCAGGAGACCCGTCGACGGAGAACCCTAACGCCCGTTTTCCCCGTCTTACCTACGGAGAAAATGTAAACAACAATCGGCCCTCTTCTTTCTGGCTTGCCGATGCAGGATATCTCCGTTTAAAAACTCTTGAAATAGGATATACGATTCCTAAAAAAATATTGTCAAAAATAAACATGAGCAATTTACGTATATCTGTACTCGGAGATAATTTATGTGTCTGGGATAAAGTAAAATTATGGGATCCCGAACAAGCAAGCGACAATGGTGCTGTTTATCCTATTACACGTTCTTATTCAATGGTCTTACAAGTCTCATTTTAATTCATCGAATCATGACAAGCAAAAAAATAAAAACAAGTCTATTTGCCTTCTTATTCGTTATCCTCAACAGTGCAGGAATTACCTTCCAATCGTGTAACTTTTTGGATATAGATCCGTATGTAGCCGATCTGTTCACCCTTGACACTGTGTTTGCAAAAAAAGAATATACACAGAAATATCTGAATAACGTATATAGTTATCTGATCGACTACGGTTCGCCAAGTGCATGGACAGACAATGCGCAACCCTGGGTTCTAATTAGCGATGAAGGTGTAGCAGGCTACAAGAGAAACAGACACAACTACAATTATTTCTGTAACAATGAAATGAAAGCGGAAGATCTGGACCACTTCGACTATTGGAATTATTTTTATGAAGGAATCCGCAAAGCCAATACTTTTATTCAAAGAGTAAATGAATGTCAGGAAGTAAGCGCTTTACAACGATCGGAATGGATCGGACAGGCGACATTCGTTAAAGCGATGATCTATTTTGAACTGATGCTGGCCTATGGTCCCGTCCCCATTGTTCCTGATACGCCTGTCGACTTCGACACTCCTATCGACCAGATGATGGTCGAACGCAACACATGGGATGAATGCAGCGATTATG
>ERZ773134.2994-NODE-2994-length-11279-cov-3.427744_pt1 | contig 11279 bp, 12 predicted proteins | sample MGYA00580856_ERZ773134 | MGnify/ENA primary metagenome ERZ773134 (study PRJEB29015, sample SAMEA2737823) | human gut metagenome | biome: human gut; feature: human-associated habitat; material: faeces | place: China | collected 2012 ... | reverse complement strand
AGGACTACTTTATTATAGATGAAAAATCAAAAAAGATATGAAGCAATTGTAATGACTTACTTGATAAAGTATAATTGCTTATAAATTCATGCAAACCTTCCTTTGCATCTTTTTTTACTAAAAACAAATTTCCTTGACTGATTGCTCCAAACTTATCTTTATTTATTTTAGAAAGTTTTATCGAATTATTAGGAATATCAATATTTTTCACAACAAATCCGAACATAATATTTTTATTGTGATGAGATAGAATTATTAAATAATTTATTAATTAACCAACCATTAGGAGTTACATGTATTTGATCCTTTTTATCAACATAAATATATTTCTTATTTAGACTTGAGGTTCCATCAATTCGTTTACACTCAATTATATAGTAGTCTTTTTTGTTTTTATTTATCCAATAATTATTTGATGTCACTTTAATATCACACCTTCCTATAAAGGAATCTGTATTTTCATCATATGTTTCTGGCGTTTCTATTTGGAATGATATAGGAAACATTTCACATCCTAATTTAGTTAACATAGAATTATCGTCTAAATAATAATGAAATAGATGGTTCTGTATGTTTACCTCGTGATTCTTAACTTTACGTCCTAAAGAAATACAATTTCGCTTCATTAGGCTACAACATTTTTCAATGGTCTCAATAATATAATAATAAAAACCATTTTGAAAATCTTCATTTATTGATTTTTGCTTAAAACCTCCCATCATTCATCACCTCCCGATTCCATTATTTGCTCCATAACATCGGAAAGATCAAGTTCTGCAATTGCAGGATGCCAGTACTTATAAAAATTAGGCTTTATGATAAAAAATGAGTTATCAGAAAAGTGGATGACATCTCTAATTTGATGAAACTTATCATTGTGAGAAAACACACAAAATCTTGATAATAGTACTTTATCATCATCAATATTGTCGACCAAATCAATAGTTGTATCAGATTTTCCGTCTAAAACGACCATCTCAAATATAGAAAATCTGTTTAATACATTATGATACAATTTAATTTCAATATGTTTTTCTACACGTTTATAGATGGGAGTAAATTGTTTTTTGAAACATTCACTATAATCAACTAATTCATCGGCAGATACCTTTCTGTAAATATTCTCAATGTCTATATTCGTTAGTTCCGGTATCTGGATATTTATTGCATAGTCAATAAATTTATTATCTTTCAATCCAAACTCCTGTAATACTAAATTATCCAGGTCTTCGATTTCAGAATCTAAATCTGATAAGCACAGAAATTCATCTTTCTTTTTTTCACTCTGAATGCGCTCTGTTTTATGTGCAATATCTTCAGAAAAAATATAAGGAAATTCTAATATTTCCCCCATAAATCGCTGCTCTCGTTCTATTCCTATTGAAGTTCCAAGCATTAGATTCAGATAAGAATAAAATGAGGAGTTTAGCAAACCTACCAAATTCATAAAGAATGGTCTTTGCTCCTCGCTTCCTTTAATAATATACATGGTCTTTTTACAAACAAATGTTTCATCACTAAAAGCTGCTCGTAATTTATAATTATTGCAGTTCACTCCAGTTGGAGTTAATACATAAGGAGGAGAAAACAACGCCTTATCTCTAGGACGATGTACTTTATCTTTCGAAAACAATGTAGTTTTATTTGAATTCACAAAAAAGTGATCTACTCCTTTTTTCGAATCAAGAAGCCTTTTGTTTAGTAAATGAGAAGCGTCTTGCTTATCACCATCTTGATATTCTACTCCTGCCCCCATAATAATAGGAGGTTTTTGTTTTTTGATTGCATCTGAAAGTGTACAAAAACGATTCTTAAGTTTCATAATCAGAGTCAAATCAGTTGAAAACCCATATACAATAGTTTTCCAAGCCCAATCAAATCTCATAAGCATATTCTGTGTTACATACTTTATATCATTTCTTTCAATAACAATAACATTAAAAAGCTTGAAGAAAATATTTGGCTTTATAGATGTATAATTTATAATATTGTCTAAGTTGTTTTCTTCTGAGTAACTAAAAGAAATTATTACTGCGGGTGCGTTGGCATTTTCAAAAACTAATTTTCTTACCGATGACATTTCAATTATGCTATGAATTTTAGTTTTATTTAATAAAAAGTTCCTGAATTTTTTTGAAGGTTTCTTTTGGTTATACAATAATTTAGAATGTAAAATAAAACAACAAACAGTATGCTCTTTACAAAAGTCTTTAGCTCTGAAAACAAAACTTCTACAAATCTCATTATTTTGTTGTTTGTCAAAGTATCCATTTTTTTTACAATATTCTAAATGAAGACCTGTTTTTACATTACCCCAAGGTGGATTACCAATAATAAAATCAAAGTTGATGTGGCTTAACAATCTAAGTTTCTCTTCATCAAAAAAATCACTAACAAATAAATTTTTTCCTTTTAAATTCGGTAAAGTAAAAGTTGATAATGATTTTGGATCTTTGTAGTCTAAAACAGTTAAATAAAGAGAGAATATTGTAACATCAATTGCTTCTTCATTAATATCTATGCCATAAATATTATCAGTTAAAAGAGATTTAAGTAAAATATCATCATCACAATACATTTTTCCATTTAAGTTTTCTTCTACTATACGTCGGTAACTATCAACTAAAAATACTCCTGAACCACATGCAGGATCTAATATAGTATATTTATTATGTTCTTTTAAGAATCCTAAAGTAGTTTTATCCAAAATGTATTCTACAAGAAAATTTGGAGTGTAAAATGCATTATCTTTTGCTCTTGTTTCTCGCCCAAGTAATATTTCATAAATATTACTTATTAGCTCTACCGGAATAATATTAAAATCATACAGCGCAAATAGTGACAATTGACCATCATTCATCGAAATTGTTCCAGATAAAAAATCTGCAAGCATATTAAATACATCTTGCGTTAATTCGGGGCATTCAATTTCATTACCTAAATCAAAAAGATTTCCATTAAATTTTAATTTTAGATATTTAAATAAATTGTATATTGAACTTTTGTTCCTTAAGCATTTCATAAGTTCATTCTTTGATTGCTCAATATTAGCAGAAAAATTTTCATAAGCAAGGTCAACCCCTCGATCTATCAAAAACCTTATAAAAATGAGTCTCAACACTAACTTTGTAGCAAAGTCTATATGATAGGTGTTTTTTAACTCTTCCGTCAAATAAGTAATATTAGCTAACAAATAATTATTTAATTTATTATTTGAAAATCCTTTTGAAAACTTTTCCCAGAAAATAGGGTTTGTTATTTCAAAATAAGAAAATTCCGTTGCAAAAGAACATGTGTCTAACGGGATTTCCGCCGCCATCTCAAGAAAATAGGATGTTAAATTCAAAGACAATCCATTATAAATTTTAACTGTTTGATCATCGCAAAGCATAGCAACAGGAATTTGAGCATTCCAAACTTGTTTACTGATAGTTCTAAAGGAAACTTCATCGAAAAGATTGTCAAAAAAAAGAATGAATGGGTTTCCATCTATAAAATAAATTGCGTACGGTTTTATCTCATGAACAATTTTAGATATATGATTATTATAGTCAGAATCATTAAATTCACTATAATAAATAAGATTTTTAGAATTTTTAAAACCAAGTCTTCTAATAACGATTTCTATTGGCAATTCATATCCTTTCATTTTTAAACATACCTCCTTTCTTTTTCTCTGGGTTTTCAACAAATAATAAATATGGTTCTATCTCCAAAGCATCTGCTATTTTTTGTACATTATCCAACGCAATGCTTCTTTTTTTACACTCTAATGCGCTTATATATGTTCTATGTAATCCAGATTTTTCAGCAAAAGCTTCTTGTGATAAACCCATTTCATTTCGATATTTTTTAACGTTTTTAGAAAAAACTTCTATAATATCCATTATACACTACCTCTATATTTTAATATTTTATCACTGTTGAATACAATTAGTCAACATACAATAAGTAACATATTCTTACATAAACAATCAAATTTTAAAATACTATCATTCCTAATTTTCTCTTCAATCTATTGTTTTTTAATTTCTATATAGTTACATAATCAAGAAAATTATATAATTTAAACCTATAATGCTTAAATAATTTTATTAGACTTTTTTATTAAATTATATTAATGCAATTCTGACAGTTCTTATTTATCAAGTCTTTTTTCATCATTAAATATAAACATAAAGTCCTAACCCAACCTTGGGTATTCTAATTGCAAAAAGAGCAGCCTTTTTAGCTACTCTTGTAGAAAGTACAAAAATAGTATTATTTCATTTTTTAATCTATTCCCTTTCAATCCTTGACATCAATACTATACTCTCGACATTATCTTTATTGTCCAAACCAAAGTCAATCTCATTATCTATAAGCGGAAGCTTGAAAACAACCGATTTTATCCAAGTGTCCTTTTCTGTTTTTTCGTCATAAATTTGAATTTCTTCTATCATTTCGTTAAGTAATCTCTTCTTGTCGATATCTGAAAGAACTGTATAAAGGCTATTAAAATTTACAAGAATCTTATAAATATTATCCGAGGTTATTTTTTCTTCAAGAATTGCCTCTTTCCTTTTTCCACTATCATTTAACTGCATTTCTGCATATTCTAACTGGTCATATATAGCATCAAGTCTAAGATTTAAATCGGTGTATTTTCTATCATAATGTTTATCTTCAAAATTTAAAGAATCTATTTGATTAATTAGTGATGCTTTTGTACCTGTTAATTGCCTAATCTTCGCTAAGTGCTTATTAATAACTTCATCAATTTCTTTTGTGTCTATTTGAATATTGATTTTTTCTTCAATTTTTTTGGCAAAAGTAGGATTACTAACTACTTGAGTAATTATTGTTTCAACTTCTTTTTCAATTAATTCAGCTCTAATTTGTTTATTAAAAGTACATTTATGTCCATTCATCATTTGTCTATGTTTACAACCGTAATAGTAATAATCTTTGTAATGCTCTCCTTCTTTGTTTTTATTACGTTTACGGCTTTTGTTTCCATACAAACCAGCACCACAATATGGGCATTTTATTAGATTTGATAAGATATGAACTCTCTCATCTTTTCCTCTATTTATCTTCTCATACTTTTTAGCTTGAGATTTTCTTTTTTCCTGTACTGTATTCCACAACTCATCATCAATTAAAGCTTCATGATTTCCTTGAGCTATAATATAATGATCAGATTTTTCTAATTTAATTTTACCAGTAGTTTTATCTTTAATTGTTTTTCTTCTTCCATATGCAATTTTCCCATTATATACAGGATTATCCAATATTTGTCTTATTAAACTAGCTGAAAAATATGGATTCTTGCCATTTTGTCTTATAGGTTTATTAATACCTAAAGAAACTAAATACTTAGATACTCCATTGGCTCCCATATCTGAATTAGCATATAAATCAAAAATCATCCTTACTGCTTTAGCTTCATCTTCATTAACAACTAATTCTCCATTATCTAATGAATAGCCAATTGGAGCAAAACCACCATTCCATTTTCCTTCTCTTGCCTTTTGTTTCCTTCCTTCCATAGTTTGAGAAAGTATATTTTCACGTTCCATTTCTGCTACTGCCGATAGAATTGTTATAACAAGCTTTCCAGAATCTTTAGAACTATCTAAACTATCATCAACACAAATCAGATTTACATTATGATTTTCCATGACTTGCAATGACTGCAATACATCCGCTGCATTTCTTCCAAATCTAGATAATTTAAAAACCATTACATAATCAACTTTATCTTTTTCAGCTTCTATATCATTAAGCATAGCTATGAATTCATTTCTACCTGAAATAGATGTTCCTGATTTTCCAGCATCTTTATAGGTTTCTATTATTTCTATACCATAAGCTTTTGCATACTGTTTTATTCTTTCTTCCTGAGCATCAAGTGAGTAACCGTCAATTTGCATAGATGTTGACACTCTTGTATATACATACGCCTTTTTATTTTTCATTTTTCCACCTTTAGTTTGGACATATTTTCACGTTATAGTTATACCTATATTTTACATAAATCATAATATAAAAGTCAATACAATAACCTAATCCGATGAATTAATATTATCCTCATTTTTATTTTTTTCTGAACATCTTGGCGGTACTTCCAATTTTTCAAAATCTAACTGATCTGCATACTTTTCTATTAATTCTTGTAAGAGACGTGCCAACCCATCTAATTCATAAGAACAATCTTTTACGCTATTTTTATTATACAAGGTAAATTGCCTCCTAATTTTGATTTCACCTTGTATATGTCAGAAAAAAGTATTGATTCGTGTTTTTCTCCACACAGACTTTTTTATTGAAAATCTTTTAATGCATATATTCAATAGTTAATTGAAGAAAGGAGTAAAAAATGAAAAAAGATAGGAAAATTCCACTATTAAACGAGTTTTATTGCCGCGGAAGGATTGTAGGAAAAGGAGGTTTTAAGGAAAGAAATCCATACTTAACAATCTTTATTAATGGGAAAAGAGAGCCAAATTATATGAAAGTATACTTTGAATCTATAGATATTCATGATTTTAAAATGAATCAAACTGTTTATATTACAGGTTTTGTGAAAAGCCCTGTCATTCCCTATTTATATGAAGGTAGAAAAGAACAGTATTTTCTTGGTGAAAAAATAGTCTTAGAGAACACTTTGTTATCAGAAGCCTTTGAAATAGAAAATATAGGTTTTTCTTTTAAAAACCCATTTTCACGAGTTTTTCTTAGCGGTTCTATCTTAAGCATCAAAGAGTTCAATAATTGGATTACGATTCAAGTGCGAGACTATAGAGAGCAAGTAATTACACTTCAATACTCTAAAAACATGCGTGTAAATGATGTTTCGCTCGAAATAAATGACTTTGTTTTCGTATCGGCAATACTAGTCTCTGCAAGGAAAAATTATGATGAAATTACAGTTGACTATGAGGATTTAATAGTGGATGATTTAGCTGTGAATTAAAAAATAAAAGCTTGAGGTTAGACAATCTCAAGCTTTTATTTTTACTAGATTTAATTATAATTTTTTAGTCACTCTCTTTGGATCTCATACACAAAGCTATGCCAGTTATTAAAGAATTTTTCATTAAACAAATGGGACAACTTTATGAAGTTTTTAAAGCCTATACTCTCTAAATCAAGCTCTATATCAAAACTTCCATAAACTTCTGCATAGCATCTTATGGTTACTATCATATCGCTTAAAAAGTACTGAAGTGACTCACCTTCTCTTTCTAGTAAAATATCTCTGACGCCATCTACACAATAATAGTGTCCTCCAACATCTAGCCACACTTCTTCACTTAAAATAGATTTTTCTACCGACATAATATTCATGACTACACTTTTAAAAACCTTATCCAACAATTCTTCTTTTTCTAATATCATAATAATTTCCTTTCCTAATATATATAGTTACTTCTTACAGTCTTTATATGTCAGAATTAATATCCAATAACAAACTTGTCGTCATTGAAAATTCTTCCTATTATTATAAGAGATTGCTACTTATCTTTTACACTAACTAAAGAGAGTAATACTTTCTTTAAATTCTACTACTTACACCAATCGAATATCTATCCTTTTTCACAATACATATCACTTCTATCCTCATTTAATGAGGTCATGAAATTGACTTTTTATACTATAAACTAAATTTTCAACTTTCTCTTTTTTATTTTTAGAATAATAAAGATACGGCTCCTTGCATAACAGTCTTTTTATATATCCTAAAATGCGCCCTTTGTTTTTATCTTTTAAAAAAACTTCACTAACAATTTCTAACAAATCATCTGAATCAAAAAGTATTTGATAACCTAATTGCCTTTCTTGAATTAGGATATCGCTAATCATTAAGCTTCCCCACTCTTTTCCTCTTCGATCCTTTTCCCTATATTTTTTAACGGCTTTCACAAGAAGGTCTCTACACATTAATTTTTGCTTTTCATATGGCTTAAAAAGATTTTTTTCTAAATATAAGAATAATTTTTGACGAAACACTTCTTCATTTAAATTAAAAAGATTTGTTTCTTCAAAAAAATCTTTAAACTTATCTGTTTTTTTTATTGTATGCTCATATCTATAAATACTCCCATTTAGTATCTCTCCATTTTCATCAACGATGACGATTTCTTTATTTTTATGCTTCTTTTTTGTTTCTTTTAATTTATCATAAAATGTAATTTTATGTCGTTGATTTTGTGCTGTTATTGTTTTGGATTCATAGCCGTCTTTCTCTTTATGGTTTTCAATATCTATGCAAATTTTCATATACGGGATAAATCTAACCAGAGTACGTAATGGGTCTTCAAAATCTTTAGTATTACCTGTCGTTAAATAATTGTAGTTAATTTCACAATAGTTAAAAATGACATTTGATATGTCTATCTCAATTTTATAATCTTCGTATAATATATTTTTAATTTCCACAACCACATCTTTTAATTCTTCTAAAGAAAAATTTTCTATATTTTGTCCTAGAATGTCCGTTGGCGAAAAATCTATTCTTGCATATAAGCCACAATCTATGTTGCAACAATTCTCTCTTCTTATCTCCAATCGCCCAATTCCTCCCCTTTCAATTCGAATGGATTTCAGTTCTTTTCTATAATAACTAAATTTCGTTATTCCATATGAGTTCTGATATAAGCTTATTAAGTGATTAATCTCATACTCGGTAACTCTTACATTCTTAAATTTCACTCTATCAAAGCCAATGCGTTGAAATTTCTCATATCTTACTAAGATGTTTTTTTCTATTTTCATAATTCCCCCATATAAAAGAAAGTTTTTAATCTATCTCTTATATGTCAGAAAATTTAATATTTTTATTTTCTACACAGGATTTCCAATAAATAAAATCTGTTTATACGGTCCATTTATGGACGTATAAACAGATTTAGGGTATTTACCAAGGATAAGTTTTTAAACTCTTTTGTTATTAAGAACCTTTTCTGACAAATTATAAATAGAAGATTGATGGTATGGAGAAAATAAAAAAGATAAGTGATCAAAAATGAGGAAACAAAGAGAGGAAGTCGCAAAATATGAAGTAAGAAAAAAATAAAAAAGATTTATAGAGCAAAAATTTTAAGTATGTAAAAAAATGTATAGTGTAGGAATTCACTTACAAAAGCATTAAATAGCAAGCCAAGCTATCAATCTAAAAATGTGTACTTTAGAGCAAGCCAAGCTCTTTAAAAAATGTGTTTTGTCTTAGATTGGACAACTTAGAAGCTTCTACGGACTCGGTAGTATAAAAAGCTTAGTCTTAACAATTAGAGTAACAAATAAGGCTCTAGAATCGTTTTTAAGAGCTTTAATTTTAAAAAGATAGTTATATATTTGAAAGGAGCATTCTATGTCTTTTAATATCACAAACAAAGCTTTTAACAAAGAATTTGGAATAATAGATGAAGAAAAGAAAAAAACTAAAAAATGGGATAAAAGAAAGCAAAAAAACATTTTAAAAAATCAGATTTATGATAGATTAACAAGAATGTTAAATGATGGTATGAGTACATCAAGAAATGACGATAAAAATGATTTATCAACTACAACAATAAATAAAATTTATAGCGTTACAACTTATAAGACATACAAAAAACAATGTTATAAATTTGCAGAATTTTTGAAAGAAAATTATCCTGAAATAAAGAAAATGCAACAAGTTAAAACAGAACACGTAAATGAATATCTGAAAAACTTAACAAATCAAGACTTATCTGCTTACTCAATTAGCACATCTAAATCAGCTATAGCAAAGGTTTTAAGAACATCATCTACAAACTTTATAGCGACAGCTCCAAGGACAAGAAAATCAATTAAAAGAAGTCGATATGAAGCTAAAAGAGATAAACACATATCAGAAGAGCTAGAAAGAAAATTTTCTAAAATAACAAGCTCTACAGGATTAAGAAAAAAAGAAATGGAAGCTGTAAGAGGGGTTGATTTAAAAGAAATCAACGGAAAATATTATGTAAAAGTTAGACAAGGAAAAGGTGGAAAAAAACGCTTAGCTTTAATCATGGGCAAAGATAAAGAAGAAACAGATGAAATAATAAATATTTTTAAAGAAGCTGGAGAGCTTAAAATAGCACCAAAATTACCTTCTCATTATGACAACCACCACTACAGAGCAGTATACGCCAAGAGAATTTATAATCATTATGCAAGACCAATAGATGAAATACCTGGTGGTTTAATTTCAGAAGGAGGAGAAAGATACATCATGAGAAATGATAGAGCTGGAGAAATATTAGATCGAAAAGCTATGTTAATAACCAGCAAATACTTAGGACATAATCGTATTGATGTAATCGCTCAATCTTATCTGTACTAAAATAAATAGATGTAGATATAAAATCTAGGTTTGGAGAAATTGATTTAAAGCTAGTTATTTTCTTATGATATACAACATCCACTGAATAAATTTTAAAAAATTGAAACTGAAATAAAGATCTTACATCATGAAGTATAAAAATGTAAAAAAACTGAATAAAACCAATTTACAGAGAAGTATTATATCGAACTTTCTATTTATAAAATAGCTACTAATGAAATTTTAGAAATCTATAAAATATTACCAAACATAAAAGAAATATTAATCAGACTCGATAAGTTGCAATAAAAAAGAATACCCTTATGCAAGAGCATTCTTTGAATAAAGAAGAATTTTCTGACCTTTTTCAGTATAGGAAAAACTATGAAAATCACTTATGGGAAGGAAGTGGAGAGATAAAATGCTATAAGCAGATAAACTTATATCTTTTTAAGATTATTTACAAAATTTTACTCTAAGCTTATTATATTACTTAAGGAGATCCTACTAGATGACCTACGAACATTGTTATAGGAAGTAATAAAATCAAAAGGATATTTAATGCCATAAACAACTTATCCTTTTCCTTTACCCCATATACTAAACCTATTAGTCCAATAATTGGCAGAAAAACATTAATGTGAAATTTATAATAATCTTTATGAATTTCATGAGCATCTATATAATTACTTGATTTGATTTTTATTTCACATCCACCATTAAATTTACAAACAACTTCATAAATACCATCACTGGAAAAATTTAATGGATATTCAACATTTTCATCATGATTTATAACTCCAATATATGCCAATTTATCCATTATTATCCACCATAAAATTTACTACTATATCTTTTAAGAGACATTTTAAAAATAAAGAAGGTTAACAAAAACAAAAATGTTCTTGATAGTAGTAGTTTTATATAATCATGTTGTAGTAAACTTAAAACTTTTATAGTCATC
>ERZ773134.2992-NODE-2992-length-11288-cov-2.401050_pt1 | contig 11288 bp, 11 predicted proteins | sample MGYA00580856_ERZ773134 | MGnify/ENA primary metagenome ERZ773134 (study PRJEB29015, sample SAMEA2737823) | human gut metagenome | biome: human gut; feature: human-associated habitat; material: faeces | place: China | collected 2012 ... | reverse complement strand
CGAACTGACCATACCTATTATCGGTATCGGTGCCGGTGGAGGTGTAGACGGTCAGGTTTTGGTTATGCACGATATGTTGGGAATCAATATGGGATTCTCTCCGCGTTTCCTTCGCAGATATGCCAATATCGGAGAAGAAATCACTCGTGCCGTCCAGGCATACATCGAAGATGTGAAGACACAGGACTTCCCGAATGAGAAGGAACAATATTAGAAATAATTGAGTTATCAATTTATAGTGGTGGGAGTAACTATTTCCCCTCGTGAGAGGGGAACCAGTTACAACCAGTAGCCATAAATATCTGATTAAGTCATGAAATCTCATCTACTGATCGGAGCCGCATCGTCAGGAAGCGGTAAGACAACATTTACACTCGGTTTGCTTCGGGCGTTGAAGAACCGGTATGGAAAAGTCCGGCCGTTCAAATGTGGTCCGGACTATATCGACACGCGCCATCATAAAATGGCCGCCGGCTGTCCTTCCGTCAATCTGGATAGTTTCATGATGTCCGAACAACATATACGTGATTTGTATCGACGCTATACTTCGGTAGCCGATTATGCAGTAACCGAAGGCGTGATGGGTCTTTTTGACGGATACGATGCTATGCAGGGAAGCAGTGCTGAAATCGCGCGTACATTAAATATACCTGTCGTCCTGATCGTAAACGCAAAAAGTACAGCTTACTCCGTTGCCCCTTTGCTGTACGGTTTCAAAAATTTCTATAAAGAGATAAACATTGTCGGAGCCGTTTTCAATTTTGTAGCTTCCGAAACTCATTATTCCTTTTTGAAACAAGCCTGTGAAGATGCCGGCGTCGAAGCATTAGGATACCTTCCCAAACAGGCCGACGTAGAGATACCGAGCCGCCATTTGGGCTTAACCCTGGATGAGAGATTTTGTTTTGATACATTTGCCGACCGTGTAGCCGCCCTGGTAGAGAAACATGTCGATATCGACAGACTATTGGCATTGACCGCCTGCCAACCTGTTTCTAACTCTCATATTGTTCAGCCTGAACAAACGCTGCCTTCTCCTTTGAAAATCTCGATCGCTCGTGATGCCGCCTTTAATTTTGCTTATGAGGAGAACATTCAATTGCTGCACAGGCTGGGAGAAGTTACCTTTTTCAGTCCGCTTCACGATCCCATATTACCGGAATCCGATTTTGTTTACTTGCCAGGAGGCTATCCCGAATTATACCTTCCCGGTTTATCATCAAACCGTTCCATGCTTCAATCCGTCCGCGATTATGCAGAAGCAGGAGGGAAGCTACTTGCCGAATGCGGAGGAATGATGTATTTATGCAATGAAATAAAATCGTCGGATGGGAGTAGTTTTCCGATGGTCGGTTTACTGAACCAGTCGGCTACTATGGAGCAAATGAAACTTCGTCTGGGATACCGTACATTATATTATAATGATTATGTAATGACCGGACACGAGTTCCATTATTCCCGTATTGAGCCTCAGAAAGAGGAACTGGCTTCTGTCGCTACCGCTTGTACGGCCAAAGGAAGCCTTGTCGCTACCCCTTTATACAGATATAAGAACGTCTTAGCCGGATACACCCACCTTTATTGGGGCGATCCGTCAAGAAACCAATGGTTTATCGACTATCTGAATGGACTTATCTAGCCATTGCCAACACTTTCATCTCTTTTGGCATCTTTTCGATCGCATATCTTAACGAAGTACGCGGCATATCCGCTTTCTTAGCCATCACATAGTCGAATACATCTTTCTGATATGCTTCACTGGCGGCCTTCAACATCCATCCGTAGCCTTTTTGTACCAAATCATCCGTATCATAGAAAAGAGTATCGGCAATTTCAAATATATCTTTCAGGAAAAGGCCCCTTCTGGCAGGGATAATCAGCGTGACGGCAGCTGCCCGTTTCATCCACCGGTTCTCAGAATGCGCCCACTCTTTCAAACGGGAAATATAGTCCGGATACATCTCTACAAAAGTACCGACCGTATGATTGCACAAGGTATCGCAGGAAGCCCAATTGGATACATACTTATCCACCCACTTTTCGAAAACGTCAAAATCCTCCGGTTCATACTGTGCATGAAGATAATAAGACCAATTACATGCAATATAAGATTCTTCCGAATATCCTGATTCCCACAAAGTCTCACAAAGAGTAAATATCTCTTTCTTAGGAAGTTCTTTGATTAAATCATAAAACTCCTTACTGATTTTATTAACCATGGGGATTCTCACACCATGGTATAAAATTTTTTCTTTGAAGAAACTCTGCGCATTCTGCCGGGTCTTTTCGTCGATATTGTCAACCAGTGCCTGACGTACTTGTTCAATGACTGTTTTCATAAGAGGATATGATATATTTACTACAAACATACATATTTTTCTTATATATGCTCGTTTTAATAAAATAATCCTTATTTTCGTGTAAACTAATAATTCAATGCCATGGTCAATACTATTTTTCTTGGAATCGCAGTTGTTGCTTCCGCCATATTTCTGATACAGTTTATCATGTCTATCTTTTTTGGAGACCTGGATACAGACACGGATGTTGATGTCGATCTCAGCAGCGCAGTATCTTTTAAAGGATTAACCCACTTCTGCATCGGTTTCGGATGGTATATGTATATTGCCAAAAGTACGGCCATCTCTACTTTCCTGATCGGCATACTGATCGGGTTGCTCTTCGTTTTTATCCTATGGTTTCTCTATAAGAAAGCCTATCAGCTTCAGAAAGAAAACAAACCGGAAAAGACAGAAGCCCTGGTGGGCCGGGAATGTACGATCTATGCACACGACGGAGTTCGCTATATCGTTCAGGTCGCCCAGAACGGAGCCTTGCGTGAGGTGGAAGTCCGTTCCCTGGAAGGAAAAAAGTACCAGACCGGCGACCGCACGTTGATCTGCAAGGTTGAATCAGGAACAATTTATATACAGTAATAAATAATAAACTCAACTATTAAATTATGACACAGGAAATGTTAATCATGGTAGCCATACTGGTAGGGGTTATCATTCTTTCTTTTATCGGGATATTGTCCCGTTACCGCAAGTGTAAGAGTGACGAGGTGTTGGTTGTGTACGGTAAGACATCCGGAGAGAAATCAGCCAAACTCTATCACGGTGGAGCCGCTTTCGTATGGCCTATTATTCAGGGATACGAATTCCTTTCCATGAAACCTCTTCAGATTGATTGTAAACTGACCGGCGCCTTGTCCGCGCAGAATATCCGAGTAGATGTTCCGACCACCATTACGGTAGCGATCAGTACCGACCCGGAAGTGATGCAGAATGCAGCCGAACGTCTGTTGGGTTTGCAGCCGGAAGACAAGCAGAACCTGATTACCGATGTTGTGTATGGCCAGATGCGTCTGGTTATTGCCGATATGACGATCGAAGAGTTGAACTCCGACCGTGATAAATTCCTTTCCAAGGTACGCGACAATATCGATACGGAACTACGCAAGTTCGGTCTTTACCTGATGAACATCAATATCAGCGATATCCGTGATGCCGCCAATTATATCGTCAATCTCGGTAAAGAAGCTGAAAGCAAAGCCCTGAACGAAGCACAGGCCAATATCGAAGAACAGGAAAAACTCGGTGCCATCAAGATTGCCAATCAGATTCGCGAACGTGAAACGACTGTTGCCGAAACACGCAAAGACCAGGATATCGCTATTGCAGAGACAAAGAAACAACAGGAAATATCCGTTGCCAATGCCGATAAAGAACGTATTGCCCAGGTTGCCGTTGCCAATGCCTCGAAAGAGTCGCAGGTAGCCAAAGCCGAAGCAGATAAGAATATCAATATAGAAAAAGCAAATACTGAAAAAGAAAGCCGTATCGCAGAACTAAATTCCGATATGGAAATCAAGAAGGCCGATGCCGGAAAGAAAGCTGCTGTCGGACGAAACGAAGCGAATAAAGAAGTGGCCAAGTCTGATGCCGAACTGGCAGTAACCCAGGCCGAAGCAAGCAAACAAGCCGGTGAAGCAGCAGCCCGTTCGGAAGCCTCTGTGCAAGCTGCTCGCGAAATCGCCCAGCGCGAAGTGGAAGAAGCAAAAGCCAAAAAGGTTGAATCAGCCCTGAAAGCACAAAAGATCGTTCCGGCAGAAATCGCCCGTCAGGAAGCCATCCTGCAAGCTGAAGCAGTGGCCGAAAAGATGATCCGCGAAGCCGAAGCGAAAGCAAAGGCAACTTTGGCCCAGGCCGAAGCCGAAGCCCGCGCCATCCAGATGAAACTGGAAGCCGAAGCCGAAGGTAAAAAGAAATCATTGCTGGCTGAAGCCGATGGTTTCAAGGCAATGGTTGAGGCAGCCGAGTCTAACCCGGCTATCGCTATCCAGTATAAGATGGTAGACCAGTGGAAAGAAATTGCCGGCGAACAGGTGAAGGCATTCGAACACATGCAGCTCGGCGATATTACCGTCTTTGACGGTGGCCAGGGCACAACCGGTAATTTCTTGAACCAATTGGTTAAAACCGTTGCCCCGAGTCTCGGCGTATTGGATAAATTGCCTATCGGCGAAACCGTAAAAGGAATCATTCGTCCGGAAGAAAAAGACGAAAAGAAAGATACAACGAAGAAGTAATATGAGAATTTACACCAGGGGAGGAGATAAAGGCCGTACCGGTATCCACGGCGGCGAACGGGTTGATAAAGACGATATCCGTATCGAAGCTAACGGTACGCTTGACGAAGTGAATGCACAAATCGGTATCGTGCGGGCTTTATTACCTTCCGAACATGAATGGCAGGATGTCTTAGGTAAAATACAACGGGAGCTGATGGTTGTCATGTCGCACGTGGCAACCCCTTCCGCTATCCGCGACAAGAACCCTAACAGTTTATCGGAGGACCTTGTGTCCTTCTGTGAGCAACAAATAGATCTACTCACCGGACAGATGCAGGATAACGGTTTCTTTATCCTGCCCGGCGGTACCCTGATCTCCGCCCATTTGCAGTTGGCACGTACCATTGCCCGTCGAGCCGAACGTCGTTTATGGACATTATACCGGAAAGATCCGCTTCCGGAAGAAATCATGCAGTTCGTGAATCGCCTCTCAGACCTACTTTTCACTATGGCCCGTTACGAAATGTTTCAACAGGACCATGCCGAAGAACGTTGGAACTCTTTCCTCTATAAAAGAAAAAAGAAAGAGTAATCCATATCCGGCAATAGTTAAATTAAACTCTAAAATCTTGCAAATTCACTTTTCAATCGTGAATTTGCAAGATTTATTATTATTTTTGTATTATACTAAGAACAGTAAATCATGTCTATAGATGTAGTAAAACAAGAATTATTGTCGAAGTTGAAACAAGAACATTGTTTCTGGTCGTATAATGAGAGTTCAATCAAAGATGTTCCCGATAATATTTTGATTGAGAAAACTTTGTTGCATCTTGACTTGGAAGAAATAAACCTTTTATTTCAGATATATCCTTTTAAGAAGATCAAGCAGGTTTGGCTGGACTATCTTGTTCCTCAGGAAGAATACCTCTACACGTTGAATCGTTTTTTTGCATGGTATTACTTTAAGGCAAAGAAGCCTGATGCCTATATAAAATCTATGGCAACTCGTCACCTTAATAGATGCCCGAACAACGGCTCATATCGAACGAACGGTATAGCAGGGAAACGCCGACCTTGAACGAAAAGAACTCAACAAGGAGTTTATTACGTCCGGATAAGAGTAGAGACTCGCACACAAGCGATACAACATCGGATAGAGAATGCGGATATAATCCGTAAAATCAGGGAGAATCAGGTGCGGGCATTGCAGGTCATGCTGTCAGGTACTCTTGATAATCTGGAACGTTTTCAGGATACATACGCTGAGAAAATGAAAAAATACGGAAGTGTATAAGGAGAGTAAGAACTCAGACAGGGTGAAACTGACTATCAACGAATAGAATATCTTCGACTGGTTCAAGGAGCAATTCGGTAAACTTCATCTCGGCAGGCAATAAGACCGCATTAAAACCTATCCAGCCGAGAGAGAAGAAAGGGTGAGGAATATAACTTATAACAATTATTTTAAATGATAATTCAGGCCTGCTAATCAAATATTTGCTATCTTTGCTGATGATAAACGTTAAGTATCAGCGAATGACAAGCAGATGGCAATTTAACAATAGAAAAGTGGGAAAAGAGACAAGGCAATCAACATCAGATGAAGAACTTTTATATTTACTTGGAATTTGTCAATGGGTATTTAATTCTAATTGTGGATTCATAATTGAGATGATTGACAAGGAACACCATGACAATTCTAATAAACCGTGGCATACTCTGATAGAATTAACAGCAGGTCAACTTAAGGATTATGAAAATAAAATAACTGAAATAATGGGGGATGATATATATAACTTATTTGATAAGTTAGTCACAAAGAGGAACTCAATTATACATAGTCTTCCTACTGGTGAAAAAGTTGATGACTATGTAATACCTATTTATAGAAATGACTCTAAAGGCATTAATATAAAAATTGATAAAGAATATTTACGCGAATTTATTAAGAAAAACGAAGAGTTATCCGATTTAATTTATAAATTTAGAGGATACTAACATACATAAAGCCACGTCTTTGATAAAAGCATATGAAAATAACTAGATCTTTAGCTATTTTCTTCACATCTATTGATGATTATTGTTGAATAAGTAAAAGGCAATAACCATTTCTTTATCCGGACACAAAGGTATATTCCAAATTACTTTTGACGTGAGTTAATACCGTAACATAAAAGTTTCCTCCATATACAGATTTTTCTTACTTATCATTGAGTATTTATCTTTTAAAAAGTATTTTTGTAGAAATCATATAAATAGTAGGATATCATGTATGAAGAAAAACAGACAGCCGAGCAAATACGCAGATCTAATACTTTCGAGAAAGTAGATAGATATCAGAAATATAATTTGATGGATAATAGAGCGAACTTTTTACATCAACATAATTTGACCAATTTAATACAAAGGGAAACCTGTCCAAAGCAAGTTTTTTCGCAACTCTCTCCCGAAAAGGTGATCCAAAGAGTTCCACTGGATCAGTTTATTATAAATATGAGCAAAAAAGAAGAGAAAGAGGATATTTATCTATATGGACATATAGCATCTGACGGTTTCGGCGATATGGCAATGATCAATAATCTAGAACAGGTTCTAGAACGACATAAAGATCCACTCAAAATTACAAATATTGTGAAAATAGCAACATTAGATAATGACGATGAAGCAGCAGGTAAAAAGGAACGTATAATGAGAGATAATTATAATTTTCGAGATGTGCAAAAAGTAAATCAGTATTTCTATTCTGCAGAACATATTTTTGATTATATTTTTTGTAATTGTTATAATCACACAGATGTAACTGCTTCAGATCCTTCTGATGTAGAAGTAGAATACATGATAAATGAATTACGCCAATATGATGATGCTGAAATTATAGAATTTATCAAAAAAATTTATGATGATACAGGGGATTATAAAATCAGCAATTTTATAACTGATTTTAAACAAATGCCTGATAATTTTCTAGCGAATCAAATAATCTGTAGTAAAGATGTATCCAGACAGCTATTCTATCCGGCTTATGGTGCAAGAAAGAAAATAGAAACTCTTCCCTTCAATGAGAGCAATTGGGAAATACATTGCTCTATCCCCGATTTGGAAACCATGCAAGATTTCTATGCCAGTCCACAATTTACTGTAATTTCAGAAATGGGGAAAATTCATACTTTTGAATATTATGTAAACTCAGACTCAAATAAAGAATCAAGTTATACGACACTACTTACCCCTGAAAGAAGTGCCGGACTAATGTTGCCCAATCGCCCTTCGACAGAATGTAAACAGACAAATATTCCTACTGGGTTGTTAGAATTTATTAATATACAATTGGATGAATACATGAATAATAATAAATTCACTGAAGATTATGCTTTGATAAATATTCGGCGAGCTGATAATGGAAAATATAGACCAAATATTGATACCATTCTTGATTTTGTCAGCAAGATTTCCGGTCCCCAAAAGTTAATATTGTTAGGAGTTTCCGACATTGGTGAAGAACCTAGCGAGAACATATGCTGCATCGAAACTTTAGATCCTGGAGTGCTACAACACTTTTTAACTAAAATGACATCTAACAGTATTGTCCTTTCCGGAGGAGAAGGATTGCTCTGTGAAGCTTTAGGCTTATCAGAAGCCCAAGCGATGTTGATTCCACGCTACGAATATCATTATAGGGCCTTATTAAATTTTGGAAAAATGATTGGGAAAGAAAATGAAGTCAGGGGTTTGATAATTAATTCGTTAGCTACGGTTGGTATGTCCCTTGAAACATTGAATGATTATCTAGAAAAGCACTCCGATCCAATAATACCTCTGGATAGTAACACAGAAATACCCCCGAATTTCTTACGCGAATTATCTTCCAAGCTAAAAGGTTATACACTTGACAGTTTTATAAAAGGAATATTGGAATCGCAACAACTTCCTTCCAGTTAGCAACAACCTATACTACTTGAGTTGGAACACTGTAAAGGAGATATATAAATGTTATCTACATGTTGATACCATAATAGAAATGGCAAAATCAATTTCGACTATTGAAATTATTTTGCCGGATGGACAAATGATCAGACGGACAGTGTTCAATACAGCGCATGAAATAGAAGAATATATAAAATCTTGCTTACTGCAAGTTGAATAAATCAAAACCTTTTTCCTTCGATTAGACATCTCAATCATATTTTTCAGAAGTATATAACCTCTCTTTTTGAAGTTTGCCATCATCGGAACGTCCACTCTCCTTATGAAACTAAACCTATTTCTGGAAATCTCATCTTTTTAATTACTTATAAAAAACAGTGTATTCTTGCTTTACTTATTGTATGGAATTAATGTTTTGTGTTTTGATTGAAAAATGACTTTATTCATATAAAGTATATGACTTGAAATGTATATTAATATACAGTATACTAGATATTTATGTATAATTGGTACTGACTAGAAAAAACGATCGTTTTTTTTAGTCAGCGCAAAAGTAAGCAAAAAAAATATATAACAAACAAGAAATTTCAATTATTATTTGAAATTCAATACTTCAACATTTTTTTTAATCATAGTAAAATCGGACAATATGATGACTAGAAAAAACGATCGTTTTAGCTAGTCATCCTGTTCGTAAGTACACTTTATGTGACTGACGAACCTTGTCATATCAAAAAACTAGTATTAATTGATGGCTTATTTATTGACAACCCTGTCTTTAGTCTTATCTATATTGCTTTCAGCCCTGATAATTCCGCGTATCCTGGTTGTCGCTTATCGAAAAAAACTATTTGATATACCCAATGAACGAAAAGTTCACGACGGAATAATTCCCCGTTTAGGTGGTATGTCATTTGTTCCTACAATCTTGTTTTCACTCTCTTTTGTGACCGGATTACGTTACCTGATCGGCTTCGAAATAGCCGAAAACAGGCTCCATTTTATCATTCCCGAATTTTTCTTCCTGATCTGTGGTCTCACGTTATTGTATTTATCCGGTATAAAAGACGATCTGGTCGGACTACGTTATCGGACAAAATTCTTTATACAAATCCTAGCCGCCTCCATGTTCCCTCTAGCGGGATTATGGATCAATAACTTATACGGGCTGGCAGGTATCCACGAATTGAGTCCGTATATAGGAATTCCCCTCACGATATTAATAACGGTCTTTATCATCAACGCCATCAATCTGATTGACGGCATCGATGGTCTGGCTTCCGGGTTAAGTATTATCGCCCTGAGTGTTTTGGGAATTTTATATTTTTATTATAGTCAGTGGGTATATGCCATGTTCGCTTTTTCGGCATTGGGTACATTACTCCCTTTTTTCTATTATAACGTCTTTGGGAAGGCGGACCGTTGTACGAAGATCTTTATGGGCGATACCGGCAGTTTGACATTAGGTTATATGCTGGCATTTCTTACGATCTCTTATGCAACAGTCAATCCGCAGATACATCCTTATTTCGAAGGAGCGATCATTGTCGCTTTTGCCCCGTTGATAGTACCGGCTTTCGATGTTTTCCGCGTCATGTTGATCCGTGCCCGAAATCATAAACCATTGTTTATCGCCGACCGGAATCATATTCATCATAAATGCTTGGATGCAGGTCTGACATGTAAAAAAGCAGTGGTATGCATCTTAGGACTGGCTTGTGTCTTTTGCGTCCTGAATATGGCACTGATTAATACGATCAATAACAACCTGATTCTTTTTCTGGATATTCTGTTATGGTCTGTATTGATAGGCTGGTTGAATAAATCAATAAAAATAAAGAGGTGATATTTTGATTTTAATGGTTTATTTATATAGTTTTGTAAAAAATCAATAACGAAATGGCAAAACAATCGCATCCATATAAATCAAAAGAAAATATTCACTCTTCGAAGTTGGAGGAACCTTCTGCTGCTTATGTTTCTGCTGACTTGCGGGGCACGTATCTGGATATTGTTTCTGAAGATATGTTTAGAAGTGCCATATCCAAAGCGGTTTCTGATTTCGATAAAGGATTGGTCATATCCCATAACCAGATAGATGAATTAGTGAAGGCTCGAATGGGATGGAAATAGTTTGGTCATCTTTTGCTACCGAAGGACTTTTCTCTATATTAGAATATGTAGAGACTGATTTTGGAAGCCGTGTATCCCAACGTGTATATACTGATATAATGGGATATATTGAAACCTTAACTAAGTTTCCTAACTTGGGTATTCATGATGATATATTTTCTACTGAAACTTTAGAGGTTCGTTATCTGATTTGTAAGCAAAATATAATTTACTATTTGATCTATAAGGAGACAATATACCTTTTGTCGATAGCAAACTCCAACCAGTCCTCTGACCGTATACGTAAAGTGATAGCAGACTATTTACGATTATATAAATAAGTTTTCCAAGGAATATCAATTCCTGATATTCCCTTTGTAATCAAACAATAATGAATATAGCAATTGTAGGAACAGGCTATGTAGGCCTGGTCACGGGAACCTGCTTCTCAGAAATGGGAGTAGATGTCACCTGTGTGGACATAAATGAAGCAAAGATAAAAGCTTTGCAGGGAGGTGTAATGCCTATCTATGAACCCGGTTTGGAAAGCCTGGTCCTGAAGAATGTGGAAGCCGGTCGTTTACATTTTACGACTGATCTGACCGCTTGCCTGGATAATGTATCTATTGTTTTCAGTGCTGTCGGAACTCCTCCGGATGAAGATGGCAGCGCTGAT
>ERZ773134.2985-NODE-2985-length-11313-cov-3.094244_pt1 | contig 11313 bp, 9 predicted proteins | sample MGYA00580856_ERZ773134 | MGnify/ENA primary metagenome ERZ773134 (study PRJEB29015, sample SAMEA2737823) | human gut metagenome | biome: human gut; feature: human-associated habitat; material: faeces | place: China | collected 2012 ... | reverse complement strand
GGTGCGCTCGGCTGGCGACACGGGTGACAAAGGGAGGCTTTTCCCGGCATCCTCATGCCGTCGTATTTCCGAGCGAAACAACAGCCGGAGAAATCCGTTTCCCGACATACACGAACCATCCTCCTGCCAAAAGACGGGATTTGCCGCTGCCGCAACTTCCGTCGCATCAACGCACAACGACACGGGGAAAAGCGAAAAAACGATCCGAACGCTTGTTTTTTCGCACGAAACGCCCTATCTTTATCCCCAAGGTTAGTTAGGGCGGCTGCCCGTCCGATCATGCAACAGAAATGATTCGACCGTTTGTCCGACGACAAAACGGAGAGGGAACATAGTGTCTAACTCAAAAACGAAAAGCGTATGAAGAAATTTTTACTGTTGGCGATATGCGCACTGAGCGTATGTCTGACGGGATGCTCCGACAACGACACCCCCGAACAACTTCCCGATCCCGAACTGACGCTGGCGCCCGATGCCCCGATCGTATTTCCGGCAGAAGGCGGAAGCGTCGAGATCACCGTCACGACCAACATGGAGAGCTGGAACGCCGTTTCCGACCAGAAGTGGTGCAAAGTCGCGGTCTCCGCAGGTAAATTCACGGTATCGGCCGTAGAGAACGAGACGCCGGAAGCGATGCCGGCCGCCACCGTGACCGTAACCGCGACATCGGGCGAACGCTCCGTCAGCCGCGAATTGCAGGTATCGCAGGAAGCGGGCAAGGAAAAGTACACCGACCTGAGCATGGAAGGTACTTCGAACTGCTACCTCGTCACCGCCGCCGGCAATTACAGTTTCGACGCGACCGTGCGCGGCAACGGCGCCACGACCGAGGGGCTCGATGCGCCCACGGCCATCGCGGGCACGAGCGCCGCAGTCGTCTGGCAGAGCGCACCCGGTCTGATATCGGGCGTAACGCTGGCCGACGGCCGGATCAGCTTCAAGATCGCCGGACCGGGCAACGCCGTGATCGCCGTCAAGGACGGAGCGATCCTGTGGAGCTGGCACATCTGGTATCCCGAAGCCGAAGTCGCGGGGCTGAATTCGAAAACCGGATACGAGGTGATGAACATGAACCTCGGCGCGATGCACAACACCCCAGGCGACGTCGGCAGTTACGGACTGCTCTACCAGTGGGGCCGCAAAGATCCGTTTCCCGCAGCACCGACGCTGACCGGAACGACCGCCACCGTCGGTGCGCCGATCTACGACGGCGACGACAACGAAATCAAAATCACCAACTCGTCGCAGTCGAGCACAGCGGACAACAATCTCGCCTTCGCCATCGCCAATCCGACGGTCTGCCTCTCCAACTATGCACAATTCAACACCTCGTGCGACTGGTTGCAGGCCGACATGAGCAACGACGCCCTGTGGGGCAATCCCAAAGGCGCTGAACGCAACGAGACGAACGACTTCCTCAACAAGGGGGCCAAATCCTTCTACGACCCGTGTCCCGTCGGATGGCGCGTTCCGCCTGCCGACGTATTCCGCAACTTCACCGCATCGGGCGGCTACGCTTGGGTGATCGACGATTTCGATATCGCCGACATCAGCGGCGACGGTGCGAAATCGCTCGCCGACTACGACTACGGCTGGACTTTCAATCTGAGCGACAGCGCATCTTCCTACTTCCCCGCAGCGGCGCGCTTCGACGGCTCCTACGCCATGCTGATGGGCAGCATGAGCGGCTTGTGGGGCTCCTATTGGGGCAACGCACCCTACCCCGGCGACATGTTCCAGGGCGGGGCCTACTCGGTGCTCTCGTTCCAGATCAAGGACACGGCCGGCAACGAGATGATTACCACCTCGCCCGCCGGCGGAGGTGCCCGCGCCGACGCCTACTCGGTGCGCTGCATCCGCGAATAAACTTTTCGGATGCATTTACAACGGAATCGGGAGCCGAATGTCGGCTCCCGATTCCGTTTGCGGGGCGAGCTACCTGTCGGGAACGAACAGACGCGCGGTCTCCGCGCCGTCGAGGTATTTGCGCTTGAAGATATGGACGAAGAAGACGAACATCGCCAGCAGCAGCGGGCCGAAGATAACGCCCATGAACCCGAAAAGCGGCAGGCCGATGAGCACGCCGAGAATCGTCACGAGCGGATGCGTGTCGGCCATTCTCTTCTGTAAAATGAACCGGATCACATTGTCCGACTGCGTAACGACGAGCACGCCGTAGGCCATCAGCCCGACGGCGGCGCCCCAACTTCCCTCCACCGCGAGATAAGCCGCGAGCGGAACCCAGACGAGCGCCGTGCCGACGACGGGCAGAATGGTGGCGAAGCAGGTGACGACTCCCCAGAACAACGCGCTGGGAACGCCGCAGACGAGGTAACCCGCATAGGCGATCGACCCCTGCACCACGGCGATCAGCGGAATGCCGATCGCATTCGAGCGGACGATCATATAGATTTCGTTCGTCACGTTGCGTGCGACGGTGGCATTGAACGGAAGCATGGCCCGGCAATAATTCTCCATGCGGGTACCGCCGATCAGCATGAAATAGAGCACGAACAACAGCATGACGATATTGACCCCGAAACTGAAAATACCTTGCAGAAACGCCTGCCCGAATCGGGTGATCACGGCCACCATCGACGAGATGTTGCTGTCCTGCAACAGATCGTAACCGATCCGCAGGCGGATCTGTTCGGAGACATGACGGATCGAGGAGATCAGCGATTGGGGGTCGAGCGTGAAATCCTGTACCTTGTCGACGAACATCCACACGATACCGCTCAACGGAATCAGGAAGCAGACGATGGCTTCGACCAGCAGCACCGACGCCGCCAGACTGCGCCGCCACCGGCGGCGAACCGTCAGATAGCGCATCTGCCGCCGGAGCAGCACATAGATCGTCATGGCGCCGAGCAGCCCGCCGATATAGGGCGTCAGTTCGGCGAAGATAACCACACCCAATACCAGAATGATGACGAAGAGCGAATAACGCCAATATTGTTCCTTGACACTTCTCATCCACCGACCCGTTTATCGTCCGGCATAAAAAGCAAGGAGTGTGCCGGTTTTCCGGCGACAGGGACGAAGAGGCACGCGACCGGTCTGCGTCCGGACTCAAAAAAAGGACCGCCCGTTAAAAACGGACGGATCCTTTCCACGCCTCGCCGTTCTCCGGAGACATCCAGCCGGCGATGCTATAATTCAGGATTGCGATCGAAAAGGTATCCGACCGACAGCCGGAGACCTTCGAGCAGGAAGCTTCGCCCGTACACCTCCCCGTATTTCCAGCGGTCGCGCGCCAGATTGCCGATCAGACGCATCCGCTTCGTCCATGCGCCGCCCGGCGAATCGTTCAGGTGCCGGCGCTCGTAGAGGATATTGTCCAATACCCGGTCGGCGAGCGCCTGCACGCCGGCCGGCAGCGGATTCCGCGCGACGCCCAGATACCGGACGGAGAGGTCGGAGAGGATCTCCGCGAAACGCAGCAGGCGATCTTCGGCCGCGACCTTCCGGAACGCCGTCCAGTCGACCGCGTCGCCTTCGCGGTCGATAAAGACCGCCCAATCGCACAGATGCCGCAGGGAAATGCCCTCGGTCAGGAAATGCGACAAGGCGTGTTTGGCCAGAAAAAGGGCATTGAAATCGGGCGGAGGGACGAGCAGCGCCGTTTCCGGTATGCAGGACAACGGCCCCTCCGCAAGCAATCGTTGAAGATGCCGCTCGAACCGCTTCGCCCGACGGCTCCCGCGAACCGCCGTACAGAACCGGTGGTTTTCGACCGTCAGCCCGCGGAATACGATATGGGAGTGTTTGTAGTAATCGCGTTTCACCTCGGCCCCGACCTGTTCGGCCACCCGATTGCCGCGCTCGTAATCGCCGCAAAGGAAACAATCCAGATCGCCGCAGGGCCGATGTTCCGGAACAGGGTACAACCGGCTGACGGCGAACCCTTTCAATACGACGGTACGAATTCCCGCTTCGGCGTAGGCCGCAGCCAGTTCCGCTGCCCGGCGACGCTGCTGCCCGTACCGGCGTTCGATCCGCTCGACGTTGTAGGCCCAACGCAACCGAAGCTCCCTCGACGGCTGCAACTCCGGCGGCAACCGGCGAATCCCGTCCCAGACGAGGGCCGACACCCCCTGCGATGAGGCTGCGGTGTACAACTCCCGCCACCGGTCGTCCGTCGATCCGCCGATATCCGGAGTGTCGCCGGAACGTACCCCCGCCCGCAGAAAAGCGAACAAATCCATTCGTGCACGATCCTTCATCGTCCTAAAAGCGTATCATTAAATTTCCTCCTGCCGTCCGTTGCAAACCCTCCGCCGGCCGCATGGCGGAGCCGTTATTTCCCGATGGCCTTGTAGGTGAATCCTTCGGCGATCAATTCGGCCTTGTCGTAGATATTGCGCCCGTCGATCACCAGCGGATTGGCCATGACCTTTCGAATCACCGTCCACGAAGGGAGACGGAACTGTTTCCATTCGGTCAGCAGCACCAGCGCATCGGCATCGACGACCGCTTCATACATATCGCTGCAATAGACGACGGCATCCCCTACCCTGCGGCGGCATTCGTCCATCGCCGCCGGATCGTAGACCCTCACCGCAGCGCCGGCGCGTGTCAAGCGGTCGATCGCCACCAGGGCGGGCGCTTCGCGCATATCGTCGGTTTCGGGCTTGAAGGCAAGCCCCCACAGGGCGACGGTCCTGCCGCGCAGATCGCCCAATTCGGCCGCAAGTTTCCGTACGACGATCTCCTTCTGCCGTTCGTTGACGGCTTCGACCGCCTCGATGATCCGCATCGGAGAACCATACTCCCGTCCCGTGCGTGCCAATGCCCGCACGTCCTTCGGAAAGCACGACCCGCCGTACCCGCAACCGGCATAGAGAAATTTGTTGCCGATGCGCGCGTCCGTTCCGATCCCCTTCCGAACCATATCGATGTCGGCTCCGACCTCGTCGCAGAGATTCGCGATGTCGTTCATGAAGGAGATTCGCGTCGCCAGCATCGCATTGGCCGCATATTTGGTCATCTCGGCCGAAGGAATATCCATGAAATAGATTCGGAAATTGTTGACCAGAAAGGGCCTGTACAATCTCGACAAGAGCCGCTGCGCACGCTCCGACTCCGTACCGACGACGATCCGGTCGGGCGACATGAAATCCTTGATCGCCGCTCCCTCTTTCAGGAATTCGGGGTTCGACGCCACCTCGAAGGGTATTTGCACGCCTCGCTTGTCCAACTCCTCCTGAATGACGGCCTTCACCTTCTTCGACGTTCCTACGGGAACGGTCGACTTAGTGACCAGAATCGTGTATTTATTGATGTTGCGCCCGAACGTACGGGCCACTTCCAGCACATAACGCAGATCGGCCGATCCGTCTTCGTCGGGCGGCGTACCGACGGCCGAGAAGACGACCTCCACCTGATCCAGACAACTGCTCAGATCCGTGGTGAAATGCAGGCGTCCCGCTTCGACGTTGCGCCGAACCAGATCGTCGAGCCCCGGTTCGTAGATCGGAACCTCGCCCGACAGCAGACGCCCGATCTTCTTCTCGTCGATATCGACGCAGGTCACGTCGATGCCCATTTCGGCAAAGCAGGCGCCCGACACCAGTCCGACGTAGCCTGTTCCCACAATTGAAATATTCATGCGCGTTCGTCTTAGATTTTTCCCGTCAAACGGAGCGGCATTCTATCCTCCGCATCCGCTCCGCCGCAAGCGACGAAGACAAGCCGTTGACAAAGATACGAATAAGTGAGTGCAATGTCAAATTTATTTGCACATAGCCGTGCGGCAGTATCTTCGGCGCAGCCAAAGATACGAATAAGCCGGGTGCGATGCAAATTTATTTTGCGATTGCCGGGGCGGAGTGTCTACGGCGCATCCGCCGCCCGTTCTTCTTCCCGATTTTTCGCGAGGCGGAGACTTCGGCTTGCGGATGGCTGGGCGCGGCAGGTTGTCCGACGAATTTTCGGGTTGTCGTCTTTCTCCCGCCGTACAGGGAGGCGGTTTTTTCGGCTGTCCGTCAGGTGGAAAAGGCGGGGCCCGAAATCAGGCCCCGCCTCGCGGATGAATATTGATGATGTAGGGGTTTCGTCGGATTTTACAGCAGCGGGACGACGGTCACGTAGATCGCGGCGATAATGGCCGAGGTGATGACGCCCGTGATATTGGCGCCGAGCGCATCGGCCAGGACGAACGACGTGGGGTTGTCGTGCGAGACGATCTTCTGGGCGACCTTGGCCGTCGTGGGCACGCAGCTCACGGCGGCGATGCCGATGACGGGGTTGAAGTTGCCCCGTTTGAGGAAATACATGGCATAACCGCCCAATATGCCGCCGATGCCCGAAATCAGCAGGGCGAGGATGCCCAGCACGAGGAGTTTGAGCACCGTGGGGTCGAGCAGCGTATGTGCGTCGCAGAGAATCCCCAGCAGGATTCCCAGAAAGAAGGTCGAGCCGTAGAGCATCGGCCCGCTGATGAAGTCGCAGACGTGTTTGAGTCCTGATTCCTTGATGACGATGCCGATGAAGAGCGAGAAGAAGAGCGGAGCGGCCACGGGAAAGAGCAGGCAGAGAATCACGCACATGACCACGGCCAGCGAGATTTTGGTGGCTGCGGAGTACTGTTTGGGCGCTTTCTTGGGCGGCTGCATCTTGATGGCGCGCAGCCGTTTGGGAACCATCGCACGCACCAGGTAGGGATAGCCGCCGTAGGTGAGTCCGAGGTAGAGGTAGGCTACGACGGTGATCGGCACGAAGATGCTTTTCGAGAGGTTGAGCGACGCGAAGAGCACCATCGGCCCGTCGGCGCCGCCCACCATGGCGATCGAGGCGCTGTCGTTGGGGCTCAGCCCCATCGCGAAGGCGATCGGTACGACGGCGAACGTACCCAGCTCGGCGCACAGCGCGAGGAACATGCTTTGCAGTGGCTTGGCCAGCAGGAAGTTGATGTCGAGCATCGTCCCGATGCCCATGAAGATCAGGCAGGCGATCAGACCGTTACTGAACATGAAGGTGTAGACCGGTTGGAGGAAGTCGATTTGCAGAATGTTCATCAACTGGTCGGTGTCGGTGACCATCGGGTCGAGGAACAGATTGCCCTGTACGCCGCCGGGCATGATGAGTACGCCGGCGTTTACGGCTGCCATGCCCAGTCCCATGGGGATCATTACCAGCGGTTCGAGGATGCCCCGGCGTCCCAGATAGACCAGCAGGATGCCGAGCAGGATCAGTCCGATGCGGGCGTACATGATCGACGGGTCGGACTGCAACAGGGTCGAAATGCCTTGGAAGATATTGTTCAGATCAAATTTTTCCATGGTGGAATTCGTATAAACCGTTCATGTTCCCGTCTTCTTTACTCGATTCTCCGGAATTACCGAAATGGTATTCGGCCAGTTCCTGCATGGTGCGGATCATGCAGGCGTCCGTCGCCGCAGGCCGTTTCTGAGGGTCGTCGTTGCGGGCGATCGAGCGGATGTATCGGTAGGTGTGGGCGACGTTCATGCGGTAGGCGCGTTCCCATATGCGGCTTTTCCGCAGCAGGACGGGAAGGTCGTGCCCGTTGAGGCGGGAGAAGAAGAAGGTCGTCAGTTTGAGCGCGTAGGCGAATGCGATTCCCACGATGAAGGTGAATCCCGCCATCAGCAGCGTCTCTTCGATTATATAGGATAAGTTCATTTCTGTTCGGTATTTATGGATGTGAAAATGGATTTGTCGCAGGGGCGCATGTTTCCGTCCGAGACCGCAACCCCTCCTCTGCGGGAGGGACGCTTCCGGTCGGGAAGGTTCGGCCCCGCAAGATTCCGCCTGACGGGTGGAGTCCGCCCCGCAGGTAGCCGTAGATGCACACACGAACGATCGCTTCGGGAGCGGGCGTGTCGTGTCGTCGAAGTGGAAAGGAATGGCTAAATGACCAGAATGCCGAATTTGAGATAGTCGGCGCTGTGGGACGGCAGCGGACGGTGCGCGTCCGGCCGTAAGGAGGCGACGGACTGCGACAAGTCGTGGCGCACGGATGCGAAGTACCGTTCGCAATAGAGTACCGGCATTTCGTGGATCGTACGCGACGACCGTTCGTTCGACTTGCGCAGGGCGCGCGAAGGAGCCGGCACGGAGAGTTGGAACGTCTCCGTGGCCACGAAGTCGGAGTGCTGTGCCGAGATCGAGGAATTCTTTACCGTCTGACGAAGGTCGGAAGCGGCCGCCGCGCCGGCTTCCGCTCCCCGGCTCATCAATGCCGGAAGGGAGGCCAGCAGGAAGAGGAGTATGAATGCCGACTTCTTCATTTCGCAGGATTCTCTGTGACAAAATTAGCATAAATTCCGCAAACCGGCAAGCCGATCGCAAAATTCTTTTCGCCGCTTTCCGTCCGCTTTTTCGCGGCGCGGTGGCGAACGAGGAGTTTCGTCCCCGCCACCGGCTTCGCCGGCGCGCACGGCACGGAGGGCCGGATGCAAATTTCGATTCGACCTCCGCAAATCGCGGAATTGTAGAGAATATTTCCTATTTTTGCGGAAATTTCAGCGATTATGGAATCGAAACTCGTTTTATACAATACGCTTTCCCGCCGCAAGGAGGAGTTCGTGCCGCTGGCTCCGCCCCGTGTGGGCATGTACGTCTGCGGGCCGACGGTCTACGGCGATCCTCATCTGGGGCACGCGCGTCCGGCCGTGACCTTCGACCTGCTGTTCCGTTATCTGCAAGCGCTCGGCTACAAGGTGCGCTACGTGCGCAACATCACCGACGTGGGGCATCTGGAACACGACGCCGACGACGGCGAGGACAAGATCACGAAGAAGGCGCGGCTCGAACAGCTCGAACCGATGGAGGTGGCGCACTACTACACGGAGCGTTACCATCGGGCGATGGATGCGCTGGGCGTGCTCAGCCCCTCGATCGAGCCGCGGGCTTCGGGGCATATCATCGAGCAGGAGGCCTTCGTGCAGAAGATTCTCGATGCGGGTTACGCCTACGAGTCGAACGGATCGGTCTATTTCGATGTGGAGAAGTACGACCGCGACCACCGCTACGGCGTCCTTTCGGGGCGCAATCTGGAAGACATCGTGGCCAACACGCGCGCGCTGGACGGGCAGTGCGACAAACGCAACTGCTGCGACTTCGCGCTGTGGAAAAAGGCGTCGCCCGAACACATTATGCGCTGGCCTTCGCCGTGGAGCGACGGGTTCCCCGGCTGGCACATGGAGTGCTCGGCCATGAGCACCAAGTATCTGGGCGAACGGTTCGACATCCACGGCGGCGGCATGGATCTGATGTTCCCGCACCACGAGTGCGAGATCGCGCAGTCGACCGCCGCGCTGGGACACGATTCGGCGAAGTACTGGGTGCACAACAACATGATTACGATCAACGGACAGAAGATGGGCAAGTCGCTGGGCAACTTCATCACCCTCGAAGAGCTCTTCACCGGCAGCCACAAGCTGCTGGCGCAGGCCTATTCGCCCATGACGATCCGTTTCTTCGTGTTGCAGGCGCACTACCGCTCGACGCTCGACTTTTCGAACGATGCGTTGCAGGCCGCCGAGAAGGGGCTCGACCGCCTGATGAAGGGCGTCGAGACGCTCTCGAAGCTCCGCCCGTCGGAGGATTCGACGGTCGATCCCGCCGAGTTGGAGTGCCGCTGCCGCGAGGCGATGGACGACGACCTGAACTCGCCGATGGTCATCTCGGCGCTCTTCGACTGGGTGCGGATCATCAACCAGATCGCCGAGGGGCGGCAGCGCATCACGGCGGCCGACCTGGCGGCGCTCACGGCCACCGTCAAACGGTACGTCTTCGATATTCTGGGTCTGCGCGACGAGAAGGCCGCGTCGGCGGGCGGCGGCCGCGACCGGGTGACGCCGCTGGTGGAGATGCTGCTCCGTATGCGCATGGAGGCCAAGGCCGCGAAGGACTGGGCGACGTCGGACCGTATCCGCGACGAACTGACGGCCATAGGTATCCGCGTCAAGGACCGCAAGGACGGCTTCGACTGGGAGATCGAGTAACCGGACGGAGGGAACGGGGTATGGCCTACGACATCTTCATCAGTTACCGGCGCCGCGGCGGTTTCGAGACGGCGAAGCACCTCTACGACCTGCTGACGAAGGACGGTTACCGCGTCAGTTTCGACATCGACACGCTCCGCAACGGCGATTTCGACACGGAGCTGCTGCGCCGCATCGACGAGTGCCGCGACTTCATCCTCATCCTGAGCGAGGGGGCGCTCGACCGCTGCGTCGATCCTTCGGCCGTAGCGTCGGCGGACTGGGTGCGGTGCGAACTGGCCTATGCGCTCGAAAAGAACAAAAATATCGTCCCGATCATGCTGGCCGGATTCACGGCTTTTCCCGACAATCTGCCCGACGACATCCGCAAGGTCGTCCGCAAGAACGGGCCGAAGTACGACAGTTACTATTTCGACGATTTCTACCGCCGTCTGAAAAGCGACTTTTTGGAGACGAAGCCCGAGGAGCGGGGCGATGAAGACGCCTATGTCACGCAGCTGCTCAAACGGCTCTCGGCATTGAAATCCGTGCCGGAACCGACCGACGGGCAGCAGGCCGAACTGGGCGAGACGTATTATGAACTCGGCCGGCTGGCGTCGCTTCACAACCGCCCCGACATGCTCGATTACCTGCCGCAGGCGTTGGCGATCTTCCGCCGGCTCGCCGAAAAGGAGCCCGAGCGTTACCGTGCGCGGATCGCCGAACTGGAACGGCGGAACAAACGGACGTTCAGGCTCTTTACGGGATTGTTCCTCCTCTTCACGATCGCCTTCTGCGTGTTGCTGCCGGCCGGTCTGCTCTACTGGATCGTCCGGGCGGGGGCGGCGCACAACTATCCGCTCATGGCAGCGGGCGTCGCGGTGCTGGGCGGGGTCTTCGCTCTGTTCGTTTACCTGATCCGAAAAAACAGATCCGAATCGTGACCGAACTGGAAAAAATACTGGCCGGCGGGCTGTACGACTTTTCGGATGCCGAACTCGCGGAACAGTTCCGCGAGGGCCGGCGGCGGGTGGAGCGTTTCAACCGTACGCCGGTGGACGATGCGGCCGCGTATGCCGCTGCGCTCGGGGCGCTGATCCCGGGCATCCCCGCCTCGGCGAAGGTCGTGCAGCCGTTCTACTGCGACCTCGGCTGGCGGATCGAACTGGGCGAAGAGGTCTTCGTCAACATGGGCTGCACGTTCCTCGATTGCGGCGGCGTCAGGATCGGCGCCCGCACGAAGCTCGGCCCCAACTGCCAGCTCTATACGCCGCAGCACCCCGTCGACTATCTGGACCGCCGCCGTCCGGTGGAGACGAGTTTTCGCATCACGATCGGCGAGGACTGCTGGCTCGGCGGCGGG
>ERZ773134.2979-NODE-2979-length-11331-cov-3.630011_pt1 | contig 11331 bp, 8 predicted proteins | sample MGYA00580856_ERZ773134 | MGnify/ENA primary metagenome ERZ773134 (study PRJEB29015, sample SAMEA2737823) | human gut metagenome | biome: human gut; feature: human-associated habitat; material: faeces | place: China | collected 2012 ... | reverse complement strand
CAAAGAATGACACAACACGTTTCTGTATACGCTCCTGCTGTTTTGTAAGAAGCTCACTCTTTTTGTCCTTTTCAAGATCCGCCTCTGCTTTTTCCATGAGATTTTTTGCTGTGAGTCTGTCCTGAGCTTCTCTGAAGTACACCATATAATCATACAGTTTCGTGAGATAGGCATCGGTAAGATAGCATTCTGTAAAAAGCTCGCTGAGCTTTCCATTGAGAAGGCTTACAATGCTCAGATGCTCATCCAGAGAGGCCGTGCGGATCTTACCCAGGGTAATGGAATCCCACTTTCCTTTCAGGATGTCCTCCACTTTATAATCCGTTCTGTACTTATAATAAAGAGCCAGATAGCTGGCGAAATCCTTCGCGATCATCCTGTGCTGGATGTACTGGCTGACCACCTCACGGTCTACGGTTTTTCCAAGGATCTCATAAACCTGGATCAGACGTGAAAGATCCTCCCAGCCTCTGGCTGTGGCAAAGATCTTTCCGTCTACGGTATTCTCCACCCTGTAGAAATTTTTTCTGCGAAGCTCCAGATAGGAGATCACCGCCGGATGAATTCCCTGCTGGTAGGCGTATTCCTTCCATACATCAAAGTCTGCCTCCACATCAATCTTCTTGATACGGTCCAGAGTGACCACATCGAATTCCCGGACGGATTTGTTATATTCCGGCGGGTTGCCTGCTGTGACGATTACCCAGCCTTCCGGCACCTTCTGGTTTCCGAAGGTTTTTCCCTGAAGGAACTGCAGCATCATCGGTGCCAGTGTTTCAGATACGCAGTTGATCTCATCAATGAACAGGATGCCTTCTTTCAGACCTGTTTTTTCCATTTTGTCGTAAACGGATGAAATGATCTCACTCATGGTATATTCCGTGACAGAAAATTCTTCCTCACCGTAATTCTTTTTTACAATGAAAGGAAGTCCCACGGCACTCTGTCTGGTGTGGTGGGTAATAGTATAAGAAACAAGGGCAATCCCGCATTCCCTTGCGATCTGCTCCATAACCTGTGTCTTTCCGATTCCCGGAGGGCCCATAAGAAGGATCGGTCTCTGACGGATTGCCGGGATCCGGTACTCACCGAATTCGTCTTTTGCAAGATATGCTTCTATGGAATCTCTGATCTCCTGTTTTGCTCGTTTTATGTTCATGGTCTTTCTTCTCCTTGTAATTCATCCTCCGTGATCACCAGCTTCATGGCCCAGGCCGGGATATCCACATCCTCCGGCTCCTGCCCCATAAATGCAAATGCAGTCCGGTATGGCGGCATCTTTGCCGGAAAAATGCCGTAACCGTCTGTAAAATACACCAGGCCTTTCAGATTTTCAAACTCTCGTTTCTCCATCAGCTCTTCCACATAAGCAAAAGCCGGGCGAAAATCTGTGCCCCCATCGCCGTAAAGCTCAAGACTATCCATGTAATCCTGCAGTTCTTCTCTGCCGGTGATCTTCACATCTGAATGCACCTTCTCGTCACACTGGATAATGTGTATATTTACCTTTCGGAAAAAATTTCCGCTGTCACTTAAGATTCCGTAAGTTTCCTCCAGAAATCTCCGCACCAGTTCCCCAGAACAGGACATGGAGGTATCGATCACGATGACAAATTCCGAAACTTTTTTCACTTCTCTGGTTTCCAGGGGTTCAATCAGCGGCATATTCCCATAAAGAGAAAGCCCATAGGTGTAAAAATTATGATCAAAGCTATCCGGATCTACCGTCAGCTCTTCCCTGAATACCGCAAACTTCCGCAGAAAATCCCGGTAATCATACCGTTCTCTGTTCTCTATTTTCAGCTGATCCAGAAAATCTCCGTACTGTTCTCCTGCCTCCCTGGAAAAAGTCTCCAGGTCTGTCTCGATTCCTTCGCTGATATCTTCCCATTTTTTGCTCATCAGGGGATTTGGTTTCTGATTCGGCTGCTGGTTGACCCAGTATTTGTGATCATCCACATAGAACTCTTTTTCCAGCTGCAGCAGTTCTTTTTCCTTCAGGAACTGTTCTTTCAAAATCTTGTAGATCCGCTCCGCATTCAACGTCTTCTTTTCCTTTTCCAGAAGACGGTAGGTCTCCCTCCGGAGAAGACTTCTGGAATATCGGACTGAGCGGTGATAAATACCGTCGATCATATGCTCCACCGCAATGTCACAGCTTAAATTCCATAGGCGCTTGTCTGCCCCTGGCTTTCCGAAATGTCGGAAAATACAGTGGAACACCATGTGGAGATATCCCCGGTTCACAAGTATCCGGTTCTCTTTATAAAGCCCGCCAAGCTGCGCCGGATGGAAGTATATCACAGCCCCGTCTGTTCCAAATGGACTGACCGAACCATCCATCCGATAAACAAAGCTGCTCAGCGCCACGTCCAGAAAGCGCATGCCCAGATACAGCTCGTCTCTTGCCGCCCGCAGGATGCTGCTGCCGATGTCCTGGAGACGCTGGGCTGCTTCCTGGGAATTGGATCCCTGACCGGATAGGAAGTTATTTTTATTTTTTTCAGTTGTTTCTATGCCTTTCAGGATTTCCACCTCCTCTGATCTGCTGTTGCAGTTCTTTTTTCATTAATTTACCATTATTGTTTACACATAATCTCATAATTCACTTGTAGCTTATTTTTCTCATATTCTCTCAGACACTCTATAAACTTAATTTTCTGCATAAAGAAATGTTCGCATGCCATTCTACGCAAGACCTCCTCAATTTGTCATCAGGCTCTTCCAACTTACAGCTGAAATTTCTTCCTCCGTCTCGCTGGCCGCCCATCATCTTCTGTCTCCCCGGCCACCTTCTGTTCTTCCTCCAGCATCCGGCTGCGCTCATTCATCAAAAACGCAGAAATCTCCATATCCTTCTTTCCGGAAGCCACATCAATACTGTGTTCCAGGCCCTCTCTGTTCCAGAGTTTTTCCTGGGAAAGCAGTTCCAGACCATTTAAGTTTCCGCTCTCCACCAGATATTCCCCAATATCCTTAAGATTTCCCCGGATATAATCCTCATACTGCTTCTTCGCTTTTTTACTCAGCAGCCACGGATAACAAAGTCGTCCGAAGCTCATATCCACCAGGACCTCCAGCTTATCCATCACCACTGCCATATCAAACAGGCTGTCATACTCCGCGAAATCCAGTTCTTTATTATAGAAACATTGCCGATAATTGGTCCCGGATCCATGATACTCCGTAAACAAAATTCTCGCAGGCGTATTCTCCACCGCCTCATCATAATGCTCCGGAAAAACCATATGCGCACGTTTTCCACTTGCCTCGCCATTTTCGTACAGAAAATCCACATCGATTTTCTGCCATAACTCCCCAAGAATCTCCTTCGCACAGGATTTGATTCCCTTTTTCTGATGGATCACAAGCTCCTTCAGCCCGCTGCATCCCGTAAATGCCCCGGTTCCCACCTGCATCAGCGTATCCGAAAACTCCAGCCGCTCCAGTTTTTTGCATCCATAAAAAATATATCTTCCGATTTCCTTCAGCGTATCCGGGAAAACGATCTCCTGCACTTCTTCGCCGGCAAGAAGCCTCTCTTCTCCAAACGAAAATGTATCTTCATTTTCCCAGACTTCCGCCTCTTCCTCACCATCCTTGTGTGCCGAAAACGCATACGGCGCCGCACTAACTACCGGAAGACCATTGATTTCTTCCGGAAGCACGATCCGGTCATCGGTACCGTAACAACGGATGATTTCTATTGTATTATTTTTGATTCTGTAATGTATTTTCATAATTCTCCATTATACGTGAACGGATATCCGAAATCCATTTCCCGTTTTCATTCTTCAGGAATCATCTCATCTACTGCTGATCCTGATCTTCTATAGCACGTCTGCATTTCATTGTAGTCTCATTATCCATTTCATGCAAGAAATTTTCCCATGTCCCTATAGCACTCCTCTAAAATAATGCATCTTAATCCAGCCCATCAGAATGTGAAATCCTGCGTCAGATATCTTTGCCGTGCGTAAATTCTTTCTGATACATAAAACAGCCCGTCAGACATACGATGATCTTTAATTCATCTGATATCTGACAGGCTGTATGCAACACAAAATAAACATCTGCATTATACTCTGTTTCACACCCATGAGCACAACTTTATTTACTTCTTATAAGTACTGGCTGAACTCCACTTTCTCCTTATTCGGTCCTTCGATAGTAAAGAACTTCACACCATTCTCCCAGAACGGCAGGAAATGGACTTCATCATTGGTAGTATTCAGTCCGGCTGCTGTTACCAGCTCGTGGACTTTCTCCACATCCTTCACATCAATGGCAACATGGTCGATGGCACCGGATTCCATTTTTGCAGCTTTGTTCTCGTACGTCTCGATCACAAGATTTCCAAGCTTCAGGAAAGCAACCTTCTCATTGGCAGCCTCGTTCACTGTCTGAAAAGCGATCTCAAATCCCAGTGCTTCATAAAATTTAATGGTTGTCTCAATGTCATTGGTCGGCACACCTACGTGCTGAATTCCGTTCATCTGATCTTTTAAATTCATTTCAAAACCCCATCCTTTCATAAATCTGACATGCTCATAAACACAATCGCTTCGCAATTTAGATATAACTCTGCTACAGGTTTATGAATACGATTCCTCTGCAATTCTGCGTTCCACCTGTGCAAATTCCGGCATTGCCGGGATTGCACCTTTTTTCTCCACGCATAGACTGGCCACCGCATTACCGAAACGTGCAAATTCCTTCAGTTCCTCCTGTGTCAGCTCGTCCGGCTGTTTCTCCGATGTGCTGACCTTATACAGGAATCCTCCCCAGAAGGAATCACCGGCTCCGTTTGTATCCGCAATCTGTTTCACTGAAAATCCCGGCACCATACAGCCTCCATCTTTGCTGTAAATATAAGCTCCTTCACCGCCAAGAGTAACTGCCACGACCTTCACGCCCTGCTCATACAGTATCTTCGCTGCTTCCCGGACGTCCTTATGATCTGTCAGAAGCTCGGTTTCCTCATCTGAAATCTTCATGAGATCCACATAGGGTACCAGACTTCTCATATGTTTTTTGGCAGTTTTTTCATCCGGCCACAGAGATGCACGGTAATTGGGATCGTAAGAAATCACGCTGCCCTTGTTTTTCGCTCTTTTTACCGCATAAAACGTGGTATCTCTTGCAGGCTGATCCGTCAGGGACAATGATCCAACATGAAAAATATGGGTATGATCCAGCACATCCACGTCCACTTCTTCCTTCTGGATCTTCGTATCCGCTCCCGGTTTTCTTGCAAAAGAGAAAGTCCTCTCTCCGGTCTCCCTGACTTCCACAAAAGCCAGGGTAGTAAAATAATTTTCGTCCAGAAGCATACCCTTGGTATCCACGCTTTCTTTCTCAAGAACAGATTTCAGGAACTTTCCGTGCATGTCTTTTCCTGCTTTACCGATAAATGCAGTATGAGCTCCCAGTCTGCTGGCTGCAACTGCAACATTGGCTGGTGCACCGCCCGGATTTCTGGCATACAGCATCTGTCCGTCCTCATTAATATTCCGGGAAGTAAAATCGATCAGGATCTCACCAAAAGTTGTGATATCATAGATGGATCTTTTCACAGCATCTCCTGTGTCCACAAGAAGGTTCTGATCAAGCAGCTGAAAAAGGATCTTCTCACATTCTTTCTCATTATCTGTATGTATATGAAGCTCTCCCCCATCAAACTCAGGCATACTTAAGACCCCAAGCATAGACTTTGCATTTACAACATAACGACCGTAACATAATTCTACATCACATGGGATGGATTCTGCAATACTTACCAACTTTCTTGCATTCTGCATTGTGCCTAAAATTACTTTTACTATCATTTTTGTCCACTCTCCTATGCAAACAGGCTGATCACAACAGCACAAACCAGGCCTGTTACTCCTACGATAGTTTCCATCATTGTCCAGGATTTCAGGGTTGTTTTTTCATCAATCTCCAGAAGAGAGCTTACCAGCCAGAATCCAGAATCATTTACATGGCTGAATGCGGTTGCACCACCGTTGATGGCACAGACCATTGCTGCCAGATAAACCGGTGACAAGTCTGCAACTCCGGGCATAGCAGCCATAATTCCTGCTGCCATTGTCATAGCCACAACTGCCGCACCAACAGATGCGCGGATCAGAGCTGCAATAAGAAATGCGACCAGTACAAGCGGAAGTCCGCTTTTTTCCAGGGCAGGTCCTATAATGTTTCCCATACCGCAGTCCTGAAGAACCCAGCGGATGATACCTCCACCAGTGATGACCAGAAGGATCTGTCCGGTAGGCTTCAGAGAACGATCCAGGATTTTCTTAAGCTGCTCTCCATTATAGCCCTGCTTCTTTCCGAGAAAATACATGGCAAGCAATACTGCTATGATCAGTGCCACAAAAGGTGTTCCCAGAAATTCCAGAACAGGACGTGCCGCGTCGATTCCCGGAATGTATTCAGAAACTGTATTGCACAGGATCAGTACCAGCGGAACAAGAATGATACATAATACTGTAGAAAATTTCGGCAGATTGGCTTCTTCCTCCTCACGTACCTCCTGGATATTGGAGGGAAGCCCTGTGTTGATCTTTTTGCCGATAAATTTGGACCATAAGATTCCTGCAAAAATCAATGATAAAATACCCACAGGCACACCTACCGCGATCATCACTCCGAGATCCACATTCAGCATATTTGCCACCAGAACAGATCCTGCTGATGGCGGAATGAATGCAAAACCGGTGGCAAGTCCGGCGAGAAGAGGAATCACATAATATAAAGTAGATTTCTTTGTTTTCTTCGCAAGTCCGAATGCCAGAGGGATCAGGATCACAACGCCTGCCTCAAAAAACACGGTGGTTCCTACAACAAGTCCTGTAATTCCAAGAGCGATCCCCGCTTTTTTCTCACCGAATTTGTTTATCAGTGTCTGGGCAACGCACTGTGCGCCGCCGGACACTTCCAATATCCCACCGAACAGAGAGCCCAATCCGATCAGGAGTATGATTCCCTGTAAGGTTTCTCCTGCGCCGTTTTCCACAGTGCTTACCAGCGTTGGAACCGGCATTCCGGCACCAAGCCCGATAACCAGTGCAGCGATCAGCAGGGATAAAACCGGGTGAATCTTAAATTTTATGATAAGTAACAATAATAATAAAATCCCTGCTGCTGCCGCGATCAACAGTCTTAACGAATCTGCCGCAAATACCGGTTCTGTCATCTTTCCATTTACCTCATTTCTCTTTATTCACTACTTACGGATTGCTGTCTGACTTTTGAACTCTGATGTTTCATTTTACATATTTATGAATAGTTGCCTTTACAGCTCCCGGTCCTGCGATCATCTCGCGGAACATGTCCTCGATCTTTTCACCCACACCATCTTTGTAAAGATCTGTAAAGAACAGTCTTTCGTTGGAGAGGATCGGTTTCAGCTGATCTTTGAATGTCTCCGGTTTACCGATCACGATGTCTCCAAGCTGATCTGTGATTTCCTCATTCATCGGGTCCGGGGCAAGCTCAAATTTGTTTCCTTCGTCATCTACAGCCAGCATATATCTCAGCCATCCGGCGATTCCAAGGGGAATTGCTGTCAGTCTGGAAGCATCTCCGAATTTTTTCACATATGCTTTTACAGTCTCACCGAAACGGATTCCAACCATCTGGGATACATCTACAGCCAGACGGAGGTTGGTGTCTCCAAGATACTCATTCGGGAAACGGTCATTAAAGAGCTCGTCCACAAATGCCTGTGGGGAAAGGATTCCAGGATCTGCAACTACCGGAAGTCCCTCGTCATAAGCAACCATACGGGCCATTTTCATCATATCTTCGTTGGTGTTCAGCATATGTGCAAAGAGATCATATCCAAGTACCACACCAAGAGGGCCGGTTGCGGAATGTACCGGATTCAGGCAGACGGTTACTTTCATTCTCTCGGAGAGATTGACGGTATCTCTGTCTGCCATGTATACGCCGAAGCCTTTTTCCAAAGCAGGGCGTCCGTTGGGGAAGCTGTCCTCGATAACAAGATACTGTGGCTTCTCAGCATTAACAAATGGTGCAATATATGTTTTCTTTCCTGTGATCACCGGTTGCATATCTTCAACGCCGAGGTTCTCAAGGTCTGCTGCAATCTGCTCGCTTGGACGAGGTGTGATCTTGTCGATCATGGTCCACGGGAATGCAACCACCTTCTCATCCGTTACATAATCTACGAAGCCATCATCTACGAAGCCCGCTTTATGCCATTCCTCTGTCATAGTCAGCACGGACTCACGAAGCTTGGCGCCGTTCTGTGAGCAGTTGTCCATGGATACCAGGGCGATCGGATATTTCCCTGCTTTATATCTCTCATTCAGCATAGCCACAAGAACTGCCATTGCTCCCGTTGCCTTATCCGGTCCGTTTTTAATATCTGCTTCCACAAACGGGAACCATGTTCCGTCTGCTTTCCGGAGTGCATAACCCTTCTCTGTGATAGTGAAGGAAACTAACTGCAGGGATTTAGCCGCAAAAATTTCTTTCAGGCGGTTCCATTGTCCAACATCAGAAAACTGTGCTTTCACTGCTTCTGCAAGTGCCCCAAGAACTTTGTACTCACGGGTTCCGTCACCGTGAAGGATAACATTTAAACCAAGGTTGTCGTATGGATCGTAAATCTTGTCTACTACATCATAATCAAAGGTCTCTACACATGTGATCCCTCTGTCAAGAACTCCCTCTTCCAGAAGACCATCTGCGATGCCGCCGATAAATACACGGAAAATATTTCCGATTCCGAAATGTACCCAGCCTGGCTCCTTCTTCGCTTTCTCAGTAACTGCCTCTACATCGTATCCTGGAAGATCGATGCCTGCTTTCTTCCATGCTTCACGTTCCTTGATTCCATTTCTTGTTAATTTCATAATCTTGAACCTCCCTGTTTTCTTCTATTTCGTTATCGTTTGAGTTTTTACTTATGCTTATGTCTTAACTGTAAGTAGAGTATAGAACTATTTTTTCAAAAAATCCATTGACAAAACACCTAATTTTGTTCTTATATTTTTGTTTACTTTTACTTATGCACAAGACATATATCCTTTGCCAATCCATATACTGTTACTTATTATTCCTCGAAAAAACTTTTGTTCTGCTCTGCTTCATGCGCTGACATTGCATTTCCTGCAAATTTATACTAAAATACATTTAAGACTTAAACATATCTATAATTACTTTTATCAGGAGAATCTCATGAGTGAAAAAGGATTAACCACCATCAATTTAAAGAAAATAAACCGGTCCAAGGTTTACCAATATATATACAAAACACGCCAGACTTCCAAAATGCAGATCGTCCAGGACCTTCAGATGGGGCTTTCCACAGTAAGTCAGAACCTGAACCTGCTGGAAAAAGAAGGGCTTATTGACAGAAACGGATATTTTGATTCCACGGGAGGCAGGAAAGCTCAGGCCATCCAGATCACCTCGGATTTCCGGATTTCCATTGGCATCGGGATCCTGAAAAACATGTTCCATATCACAGCCATCGACTTATATGGAAATGCCTTTTATACAGAAACCATTGCTCTTCCCTATTCCAACACAGAAGAATATTACAGACAACTGACCGATAAAGTACGAAGATTCATCGCAGAAAATCACTATCCGAAAGAAAAGATCCTGGGTATTTCCATTGCCACACAGGGGATCACTTCTCCTGATAATTCCACTGTGATCTACGGAAACATCATGAACAATACCGGAATGAAGCTGGAGGATTTTTCCCGGCATCTTCCTTACCCCTGCCATCTGGAACATGATTCCAAATCCGCCGCTTTTCTGGAGCTGTGGAATCACCCGGAGCTTGACAGTGCTGTCGTGTTCCTTCTGAACCGAAACCTTGGCGGTGCCATTATAACCAATCATCAGATTCATCAGGGAAGTTCCATGCACAGCGGAACCCTTGAGCATATGTGCGTCAATCCTGACGGCCCTTTATGTTACTGCGGAAACCATGGCTGTCTGGAAACCTACTGCTCTGCCAACGCTCTGGAACAGTCTGCCGGGATGCCTGTAAAGGAATTTTTCCCTCTGCTCCGCGAAAAAAAATCCCCCCGGCTTGCTGAGCACTGGGAAGATTATCTGAACCATCTGGCCTTTGCCATGAAAAATCTGAACCTGATCATCGATGCACCGATCATCATCAGCGGATATCTGGCACCTTATTTTACAGAAGAAGATATTAATTATCTGTTAGAACACATCAACACAGACGCACCATTCACTCTGAACAGAAGCCAGATTCTGGTCGGCACCCACGGGCAGTATACACCTGCCATTGGTGCAGCTTTATATTATGTGGAGAAATTTACACAGAGCGTGTGAATACAGACATATTCACCTGAACCGGTCAAAAAAGCATGTCATACACAGCCAGACGGATATAACCTGATCCGCTCTGTCCTAGAGTATGACATGCTTTTTATTTTACTTATTATTTTTTCAGTTCTTTCAGCAGCTGCCCGATCTTTGATACAAACAGATCAAAGGCCACGTTATTCTTACCGCTGTTGATCACAATATCTGCTTTCGCCCGTGTAGGCTCCACGTACAGATAATGCATCGGTTTTACTGTGGTAAGATACTGATCGATGATTCCGTTTAAATCCCGTCCACGTTCCTCCACATCTCTGGAGATCCGTCTTAAGATCCTCTCATCTGCATCTGCTTCCACATAAACCTTGATATCCAGAAGATCTCGGATACGCGAATCTGCAAGAAGCAGGATTCCCTCTACCAGAATGACCGGTCTTGGTTCGATCTTCAGCACTTTGTCGGAGCGGTTGTGCTGACTGTAATCGTATACCGGACATTGGATGGTTTTGCCCTCCTTGAGTTCTTTGAGATGCTCTACCAGAAGATCTGTTTCCAGTGAATCCGGGTGATCGTAGTTCACCTTCACACGTTCTTCAAAAGGAATTCCGTCCTGTCTGCGGTAGTAATTGTCATGATAGATCACCACCACATCGTCTCCGAAATGCTTCTTCAGTCTGTTTGTAAATGTAGATTTGCCGGAGCCTGATCCTCCGGCGATCCCGATAATAATACTTTCCATCGTCTCTTTACCTCTTAAGCTAGAATTCTTCCGCTGTGGATCCCGCAGGCTCCCCGAAGAGTTTTTGCGTATAGAGAAGCTTTTTCTTACACAAAAGCTGCCCGTTCGGTGTGCATCTCCTGCATCCGGTTCCGGACAGCTTTTCTGATTATTTTTTATAAAGCAATCGTTCTGATCAGATCTCAGCCTGCTCCAGAAGTGCCGGGATCTTGGATTCCCATCCAAGTGCCATGATATGTACACCCTGACAGTAT
>ERZ773134.2975-NODE-2975-length-11338-cov-3.597447_pt1 | contig 11338 bp, 9 predicted proteins | sample MGYA00580856_ERZ773134 | MGnify/ENA primary metagenome ERZ773134 (study PRJEB29015, sample SAMEA2737823) | human gut metagenome | biome: human gut; feature: human-associated habitat; material: faeces | place: China | collected 2012 ... | reverse complement strand
CCTGATAGGCCTTGTGGCGCATGAGGATGTCGGTGCAGGTCTCGATCGTTGTGCCGTAGGAGCGGGTCGGCATACGCCCCTCGATGACAAGCATGAGGATCTCCTTCTTCTCGGACTGACCGATGCAGGCGCGCGGCTGGATGCCGTTGAAGGCCTCGTAGTTCTCCACGGCGGGCTCACCGTCCACAACGAGGGCGGGCCAGAATTCCACGGCGTCCGTCGTGTCGGCTGCGACCGGTGCGGAGGCGTCCGTGACGTAGAGCAGGTTGCTCTCGCGCAGCTCGACGCGCTTGTAGCCGGTGACGACATAGTGCTCGCCGTAGCTCTCACCCTGCGACATGGCATAGCCCGCGAGCTCACCGCCGGAGCCGTTGCCGTCTGGATCGATAAAGCCGCTGCCCGTCATGCCGAGCACGGCGTCGTGCGCTGAGGCGATGGCCTCGAGCTGCTGGCCCCAGCTGCCGATATAGGCGGAAGGCGCGTTATACAGCTGCGAAGGGTCCTTGGCGATGGCGAGCACGCCCTGATAGCCGCTGCCCTCCACGCGGACGAGCAGGATCTTGTTCTTTGCGTCGACGGCGAGCACCCGCTCGCCCATGGCGGTGTAGATATCGGTGCCGTCGTCATTCAGACCGGCTTCATTGATATAGATGTTGTCCCAGCCGTTGGCCGTCACATCGGGATGGGCGCTGACATAGTCCTCAAACGAAATGCGGTCCAGCTCCCAGAACAGCTCATAGAAGCGCTCCTCGTCCGTCTGGGCATTCGGCTCCGTCGGGGCGACGGTCTCACCGTTCTTGTCTGTGGCATCCGAGGCGGAGATCTTGTCCCAGGTACTGATCTTGCCCTCCTGATCCTTGCGGGCCTGATCCTGACGGGCTACGACCTCGTCGATCATATAGGAAGGCAGGAACCATTTGGCAAGCCACTGGTGGGAGAGCGTGTTCATGGCGGTCTCAATATAGGCCTCACGGAGCGATTTGATCGCCGGGATATCCGTGAAGACCACAAAGCAGTACAGCCCCTCCAGTGCCAGGACGATCGTCAGCAGCACGGCGGCCACACGCAGACCACGGTTCGGTTTTTTCGCCTTTTTCCGGCGTTTCTGCGCCTGCTCGGAAGGATCCGGTTCATATTGCCGATCGCGGGGATCGGCCTCGTTGCGTTTGATGGCGCATTCCTCCTTTAGACATTTTTCCTACATTCTAGCACATCCGGCATGCGGAGTAAATATGGGAAGTTTTGCGGTTTTGTGAATTTTTCGATGTCTCCGCGCCGATGTACAACGATTTGACGGGAAAACGGCCGAAATGTTCGGCATGCCGCCAGCGATTTTTCGGGGATGCCGGTTTATTTCTGTGCGGGGCGGAGATAGGACTCCGTGCTGACCTCTCCCGCCAGAATGCGGCGGTAGTCCGCCAGATTGCGCTTGAGCAGATTGGGCGTGTCCAGCTCATAGGGACAGCGGCGTCTTGCCCTGCTCTGCCAGCCGGGCAGCACGGTCCTGCGTCTCCTGCGGGATCGCGGCAAGGCTCTGCGCAAAGGCAAGGCTGCCGCCCGCAAGCTTCTGCCCATCCAGCTCGGCCGTCAGGCCGTTGCCGGGCAGCGCGCGGAAATTCGTAACCTCCGGCGCGTCCATTCCGGCCGCGCGGCGCACCACGGCACGGGCCAGCGGATGCTCGCTGCGCTGCTCGAGCGCATTGGCCAGCCGCAGCAGCTCATCCTCCGTCACGCCCGGCGCGGGCAGCAGGTCCGTGACCTCCGGCTCGCCCTGCGTGATGGTGCCGGTCTTATCCAGCGCGACGATCTCGACGCGCCCGGCCGATTCCAGCGAAGCGGCCGTCTTGAACAGGATGCCGTGTCTTGCGCCAACGCCGTTGCCGACCATGATGGCCACCGGCGTGGCAAGGCCGAGGGCGCATGGGCAGCTGATGACGAGCACGGAAATGGCGCGCGCCAGCGCATAGCCCACGGTCTGGCCGACAAGCATCCAGATAACAAACGTGACAAGCGCAATGCTGATAACGGCCGGGACGAACACACCGGAGACGCGGTCGGCCACCTTCGCAATGGGGGCCTTTGTTGCGGCTGCGTCGCTGACCATGCGGATGATCTGCGAGAGCGTCGTATCCTCGCCGACGCGCGAGGCGCGGCAGCGCAGGAAGCCGGACTGGTTCAGCGTGGCAGCAGAGACGGCGTCGCCCGCAGCCTTATCCACAGGGATGCTCTCGCCGGTCAGCGCGGCCTCGTTCACGGCGCTGCTGCCCTCCTCGACGACACCGTCCACCGGGATGGTCTCGCCGGGGCGGACGACAAAAATGTCGCCGGTGCGCACCTGCCCGATGGGCACGACGGTCTCCTTACCGGAGCGGACGACCGTCGCCGTCTTCGGGGCAAGCTTCATCAGGCTCTTGAGGGCGTCGGTCGTCTTGCCCTTTGAGCGGGCCTCGAGCATTTTGCCGACGGTGATGAGCGTGAGGATCATGGCGGCGGACTCAAAATAGAATTCGTCCATATAGTGCATGACCAGCCCGGCATCGCCGTGCAGCTGCGCGGCCGTCATGGCAAACAGCGCATAGGTGCTGTAGCCGAAGGCAGCGGCGGAACCGAGGGCCACAAGCGTATCCATATTCGGCGCGCGGTGCAGAAGGCTGCGGAAGCCGCTGAGGAAGAAGCGCTGGTTGATGACCATGATGATGATCGTCAGCAGCATCTCGGTAAGGCCCATGGCGACGTGGTTGCCCTCCAGGAAGCCCGGCAGCGGCCAGCCCCACATCATGTGGCCCAGGGAGAGGTACATCAGCACAAGCAGGAAGCCGACCGACGCGATAAGGCGGCGCTTCAGCTTCGGCGTTTCATGGTCCTCCAGCGCCTCGAGTGCCTCGGACGGCCGGGCGGCCGACGGCTCCGCGCCCTTGCGCTTTGCGCCATAGCCCGCCTCCGTCACGGCGGCGACAATGGCGGCTTCGTCCGCCGTTCCCTCAACGGCCATGGAGTTCGTCAGCAGGCTCACACTGCACGACGTCACACCCGGCACCCTGGAGACTGCTTTTTCCACGCGGGCACTGCAGGCCGCGCAGCTCATTCCGGTCACTTGATATTGTTCCATCGTTCCCATCCTTTCCGATGAATTTCCGGGATCGCTTCACTTCATGAGCTTCTGCATGGTGCGCACAAGCTCGTCGATCACCTCGTCGTTCCCGGCGCGGATATTCTCCGCGACACAGGTGCGGATATGGTCGGCCAGCAGCTCCTTGCAGAAGGCGTTCACCGCCGCGTTGGCGGCAGCCGCCTGCGTCAGGATGTCAGGGCAGTAGGCGTTTTTCTCCAGCATGCCCTTCAGGCCGCGGATCTGGCCCTCGATCCGGTTCAGCCGGTTCATCAGGCTCTTGTATTCTTCGTCCGTGCGGACCTTGGTCTTCTGGCAGCAGCATTCTTCCATGACGGTCACCTCGTTCTTTCAAATACCCCATTGGGGTATCTTGATTATATACCCCTGCAGGGTATTCTGTCAAGATGGAGCGCAGAACTTTTTTCAGTTTTTCCGTTTTTGCGCGTAAAAAACCGCCGGCAGGGCCGGCGGTTTGGGTGCTGTGAGCGTTTACCATTTTAACGACAGCCGCTGCAACTCCTCATACTGATTCCTGATTAAAACATTTCATCAGGAATCCCGTGTGCTACGCACACTCGCATCGTGCTGACGCACGCTGCGCCGTCTCATGCAGAATCTGACGCGCCCTCGGCGCTATAAAAAGCTTTTAAAGCTTTTTATCAGATTCTAGTATCAGCGCTCCGTATTTCCATCCGCCAGCAGGGCGGCGATGGCGGGCGGGACATAGCTTGAGACATCCTGCCCGTAGTGGCGCAGCTCCTTGACCATGGAGGACGACACGGCGACGTTATCCGCGCGGAAGTAGACATATTCCAGCGACGGATCGATGAGCTTGTTGACCTCGGCGATGTTTTCCTCGTAGTTGTAGTCCATGTTGTTGCGCAGGCCGCGGACCATATAGCCGATGCCGTGATGCTTCGTATACTCGGCGATGAGGCCGTCGTAGATGCTGACCTCGCAGTTACGGATGCCGCTGTCCGCCAGCGCGCGCTCCATGGCCTCCTGCATGCGGCGGCAGTCAAAGGCGCGCCGCTTCTCAGAATTGACGGCCATGACGATATAGACCCGGTCAAAAATGGCCGAGGCCTTGCGCACGATGTCCATATGGCCGTTGGTAAACGGGTCGAACGACCCGGGATAGACCGCTTTTTTCTCCATGCGTGTTCCCTCTCTTGCAGATATCGCGCCGGGATGCCCGGCACGGTATGATTGTAGCGGAACGGCCCGCAAATTGCAATAGGAAAAAGCAGCCGCCCGAAAAACAGGCGGCTGCATGAGAAAACGCATTATTCGCGGCGAAGAGCCTCGATGGGGTTGAGCTTCGACGCCTTCACGGCCGGGACGAGGCCGAAGATCAGGCCGATGAGGACGGAGAACACCACCGCCACGAGAATGGCGGGGACACTCAGCGCCGTCGGCGTATCCATGAACTTCGAGATGAGCTGCGACATGCCGATGCCGCCCAGCACGCCGAGCAGGCCGCCGATACCGGTCAGCACGGACGCCTCCGTCAGGAACTGTGCCAGAATGCGGCGGCGCTTTGCGCCGATGGCCTTTTTCAGGCCGATCTCCGCCGTGCGCTCCGTGACGGTCACGAGCATGATGTTCATAACGCCCACACCGCCAACGAGCAGGGAGATGCTGGCGATCCAGATGAGCTGGTTGTTCGTCGCGCTGCTCATTTCCTGCAGCTGCTGGGCCTGCTTGAGCAGATCGTCGCTGCGGTAGGAATAGCTGTTGTCGCCCGTGGCTTTGCTGGCGATGATCTGATGGCTCGTCAGATAGTCCGCGACAGCCTTGCCCGCGTCGGTCATGGTGTCGGTCGACGTGGCGCGGACGGCCACGTTCTGCGGCTCGTCGAAGCGGTAGAGCACCGGCCAGACGGACGTCGGCACAAAGGCCAGGCCGCTGGACTCCTGCACATACATCGCATAGTCCTTCACGGAGTTGATCCTCGGCTCGAAGCTGGATTTCTGGCTCACCACGCCGACGACCGTGAACGGCTCGCCGGAGATCTCCACGATCTTACCGATGGGATCGTCCGAGCTAAAGAGCGTCTTGGCCGCCGTCTCATCGAGGATGACGTTCTTACTGGCCGAGGCAAAGTCGCGGGCCGTAAAGCCGCGGCCGCTGCGGACCTCATAGCCGTAGACGGAGAAATAGTGATCGTCCACGCCGTAGAGCTTGCCGCTGAAGCCCGTGTTGCGGTAATAGAAGCCCTCAACATTCTCGCGGCTGCGGTAGAGCGTCACATCTGCCACGCCGTCGAGGGCAATCATCTCATCGCGCTGCCCGTCCTGCAGGACGCGGATGCCGTCCGGCGTCTGATAGGACATGTCGACGGCCCAGTCATTCTGATAGAGCTGGACATTGACGATATTGCTGCCGGAACCGATGAGATTCTGCTTGATCTGCTCATTCGTGCCCTTGATGGTCGAGATGATCGTGATGATGGAAGCGATACCGATGATGATGCCGAGCATCGTCAGGAACGAGCGGAGCTTATGGCCGAAAACGCCCTGAAATGCAAGCTGGATATTTTCAAACATGCTCTCGCCTCCCGTTAATAGCTGCCGTAGTAGTAGAAATCATCCGAGTTGTCGCTCTCAATGGTCTCTGCGTTCTCCTTCACATCCTTCCCGTAGGGGAAGGCGATCCAGTCGTCGGCCGTCAGGCCGCTTTTGATCTCCGTATAGCCCCACTGCACGACGCCCGTCGTGACATACTGCTTGTGCAGGAGCTGATCCTCACCGCGGCGATAGACATAGCTTCCGCCGTCATCCTGCCGGATGAAGCGTGTCTCAATGCACAAGGCATCCTCGCTGGTCGTCGACGCAGCGTTAAAGTAGACGTCGACCCACTCGTCCTCGCGCAGCGGGCTGTCCGCATCGAGCGCAATGAGCATGGTGTAGAAGCTGACGTTCTGGTTGCCGGACGAGTAATAGGGATTATTGGAGGAGGGCACCGGGGTATCGGAGATCTCCGCCACCGTACCGTAGACCTCGCCGTGCTCCCACGACTGGATGCGCATCTGGGTGCCGACCGGATATTTATCGCGGTCAAGCTCCGTCACGCCGGTCTTGACGTAATAACCGCCGCCGCCCGAGACGATCACGACGGGGCTTCCCTCCTGCTTGGCTGTGTCGGGGTCATTCACGCGGAGCACCGTGCCGTCCAGCGCGGACGTTACGACGCCGTTCGCCGCCTCCTGCTTCATGCGCTCCAGCTCGACCTTGTCCATGCGGAGCTTCAGGTCAAGGTCGCGGATTTCCTTCTGCTTCTCGGCGCGCATCTTTGCGATCTCCGCCGCAGTGTATTCGCCGTCATAGTCGACGACCGTGACATCCGGGCTGGCAGAGACATCCGCCGCAGCTGCCCGCAGGGTCTTGTTCTCCTCCTTCACGTCGTCCTGCTCGGGAATGAACACCGTGAAACGGATGGACTGCGTTTCCTCGTCGCGCGTAAGCTTCAGCGGAAGCTCACTGAGCAGCTCGGCGTGCAGGGCATTGCCCTCGCGCACCTGGAACACGACCCACAGCTCCGTTTTTTCGCCGAGGAGCTCTTCAAAATAGGACTGATCGTACTGCATATCCGCCGCGCAGAGGTAGAACAGCGGAGAGGCCTGCGTGCCCTCGCCGCCCATGAGATAGGGCAGCTCCTCCGGGGCAATGGGAACGGTCGGCTCCGTCGGCTCAGGCGGCTGGGTCGGCTCGTCCGTCGGCTCCGGCTCCGTCGGCTCCGTGGGGGGATCCGTCGGCTGCGTCGGCACATAGGGGCGCAGGCGGTTGATGTTGGCAAGGTCTTTTTTGGCCTTGTTGAGGTTCAGGTCGTCCTGCTTGACTGCGATCTCCTGCCGCTCGACCTGAATGTCGGAGAGCGTGGTGTCATAGCGGAACAGCGGATCGCCCTTCTTGACGGTCTGACCCTCCTGCACGAGCAGGGCTGTGACGGTCTGCGTATCGGAGGCATAGATCTTCTGCAGGTTATCCGCTGTCACGTTGCCGGACTGCGTACTCTCGTTCGAGAGCCAGCCCATAAGCATGGACACGGGCGCGACCTTGACAGGGTCGCTGCGATGCCCAAGGTACCACAGCACGCCCACGACGATCGCCGCGGCAAGCAGCAGGCTGACGCCCGAAATTACGATCGCTTTGACACTCTTTTTCTTATGCAAGGCTCTCACCGTCCCTTCTGCCGTCTGACAGGATGCCGTCGCGGATATAATTGATCCGCTTTGCGCGCTCGGCGATCTCCTGCTCATGCGTGATCATGATGATCGTAGAGCCGGCGTCGTTCAGCGCGTCGAAAATATCCATGATCTGGTTGCCCGCAGCAGAGTCCAGCGCGCCGGTCGGCTCGTCCGCCAGCAGCAGCTTCGGGCGGCCCACGATGGCGCGCGCAATGGCGACGCGCTGGCACTGACCGCCGGAGAGCTGGTTCGGGCGGAAATTCAGCCGCTGACCGAGGCCCATCATCTGCAGCGCCTCAATGGCGCGCTCGCGGCGCTCCTTCTTGTTCACACCGGCGTACAGCAGCGGCAGGGCGACATTATCCACAGCCGAGAGCTTCGGCAGCAGATAGAAGCTCTGGAACACAAAGCCGAGCAGGCGGTTGCGGATCTCCGCCAGATGGTTTTCGTTGGCCTTGGTGACATTCTCGCCCGTCAACAGGTATTCGCCGCTCGTCGGTACGTCAAGGCAGCCGATGAGATTCATGAGCGTCGTCTTGCCGGAGCCGGACGGGCCCATGATGGCGAGATAGTCGCCCTCCTCGACCTGCAGGTTGATGTTTTTCAGAATGCGGACGGTCTCCTTGCCCTGCGGATAATCCTTGCAGATATCCTTCATTTCAACGAGCATAGGTGACTCCTCCCGTCTGAGAAGACTCGCCGTCCTCGCTGCCTGCAGACTCCTCTTCGCCGCCCTCGATGAGGCCAGTGTCCGCGCTGTCGCCGATAGCGCCGCTGTCCACATAGCCGTCGTCGATGCCGCCGTTGTCGATCATGCCGCTGTCATCGACGCCGTCGCTCGGCTCTGCGTTCGGGTCCTCCGTCGGCATGGTGTGCGTCGTCGGGTCGCCCTCCTCCATGCCGTCCTCGGGGAAGGCGATGTAATCCTCCGCCGCAAGGCCGTCGAGGATCTCATAGGTATTGTAGGTCTCGTCGAACGTGCCGACGGTGACGGTGCGCTTCTCGAGCTTGCCGTCCTTCTCGGCCCAGACCCAGAAGCCCTCCTCCGCAGAGCCCTGCAGGAATGAGGCGTCGAGCTTCATGGTGTCGGAGACCGTTCCGCCGTCCGACGGCTCGATATAGACGTGCTGACCGAGCATCAGGCCGTCCGTGCTGTCGAGCTCGACATAGAACGGATAGTTGCTGGAGCTGCTTGTGTCGTCGGAATTGGAATAGCCGTAGCCATAGGAAAAGTCGGCGTTGCCGGAGCTCGGGTTTTCCGTATCGATCTCCGTGATGGTGCCGGACCAGACGGAATCGTCCACGCGGGAGCGGATGACAACGGGAACGCCGACGGCGATGTCGCTGCGGTTCAGCTCGTTGATCTTGCCCTTGACGCGGTAAGCGCCGTCCTGCACCAGCGTGATGTAAGCTGCGGCATTGCCGCTGCTGTCCGTGCCGTTCTCGTTGATGGCCTGCACCTTGCCGTCCACAGGAGCCGTCACATTCGCGGTGCCGGAGCCGGAGGTCATGGCATCGAGTTCCTTCTGCTTGACGGTGATATTATACTCCGCTTCCTTCTTGTCGGCCTCAAGTGCCTGGATCTGCACGGTGTAGGAGAGCTGCTCCGAGGTGGGCGCGCTCTTCTTTTCCTTCTCGAGCTGGGAGATCTGGGACGTCAGATCCTTGACGTTGTTCTTCATCTGCTCGATCTCAAGCTTGGCCTTGTCGATGGTGAGCTGCATATCCTCCATATCATAGGTAAACAGGACCTCGCCGGACTTGACCTCCTGGCCGACCTCGACATTGAGCTGCTTGATCTTCCGGCTGGAATCGCGGTCAACCTTGATCTCCTTCTGCGCCACGACGACGCCGGAGCTGGCGTTCGCGCCGCCGAGTGAGCCATAGCCCGTAAGCGCCGCCACAGACTGCACATAAACCGCCGCTTTCCCGGAGCCGCAGGCAGACAGCAGCCCGACCGCAAGCACCAATGCCAGCAGGCAGCAAAGCATTCGTTTCTTCATTGTAGATCCTCCGTTTCTGCGCCGCAGCGGCGCTTCCTCTCAGCCAGCCGAAAAAGTCCCTCTGGTTTTTCGCCGGACTGTTTCCTCTATATAGACGGCGCCGGTGCGCCGTTCGTTCCCTTGTATCGGAAAATAATTCCGTGGAAAAGGTGCCTCAGCGCGCGAGGATGGCCTGCAGGGCAGGCTCGAGCTCCGTCGTGTCGAGCGATTCGACACGGCCCGCATCGCAGGCCTCCGCCACGGCGGGGGCGATGGGCAGGCGCGCGAGCACCGGCAGATGATAGGCCTGCGCCGTCTCGTCCAGATGACTCTTGCCGAAGATCTGATGGCACTTGCCGCAGTCCGGGCAGCGGAAGTAGCTGTAGTTCTCCACAAGGCCGATGACGGGCACATGCATCATCTCGGCCATGCGCACGGCCTTGGCCACGATCATGGAGACAAGCTCCTGCGGCGAGGTGACAATCACAATGCCGTCCACCGGCAGGGACTGGAAGACCGTCAGGGGCACGTCGCCCGTTCCGGGAGGCATGTCGACGAACAGATAGTCGACATTTTCCCACACGACGTCCGTCCAGAACTGCTTGACCGCGCCCGCGATGATGGGTCCGCGCCAGAGAACAGGGTCATCCTCATGCTCGAGCAGCAGGTTCACGGACATGATCTGGATGCCGCTTTCCGTCACGGCCGGGTAAATGCCCTCCTCATCCGCACTGGCGCATTCGCTGACGCCGAAGGCCTTCGGGATGGACGGGCCGGTGATATCGGCGTCCAGCACACCGGCACGGCGGCCGGTACGCTGCATGGCCGTTGCCAGCATGGCAGAAACGGTGCTCTTGCCGACGCCGCCCTTGCCGGACACGACGGCGATGACCTTGCCGATCTTGGACTTCGGATTGGGCTGCGCTTGCAGGCTCTCCGGCTTGCGCTCCGAGCAGGCTTCGCTGCAGCTCGAGCAGTTGCCTCCGCAGGATTCACTCATAATGCAAAAATCTCCTTCTGACCGCTCCGGGGTATACGGAGCAGATATAGTCATGGTATATTATAGCCGCTGCGGCCCCCGGACACAAGTCCGAAAGCCGCAGAATTCATGAATATTCCATTAAGAAATCGCAAACCGTCAAAAACCTGCCCGACCGAAAGTTTCGGAGGGAGGAAAAATGGGAAAGGAAACCATACGAGTGTCCTTTCCCGTTCCACAATCCGGCGTGCAGGCCTCACCCCTGCTCCAGCGCCTGCGCGGCCTCCTCCCAGCGGGCCATCAGGTCCTCCAGCTCCGCCTCGCAGCGCTCCTTTTCCGCCGTCAGGCGCAGCAGCTCCTGATAGTCGCTCGCAGCCCCGGCCAGCGCCTGCTCGAGCTGCGCCGCCTCGTCCTCCTTCGCAGCGATCTCCCGCTCGAGCCTGCGGACGAGCTTTTCCAGCTCCTTGCTGCCGGAGACCGGCTTGGCCTGCTTTTCCTTCTTCGGCTGGGCGGGCCGCTGACGTGCGGCCGCCTCGTGCTCCAGAATGGCGCGGTATTTGGCATAGCCGCACGGGAAGTCGCGGATGGTCCCATCTGAAAGCTCCCAGACACGGGTGGCGAATTTATCGACGAAATAGCGGTCGTGCGAGACGAAGATCAGCGTGCCCTCGTAGTCCTCGAGGGCGCATTCGATCCATTCGCGCGAGGCGACGTCCAGATGGTTCGTCGGCTCGTCGAGCACGAGCAGATTGATTTTTTCATCCATGAGCATGCACAGCCGCAGCCGCGACTGTTCGCCGCCGGAGAGCGTGCCGACGGTCTTGAACACGTCCTCGCCGGAGAACAGGAATGCGCCGAGGCGGTCGCGCGCCGTCTGGGGCGTGCAGTTCTTCTCATAGAGCATCGTGTCATAGAGCGTGCGCTCCGGGTGGGCAAAGTGGATGACCTGCGGCAGATAGCCCGACTTGACGGACGGACCGAACTTGATCTTTCCCTCCGCGGGCAGCTCGCCGAGCAGCACGCGCAGGAACGTCGTCTTGCCGGAGCCGAGAAATCCAGTGATCAAATCGACCTGT
>ERZ773134.2971-NODE-2971-length-11361-cov-3.385547_pt1 | contig 11361 bp, 8 predicted proteins | sample MGYA00580856_ERZ773134 | MGnify/ENA primary metagenome ERZ773134 (study PRJEB29015, sample SAMEA2737823) | human gut metagenome | biome: human gut; feature: human-associated habitat; material: faeces | place: China | collected 2012 ... | reverse complement strand
TGATAGCTTTCAGGATGATCTTCCGGCAAACCTACATATTCGTCCATGTTGAAAGTGATGATATTCTGGAAAGAGATCACACCCTGTTTGTTCAGTTCGATCAGATTTTTGTACATGCCCAAAGGAGATGAGCCGGTAGGCAAGCCCAATACAAATGGTTTCTCTGCCGTAGGATTCGCCTTCTTAATTTTGGCGGCCACATAATTAGCGGCCCACTTTGAAAGTTGCTCGTAATTAGGTTCAATAATTAGTCTCATACGCTTTTTTTAATTTAGTTCTTTCGTTCCTAAAAGTAATACCTTTATTCTTTCTGACCAAGAATTTTCCATTTTCAATTCTCAGTTTTCAATTTCTTGGCCATTTCTTCTCCCAAAGCCCAGCATTCTTCATACTTGTCGGCTTTCAGAGCTTGTTTCTGTTCCACCGGAACACCCACAACTTCCCATTTCATCTTCTCGCCGAATGCCGCCAAGTTTTTCACCGCAGCTCCCGCCCAAGTGAAAGAGCCGAAATAGCCGTAGAGACGATGCTTCACTTCGCGCGTTTCGATCTTATCCAGAATCGATTCGATTTCAGGGAACAGACGGTTACTGTAAGTCGGGCTACCGATAATCAAGCCCTTATACTTGAAAATATCTTTCAAGACATAAGATGCAGGGCTCTTGCTCACATTGTGCATGACGATATTCTTCACCCCGTTCGCGGCCAAAGAAGCGGCAATCGCTTCTGCCATCTGTTCGGTATTGCCATACATGCTGCCGTACACGATCGTCACACCTTCTTCACCTTCATAACGGCTCATACGGTCATAAATATCGATCGCTTTTGCTGCATATTCACGCCACACCGGACCGTGAGTCGAACAGATCGTCCGGATATCCAAAGCCGACAACTTCTGCAAAGCACGCTGTACAGGATTTCCATATTTACCGACAATATTGGAATAATAACGGAGCATTTCCTCCCAATAATGTTCCACATTCATTTCAGAGTCGATCACACCGCCATCCAACGTTCCGTAAGTACCGAAGGCATCGGCAGAGAACAGGATTTTGTCAGTCGAATCGTAAGTGACCATCACTTCCGGCCAGTGCACCATCGGAGCCATATAGAAAGACAGTTGGTGACGGCCCACACTCAGGGTGTCTCCTTCCTTCACTTCATACAATCCCGTCGAGATACCGTGATACCCATTCAACATGCCGAAAGTCTGCTTGTTTCCAATAATCTGGACATCCGGATACTGCTGGCGCAACAAACGGATACTGCCCGCATGATCCGGCTCCATATGATTCACGATCAAAAAATCCAAAGGACGCCCGTCGAGAGCATCCGCTATTTTTTTCAAGAAAATATCGGAATAACACACATCCACCGTATCGACCAGGACCGTTTTCTCGTCCACGATCAGATAGGAATTATAAGATACACCATAAGGCAAAGGCCACATATTCTCAAAAAGAGCTTTTTGCCGGTCGTTTACCCCTACATAGTAAACTTTATCTGCTATTTCTTTTAACTTATACACTTTGAAAATTAAAAATTAAAAGTTGAAAATCAAAAATCAAATCTTCTTCATTCCTTTTCCAAGCCGCATGGCACGCCATACGAAGTAGATACCGGCCAAAACGAACGGAATACTGAGCCATTGCCCCATATTCAGCATCATATCAGCCTCGAACTCTTCCTGATCGTTTTTCAAAAACTCAATGAAGAAGCGCGAACCGAATACGCAAATCATAAATACACCGAAGATAAGCCCCTCCTTCTTCCAGGCATCTTTTTTGAAGTAGAGCCACATACAAATAACGAAAGTCACCAAATAGCTGGCGGCTTCATAAAGTTGTGTAGGATGACTGGGAGCGGTAAAAACGGGAGCTGCTCCTCTTTTCCAAGCATGCAGGTTTTCAATAAAACGAAACCCCCAGGGCAGATCTGTCGGATGTCCGTATATTTCATGATTCATCAGGTTTCCCAATCGGATCATAGCAGCCACAAGGCCGGTAGGGACCACCAGTTTGTCGAATGTCCAAAGCATGCTCCGATGGCTAACCCGCTTAGAATAAAAATAGATGGCGATGATTATACCCAACGTTCCCCCATGACTGGCAAGTCCACCCTCCCAAACCTTCAGAATTTCGAGCGGATTCGCCAGATAATAATCCGGAGCATAAAACAGACAATGCCCCAAACGGGCACCGATAACTGTTCCCAACATCGTATAAATCAGCAGGGAATCGATCCATGCCGGATTAAGTTTCTCTCTTTTCCACATCTTTTCCACGATCTTGTAACCGATCAGGAAACCGATGGCAAACGCCAGTCCGTACCAGCGTATCTCACGCGAACCGATGGAAAAGATGGCGGGGTCAGCCGTCCAGGTAATAAAATCAAGCATAATTATTACATCAATTGATAATTGACAATGGACAACTGGCAATTTAAGAGAATGAGGCTCCTTCCCTAACTGTCAATTATCCACTGTCAATTCATTTAAACCAATTTTTTTATTAAGTCTTCTCTTTCGCCATAAAGCATATCGATCACCGGCAATTCGATCATCGTGTAGGCACCTGGCTGCTGTTTGAAACTTGCACGGGCAACACAAACCAATATCTGGGCAGTAAGAGCCGGGTTGTTGATCTTCATGTCGAATTCGATCAACTGGTTCTGCGTTTTACCGGAAACACCTTTACGAACAAGATTCACGCCATGTCCCATATCTTTCAGGTCGTCCACACAGTCGACCTGGATCACATGCGTTTCGTCGTGCACAAAATAGTCGTCCGCCTTGATGGCAGCAGCTACTTTATCAAAATCATATCCTTCTTCCACTTCGATATAAACCATACGACGATGAACGCCTGTACCCATCGGGATTGTCATGGACAAAGCCGCCTTTACACCTTCGATAGCTTTAACGGCAACGGTATGTCCCATGCTCATGCCCGGTCCGAAATTCGTATATGTAATTCCTTTCGGAACGATCGCCTGCAACAAAGCACGAACGATAGAGTCGCTTCCCGGATCCCATCCGGCAGAGATGACAGCAACGGTATTATGAGCTTTCGCTACAGCATCAAGCGAACGGCGCAGATCGACAATACCTCCGTGGATATCGAAACTATCCACCGTATTGATGCCTAAAGAAAGTATTTCTTTGGCGTAAGTCTCTACGCTACGTGTCGGAGTTGCCAGAACTGCCACATCCACTTTATCCAACTTCGTGATAGTATCAGTGACAGTATATCCTTTCAATTCATCCGGAATATCATTCGGATTACGACGTACAACACCAGCTACTTCAAAATCGGGAGCAGCTTCCAGGGCCTCCAATACATACTTTCCAATATTGCCATATCCAACAATGGCAGCTCTAATCTTCTTCATACTTTAGTTTTTACTTTTTCTTCAGCCACAAAAGTAGTTATAATTAGGGGATTGACAAGAGAGGGGTATGTTGTTTTTGTTTAAAATGAAAAGAGGTTCCCTCATCCTATATCATATAGGATGTTTTTACTATCTTGCTCTCTGAAACAAAAAAAGGAAAATGACGAACAGCAAACTCATATATATCGAAGACGATCAGATCTTAGGGAATTTGATTACACAAGCCTTGGTCGACTATGGATTTGAAATCGATTTCAGGACAACATTAAACGGGCTTCAAGAGAGTTTGGCTTCCATGCTGCCGGACTTACTGATATTGGATATTGAGGTAAACAATCAAAGTTGCCTCGACATTCTTCCCGCTATCCGCTCACAATATCCGCAACTACCGATCATCATAGCTTCCTCACATACGAACGGAGCCAAGATCGTCCGCAGTTATGACGCCGGAGCCAACCATTACATTAAAAAGCCGTATGACGTTACGGAATTGGTATTTCAGATTCAAAACCTATTGCAACAGTCCGAAAAACAGCTGCCTGCGATATGGAAAATCGGCACTTATCAGGTAGACACAGCCAAGCATCTTCTGATTTATCCGGATGAAAGAATTGAAAAATTATTTCCGAAAGAATTTCAGGTTTTGCAAAAGCTATACTCCAATAAAGGACAGGTAGTCACACGCAAACAACTGCTCGAAGAAATATGGGGAAACGATTCGAGTGAAGAAAGCCTGAACAATATTATCTCGCAACTCCGCAAAAAATTCATGCAGGATAAATGTATTAGCATCCAAACATATCCATGTATCGGATATCAACTGGATTTCTGACGGACAACCCAACCGGGAGAAACCGAACCCGATCCAGCCTCTCCCGGTTGTCAAATCCGCCCATCAGAAATGAAACCGTACTCCGGCGTCAAAGTGCAAACGAAAGATTCCGGTATGCTCCTCATCTCCATAACCCGCATAGTCCTGCTTCGGCAAAGAGCCGCCGATGTATCCAAGGTTTGCTCCGATCCCGACATGATCAGACAGATAATATTCCGCTCCAAACAGGAAATCATATCCCACACCCGAAAGAGAAGCGCTCGTGCCTTTCGCCGACTCCCGATACTTGAAATAGCCGATACCGAATTTTTCCTCAATCCCCCAACAGCCTACTTTTTGTTTCATCACAAACTGAGGCGCCACGTATGCAAGCCCCACTTTGACATCCACATTCGAATAGGCATAGGACGACTTATAGCCCGAATACATCAACCCGGCTCCAAAGCCGCTCCTTGACACCCAATCATAGCCTAATTGCCAATCCATACCGTTCTTGGGATTGCCCGATGCACCCGACGGTAAATAATACTTACTGGTTATAAAAGCATACCCGACATTAGCATAGAACGTGCTGTGCCGGAAAGCACTTTTAGCCACACCGGTGGTATTTTTATCACCAACCGGAGCAGACAAATCGGCAACCGTCCCCGTTTCCCAATTTGCCGTGTCGCCGATCCAAAGCATATCGCCGGCGATCTGATGGCAACTGCTACCCAGTAGCGACGGCTTCCGGTGATCCGTCAATGCCAAAGCATTTCCGCCACTCTTCGCCGTCTCCTGTTTGGCCAACGCCACAACCTGCTCGTAGTTACACTTGGTGGATGCCCCGCCATCCACCACTCGTACACTTCCGATCCGCTCTGCCGTCTCCGGCACGGTTTGCCCGACTCCATACAAATGGACTTCATCCGCAACAACACGGGATGGATATTTCTTTTCTATGTGTGTCAACACTTTGGGGGCGCAACTGCCTAAAAGAAGAGGCAGAAGCAAAGAAAAAATCAACATTTTCATTCTTGATTATATTTTTTAATTAATCAAATATTATTTGTGACATAGGCTTCACGAATTGCAACATATATTTCCCCACAAAACTCAAAGCCCATACCGTTCTCCCATGTGGCTTCGTATCTTTCAGCTTCTTTAAATAGTAGATATAATACATCAATCATGGCCGATAATTTTTATAAAATTCATCATTCACCAAACACCATTCGGGACATAGGTTCAACAAGCTGATACATATATTCCCTCATGAAAGCTGATGAAAGAAACATTGTAACAGTTATCACAAAAAAGAATATTGCCCAAATAACTGAAAGACGAAAACTACCGCGAATAAGAGGCTTCCTCTCTTCAACAACAAATTTTCCTCTTCCATTTTTTGAATAAATCCAATAAAACAGCAGCACTCCTAAAAAGAAAATTGTAAGTGCAAGTTCCAAAGAGATTGAATACAAAAAGAAAAAAAGCAAAAATAAATCAATAGCACAGAATACCCAATAAGAGAAGAAAATACCTAAGAACCAAATTGTTCTTGCATGCGGTTCTTCGTCTTTCAATTTCTTTAAGTAGAACAGATAGTACATATAATATAATACATCAATCATGGCCGATAGTTTTTATAAAATTCATCCCAATATATTTTATTTGTTTCAGAAGGAGGTCCAATTAAATTCTCCATTCGATTATACCAAAAACGATATTTTAATTGTTGATACCATGCCTGGTACGTTGTTTGTCTTCCCATTTCCCAACCAATGCCCCAAGCGGCTCCATAAACACCACCTACTGTTGAATAAATATTTGAAAATTCCTCTATTAGAAATTGTTGAGACGAACTATTTCCTCGATCCCAATCAAGATAGATATTCACTCCATTATAAATACCCAAAACATTTCCTCCCCACGTTATCTTTTTAGACATTTTCAATGCAAATTGATTCTTTCCTCCAGTGTATTGATTTCCACCCCAACTTTGACTTCTCACCTTGAAATCTTTTCCCATCCATGTACCAAAATGTTTACTATAATAAACTTCCGACGTACCAGACAAGGTTGTAGATAAAACGACCATAGGATCCAATGATGAACCTTGAGAGTGAGACTGATAATTATAATAATAAGATTGCGCATTAGCAATTGCTTTATCGACCGATACTTCTGCATTGCCGAAATGTCCATACCGACCTCCACCACCACCAGCAGTCGTCCATTGAAAATTAAATTGCCAATCTGTTCCTTGACCTAATGCAGCTACTGAAGTCCCTGCACTTATCCAGGGAGTTCCGATTGAACCGGCAATACTAATACTTCCAGGATAAACAATCCCATATGCACCATAATAACCAACCAAAGCACCAAATCCAAGCCCTAAATAGGTAGTAATAGAACTATAATTCCAACGGAACGGATTTAGCTCTCCTCGATTTGTCGCAACTCCTCCAATATAAGCACCGATGACCAATCCTAACACCAATAAAGGATTTTCGCCATCAGCATCCACATACATCAACGGATTATTCATCGCATAGCTAAAACGATTATAGCTTTGTGTGAAATCCGGAACTTGCACATAAGGATCCGGACTCAGGAAGCGTCCTACCGCCGGATCGTACAGCCGGGCATTCATATTCACCAAACCAAACATTGTCAAGTGTTCATGCCCCGTATAACCGCGTCCTAAAAGGAGTTCCGGTTCCATCTCCGGCAGATAAGCGACCAATGTATTCGGATTACGTAACCGTCCCCAAGCATCATAACTCACTTCCTGCAGCAAAGTGCCATTACTATCTGTCATCTGTGTTATACTACCCAAATAATCACGACAAATATAATGCAAGTTCCAACTACCATTCTTTTTTATCAGCACAGCAGGAGCGGAATAAGCATCGCCTCCCATATAAAGCCGTTCCGTGTCTCCCGCCGGAGTGTGATCGACTTCATAACTTCCGTTTAAGTAATAACGAAGAATTTCTGTTTTATTATTCCGGGTGATATCCATTTTTACTCTTTCTCCGGATCCGTTATAAGAAAATAATGCCGTATAATTATTTTCGATAATGGACGCCGGTCGCTCAAAAGAGGTATAAGTCACTTGCTGCTTACGAGCAGGAACAGCATCTCCTATCAATCCGAGTCCGGTCACAGCATACGGTTTACTGGCATTATCATAAGAGAACACACCGACATCACTCTTTGAAGCCAAATTGCCATTCGCCAAATAGGAATATACATTTTCAGCTTCAGCAGAAGGTGTAGCTACCAATGATGTGGCCATATAGACCTGGGTCAACCGATTCAGATTATCATAACGGAATTGTTCAAACTTATTATATTTGTTATCCCCGCGCCCCTTCAAGTTTCCTGTAACGGGATCAAACAACGTTCCGAAATCCTGAATAACAGCCCCCGAAGAAGTAACAGCTTTTCGAGTAGTCGGGAATCCATAATCATCATAAGAATAAGTTCGATTCAAAGGACCTGTCGATACAGCTGTCGGATGCCCGAAAGCATCTTCAGAAAGCAATTTCCAAATCGAATTTTGTCCATTTTGCTTTATTTCAGTCAAAGTTCCATTTTGATAAGCATAATTCTCGGTAATAGCATTACCTCCGGAAGAAAAATTATAAACTTTTGACTCTGGCAAACCTGTTGTAGAAGAATAGTTGTAACTGTATTGGAACCAATAACCATCTACTTCCTCACGATTACTGGACAACCGCCCCAATGCATCACGTACATAAGACTTGGATATTCCATTATCAGAACTTTCACTTTCAAGACTTCCATACTGATCATAAACAAAAGTTGTTTCATATTCAGACAATGTTCGTTTAGTCAATTGACCGAACTCATTATATATCATAGTTTTTTCCTTTCCGTTGGCATCTTTTTCATAATTGATATTTCCAGCATCATCATAACCAAAAGTTTTTACGCCGACACTCGGATCGTTTATTTCAGTCTGCCGACCATATTTATCATAAGAGAAACTTGTCGTAACATTTCCTGATACAGTTATTGAAGAGGGCTGTCCATCCGGACGTAGTTGATAAGAAATGGAACCTCCGGGATCATTCGTTCCTATTAATTCATTTTTTGCATAACGGCCGGTCAATATCATATTCAACCGAGGAGGACGTGTTTGAATCAGCCCCAATACATCAGCTACATCAAGCATACCAAAATGTATTGCATAATTAACTTCATCTAAAATAATAAGATTGGGCATAGTGGGCTGTAAAGACCCTATCAACTGTTTCAGACGAAGCAACTCTGCATTGAAATAAGAAATTCCATTGGCTTCTACATTACAATGAAGATGCCGAACACCTTTTACAGATGTCTCTTCAATTACATCATCATCTATTACACGGTTCAGATCCGTCCTCTTCAATAGAGGAATTTTCTTTAGATTCTCTTCAGAATCTATAGCGACCTGACGTTTTTTTAAATCTTCCGTTTCTTTAATGATTTGCTCTATTTGATTATCAGAAAGACTGCTTTTATATGCACTCAATTTCTTTTGAGTTTCTGCATTTTTCTTTTCAATCAAGCCTTTTTCAGCCTTCATGGTTATGAGAACTTGATGTGAATTTTTAATCACATATTTCAAAAGAAGATTTTCAAAATATCCCTTTGGCAAATCTTCCCGCAACGCTTTCATGTCATCATAATACCGTAATGCATCCATAGGATTTCTATCATAAAGCCAAAGATCCATTGCTCTTATTCCATAAAATAACCCCTTGGGCCGCCCTTGATAATCATTTTCCCGTGCTATAAATTCTACCCTGTTCAATGCAGCATCAAGCATTTTTTTATCTATACCTTCTAATGCTAAAGTTCTCAATGTTCGATCTATAACTTGGGCAAATTTTTTCTGGTCCTGTACTTCTGAGCCGGTCAATTCAATCATCCACACAGGTTGTTTATAACTATCCTCATAGCTTCCACTCACATCATTCCCAAGACCTTCATCTAATATTGCTTTCTTTAATGGTGCTCCATCTATTTCAATTAAAACATAGTTTAATACGCGGAACGCCAAGGATTCTTTCGTTGTCATGTGATCTGTCATTGCAGTAAAAAGCGCATGGAATGCTTTGTTTTGTAATGTTTCTCCTTCTGCAATTCCATAAGCGGCTTCAGCTACTTTTCTCTCATGAAAAGGTCGCTGTGATTTTACCAAAGAATCTATATCTCTGCGATTAAAAGATTGAAGGTATTCTTTATCTATGTAAGATAATGTTTGTTCTATATCCATATTTCCATATAGATATATATAGCTGTTCGAAGGATGATAAAACCTACGATGAAATTCCGAAAATTCTCTAAATGACAAAGAAGGAATAACCTCCGGATCTCCTCCGGATTCTACACCATAAGTATTGTCGGGAAATAAATTTTCCATTGCTGCATTTTCCAGCAATGACTCCGGAGAGGACAATGCCCCTTTCATTTCATTATAAACAACACCATTATAAATGAGCTCTCCATCCTTGCTATCAAGCTCATAATGCCAACCTTCTTGCATTAAAATCTGTGGATCTTTAAGACAGACGGGATAAAATACCGCATCTAAATAAACATCCATTAAATTATGAAAATCAGCATCATTCCTGCTCGCCACGGGATACATTGTTTTATCCGGCCATGTCATTGCATTTAAAAAAGTATTCAACGAACCCTTTGCCAATTCTATAAAAGGTTCTTTTAACGGAAATTTCCTAGATCCGCACAACGTAGAATGTTCCATGATATGAGGAACTCCTTTTGAATTGTCCGGTGTTGTTCTGAAGCAAATATAAAAGACCTTGTTATCATCCGTTGTATCCAAATACATTAAACGGGCACCGGATTGTACATGTTCCATAAGATAAGCATCGGCATCAACTTCATCAATATGGGAAAAATTTTTTATTTGAAAACCATGTATAATTTCTTTTATCTTCCATTTCATAATTGTTCCTCCAAATTTATTTATCAATAAATTAAAAAGCCCAGGTAAAAAACACCCTGTGCTTTTGACTTAATCAGCCATTGGTTTCTGATTTTCCAAAAAACTCTCTATGAATTGCTTGTACGGCCTTATTCACATCTTCTCTTTTAATCAAACAGGAAACGCTGATTTCAGATGTACTTACTATCAAAATATTTATGCCGACACTTCCAAGGGCACCAAACATACGAGCAGCAATGCCCGGTGTTCCTAACATGCCTGCTCCGACAATAGATATTTTGGCCGTATCATCATCATAAACCACCTCAGGAATCAGTCCTTCTGTTTTTAGTTTTTCTAAGGATTTACGAGCATCATTTAGGTCCGCACTATTAATAGTAAATACAATATCCGTCATATTATCGTTTGATGTTTGTACGCTTTGTACAATCATGTCGACATCAATATTATCCTCTGCCAAAGATTGGAAAACCTTATATGCTACGCCAGGAATATTTTTCACGTTAAGTACTGATATTCGTGCCGTATTAGTATCTTGCGCAACGCCCTTAATAATACAGTTATTACCTTCCAACGTAGACTCCTCCCGAATTATCGTACCTTCTTCATTTGTAAAAGTCGAACGAACATGAATAGGAATATGATATTCCAGTCCTAATTCAACACTTCTTGGTTGCATGACACCGGCTCCCAATCGTGCCAGTTCAAGCATTTCTATATTTGTGATTTCCTGCATTTTTATTGCGTCAGGACAATAACGGGGATCAGCAGAATAAATTCCATCCACATCTGTAAATATCTCACACATATCTGCTTGCATGTCACCCGCTAAAGCCACCGCGGTTGCATCACTGCCGCCTCTCCCCAGTGTTGCTACATCACCATTGGGAAGCAATCCTTGAAACCCTGCAACAATTACGATATTGCCCTTTTCTAGTTCTTGAAAAACCCGAGAAGGCAATACTTTATCTATGAAAGCCTTTCCATGTACTCCACGACAACATATTCCGGCCTGTGCTCCTGTCAATGAAACAGCAGATGCGCCAAGATGAGCAAAAGTCATTGCCATAAGAGAAATAGAAACCTGTTCTCCGGTGGTAATAAGAATATCAACTTCTCTGCAATGATGAGTATCCGATATTTCTTCTGCTAAAGATAAAAGTGTATCAGTACT
>ERZ773134.2969-NODE-2969-length-11368-cov-44.335985_pt1 | contig 11368 bp, 7 predicted proteins | sample MGYA00580856_ERZ773134 | MGnify/ENA primary metagenome ERZ773134 (study PRJEB29015, sample SAMEA2737823) | human gut metagenome | biome: human gut; feature: human-associated habitat; material: faeces | place: China | collected 2012 ... | reverse complement strand
TGGCGGGAAGGTGAGAGCGGTGCATGTGGGAGAGCGGATGCGGAGGATTCTGGTGATGTCGGGGGTGACGCGGGTGATTGAGGTGGAAGAGGAGAAGACGTGGAAGTAGGTTTTGGACGGGGAGTGGGCAGAAAGGGGAATGGGATGATGCGAGAAAGGATGAAAACAGAAGAGAAGATGCGGTGGAATACGATGACGCTGGAATTTGAGAGCCGTCCCTGCAATGAGAGTTTTGCGAGGGTGTCTGCGGCGGCGTTTCTGGCGCAGCTGAATCCGACGGTGGAGGAAGTGGCGGATGTCAAGACGGCGATTTCGGAGGCGGTTACGAATGCGATGATTCACGGATACCGGCAGGAAAAAGGGAAAATTCAGATGAAGTGTGTGCTGGATCTGGAGGAGAAGGTGTTTCAGGTGACGGTAAAAGATACCGGCGTCGGGATTGAAAATGTGGAGAAGGCGATGGAGCCGATGTTTACGACCTGCCCGGAGCTGGAGCGGTCGGGGATGGGGTTTTCGTTTATGGAGGCGTTTATGGACAGCGTGGAAGTAGAGTCTGAACTCGGGAAAGGAACGCGGGTGCGGATGAAAAAGGCAGTCGGAAAAGGCAGGGATATATGGACGACACAATCGCTTTGATCAGAAAGTCACACAGTGGGGATAAGGCGGCAAGAGAACAGCTTGTAAAAGAAAATGTCGGACTGGTGCACTGTGTCGTGAAACGTTTTCTTGAAAGGGGCGCGGAACGCGAAGACTTGTTCCAGATAGGGAGCATCGGCTTGCTTAAGGCGATCGATAAGTTTGATCTGACATATAATGTAAAGTTTTCTACTTATGCAGTTCCGCTTATTTCCGGGGAAATCAAGCGTTTCCTGCGGGATGACGGAATGATAAAAGTGAGTCGTTCGCTAAAAGAGATCGCTTATAAAAGCGTACAGGCAAGAGAACGTCTCATCAGTTCGCTGGGGCGCGAGCCGACAATAGAAGAGTTATCAGAAGAAGTCGGAGTGGAAAGAGAAGAACTTGTACAGGCGATGGAGGCGGGATGCGAGATTGAATCCATTTACCGGCCGGTTCATCAAAAAGAAGGAAGCGAGATACGGCTTCTTGATAAATTAGAAGAAAAAGAGAAAAGAGAAGACAAGATCTTGGATCTGATCGTTCTCAAAGAACTTCTCGAGACACTGGATGAAGAAGAAAAACAGTTGATTTTTCTTCGGTATTTTGCTGATCGGACACAGAGCGACGTAGGAAAGATCATGGGAATTTCTCAGGTGCAGGTGTCGAGATCCGAGAAACGGATCATTGAAAAATTAAGAAAAAAAGGAGGAAGATAAAAGAATCGTATAAAATCCGGCAAAGGCAGCATACTACAGTAAAAAGAAGTGGATTTACTGAAAAATGCAGTGAAAAGGAGTCGGATCATATGATGGAAGATGGAAACGGACGAAAAAAAGTATGGATTTGTCTGTCGATTGTCGTGCTTGCGGCGGTTGTAATCGGAGCAGTGTATTACATGAATATGCCGAAGGAACACTCGGAAGAAGGATTTTTAATCCGGAGAGAAAGCGAGGACTGTGCGGATGGCATCAGGGAAAACGCTCTATATTAAAGGCGATAGAGATGTGGAGGTGACTAAGCCGGATGTAACACTTGCAGATCTGCTTTCTATGGAGTGCTCCGATCAGTCGCTTCTTCCGAAGCTTAAAACAATGAAAATATTGAAGTTTAAGAAAACGGGCAATCAAAGATGTGTGATTTCGGTGCTGAAAATAATCGCATGTATCCACGGCCAATATCCGGATATGGAAGTGCAGAATCTGGGAGAAACAGATATGATCGTAACATACGAAGATCAGAAAACACCGTCTTATGCATGGCATCTTACAAAAACTGCCTTTGTGACGGCTGTGACATTTTGCGGGGCGGCATTTTCGATCATGGCGTTTAATAACGATGTAGATGTAACGAAACTGTTTGATCAGATTTATCATCTTGTCACCGGAAATAAGCCGGGCGGCATAACGATTTTGGAAATCGCATATTCTGCCGGGCTTATGATCGGTATTTTGATCTTTTTCAATCATTTCGGGAAACGCCGTTTTACAGTAGACCCTACGCCGATGGAAGTGCAGATGCGGGTGTATGAAAACGATATTCAGACAACGCTTATTGAAAATGCGGCAAGAAAAGAAAAAGAGATCGATGTCGGAAAAGGAGGCGGTATCCATGGGACAGGCGGCTGAGGTGATCGTGGAAGAGCTTGTGCTGGCTCTTGTCGGATTGAGTGCAGGGGCGGCTGTGGCAGGCGGCTTATTTTCTTTTATCGTGGAACTCGGAGTGATCGCTGATTTTGCCGATCGGACACACACGGGAGACAAATTGCTTTTCTATGAAACATGTGTGGCGCTTGGCGGAATAATCGGAAATATCGTTTTTCTTTTTTACTCTTTTGCGCCGAATGCGGTATCGTTTGCTTCTGCGTCTTTTGCGTCCGGGGCGGTACAAGTTCTGTTTGGGATTTTTGCCGGGATTTTTGTCGGATGCTGGTCGATGGCGCTTGCGGAGATATTAAATGTTTTTCCGATCTTTATGCGCCGCGCGCGAATCGTCAGATACGCGTCTGTTTTTGTGATCGGCGCAGCCATAGGAAAAGGATTGGGAGCAGGATTGTTTTTCTTAAAAGGCTGGTAGAAGATGAAAGACAAGGCGGGATTTCAACAGGAAAATTATCTTGAAAGAGGCAGGGTTTTGGACTATCATTAATCTTAGTATTCTGAAAACAGGAAGCCCCTTGGCTTCAGACAATGGTAGTTCACTGCAGAAAGTCTGTCATATAGGGTGTATGAGATATTGTTTGGAAGATGACGATAGATTTAAGACACGGAAAGGAACGAAAACAGTATGCTTCAGATAAAAGAAATATGTAAGGAATACCGGACGGGAAGTCTTGTTCAAAAAGCGCTTGATAAAGTGAGCCTGAATCTGCGTGATAATGAGTTCGTGGCGATTTTAGGACCAAGCGGTTCGGGGAAAACGACGCTGTTAAATGTCATCGGAGGATTGGACAGGTATGACGGCGGAGACTTGATCATAAACGGGATTTCGACGAAGAAATACAAAGACCGGGACTGGGATTCGTATCGGAATCACACGATCGGTTTTGTGTTTCAAAGTTATAATCTGATCCCTCATCAAACACTTTTGGCAAATGTGGAACTGGCGCTTACGATTTCGGGAGTAGGCAAAGCGCAGCGCAGAGAACGTGCGAGACAGGCGTTGGAGAAAGTTGGCTTAGGCGAGCAGATCCACAAGCGCCCGAGTCAGCTTTCCGGCGGACAGATGCAAAGAGTTGCCATTGCAAGAGCGCTTGTAAATAACCCGGATATCCTCCTTGCCGATGAACCCACAGGGGCGCTTGACAGCGAGACAAGTATTCAGGTGATGGAGCTTCTTAAAGAGGTTGCGCAGGACAGGCTTGTTGTTATGGTAACTCATAATCCCGAGCTGGCGCAGCAGTATGCTACAAGAATCGTTGAGTTAAAAGACGGAAAGATTCGTTCGGACAGCGATGCATTTTATGTGGATGAAGAAACGGCAGACGTTCCGGAACATAAAAATATGGGGAAATCATCCATGTCGTTTCTGACGGCGCTTTCACTTAGCTTTCATAATCTCAAGACGAAAAAAGCGAGAACATTATTGACTTCTTTTGCCGGATCGATCGGAATTATCGGCATTGCGCTTATTCTCTCTTTGTCCGCAGGAGTGAATGACTACATAAAAAATATAGAAAGAGAAACGCTTTCCCAATATCCGCTTCAGATCCAAAGTACAGGATTTGATTTTACTTCGATGATGACAGGCGGGGAAGATTCGGAAGAAGTAAAAGCGGTGTCTGCGGGAACGGGAACATCTTCAAAAGAGCGGCGGGAAAAAGAAAATATATGGGTGATCGACATGGTCACGAATATGTTTTCGACAATGGATTCAAATGATCTGGAATCTTTGAAAAAGTTTTTAGACAGTAAAGAAAGCCGGATCGATCAATACACAAATGCAGTTGAGTATTCTTATCAGGTTGTTCCGCAGATCTATGCGCAAGACGGGGAGAAAGTCCGTCAGGTACATCCGGACCGCTCTTTCGAGGCGGCAGGGCTTGGTTCGTCTGTCGGCTCAAACAGTCTGATGTCTTCGATGATGAGTACAGACGTCTTTTATCAGATGCCGGCAGATTCCGATCTGTATAAAGATCAGTACGATGTGAAAGCCGGCAGGTGGCCGAAATCATACAATGAATGCGTGCTTGTGCTGACGTCCGGCGGAGGTATGAGCGACCTTTTGCTGTACACGCTGGGCTTAAGAGATCCGTTGGAGCTGGAAGAGATGGTTGCGGGATTCGTCGAGGAAGAGCAGATCGAAGTTCCGAAAGATTCAACTGTCTATACATATGATGATATTCTCGGAAAAGAGTTTAAACTGGTAAACAGTGCGGATTACTATGAGTATGACAACAGTTATCATGTGTGGAAAGATCGTTCGGGAGATCAGACGTACATGGACAAAGTTGTGAAAAATGCCGAGCCGATCCGGATCGTCGGCATCGTTCAGCCTGTAAAAGATGCAAACGGAGCAGCTTTGATGTCAGGCATCAATTATCCAGCTTCATTGACAAAACATGTCGCAGAAGAAGCGGAAAACTCAAAAATAGTCAAAGATCAGAAGGCAGATCCGAAACGAAACGTTCTTACAGGGGAACATTTCGGGACAGAAAATGTAAAGGGCAACGTTAATATGGATTCTCTGATTACGATCGACGAACAAAAACTTGCCCGGGCATTTGCATTTGATCAAAATGCCTTTTCGGGAATGCAAAAAACGGATGGTCTTTCTGAGATTTTCCGTTCTGCCGGAAGTTCAGTCAATCTTTCGGGAATGTTAGATCTAAGTAAGATTCAAGTTCAGCTTCCCGAACTGCCGCAGATGAATCTGGAAGAATTGCTGGGAGACCTTGATCTTACAGTTTCGCCGGAAGGATTTTTGCCGCTGGCAGAAAGCCTGACAGAAGGGTACGCAGAATATGCGGCCGCGCATCCGGAGGCGGACTATTCTGCGCTTGCACAACAGTTCGGACAATACCTTGGAACGCCAAAAGCGCAGGAAATCATACGAAGAAATATCAGTGAGATCATCCAGTCGGGCGGCGGGATGTCCGTGACGATGGAACAGCTTCAGGCAATGGTGAAAGAAATAGCGAAAGGATACGGAAAATTTATCGTTGAAAACGGCTATCAGGATCCGTCTAAGTTTGATGAATATTTGGCGGAATATATGCAGACAGAAGAAGCGAAAGCGATATTGAACCGATATGCAAATGAGATTTTCGGAGGTATTGCAGGTAATGTTCAGATTACCGCAGAACAGCTTCAGAAGCTTTCAAAAGAGCTCACGGAAGGGTATCTTCCCTATGCGGCGGAAAACGGGCTGGCTGATCCGACAAAGATCGGAGAGCATTTTATTGCATATTTAAAAACGGAAGACGGACGGCAAAGACTGTCTGACGGGATGAAAGGAATCGTAGACGCGGACAGTCTGGAACAGCAGATCACAGACGCGTTCGGTTCTTATATGAAAGGCGCGGTTTCCTCTTATGCGGGAGCCGTAGGAACAGCGATTGAGAGGCAGATCACATCGGCTATGGAGCAGGTTATGAATCAGATGGCAGAAGGACTGCAGTTTTCTGTAGGACAGGCAATGACACAGATCGGAAGCAGTCTGCAAAATGCTATGCATGTAGATGAAGATGCGTTTGCCGAGGCGTTTCAGATGAATATGACAGGAGAGGAACTGGCAGAACTGATGATGTCTATGGGAGCTGCGAAAAATGCGACGTATGACAATAATCTCAAACAGTTAGGTTATGTTGATTTCGCTGTTCCGACTACGATTTCGATCTATCCGAAAGATTTTGAAAGCAAAGAAGAAGTCGTCAGAATTCTTGATGATTATAACAGAAAAATGGAAGAACAAGGAAAAGAAGAACAGGTTATCACATATACGGATATGGTCGGCGCGCTGATGTCGTCTGTGACACAGATCATAGACGTTATCAGTTATGTGCTCGTTGCGTTTGTAGCGATTTCCCTTATCGTATCATCGATCATGATCGGTGTGATCACCTATATCAGTGTTCTTGAGCGAAAGAAAGAAATCGGGATACTGCGCGCAATCGGAGCTTCTAAAAGTAATATTTCACAAGTATTTAATGCCGAGACGTTTATTATCGGTTTGTGTGCGGGCGTGATCGGGATCGGGATAACGCTTCTGCTTTTGATCCCGGGAAATGCTCTGATCCATCATTTGGCAGGAACGAATGACGTAAGTGCGGTTCTTCCGGTAATTCCGGCGATCATACTTATTATTCTCAGCGTAATACTGACGCTGCTCGGAGGACTGCTTCCGTCTAAAAAAGCTGCGAAAAGTGATCCTGTAACTGCCCTTCGGACAGAATAATTTCTTGCATAAGCAATCAAGACAGATAACCAATGCTTGCGGCTGTGTATGTATAGAAAATCTTGATATGAACTATAAAAGCGATGGAGAAGTGATTTTTGATTATGGAAAATAAAATTGTCATACAGAATTTTGGACCGGTAAAAGAGGCACAGATTAATTTGAATAAAAAATTTCAGATATTTATAGGCGCTCAGGCTTCCGGTAAAAGCACAATTTGCAAGGTGGTATATTTTGTTCAAAATATAGAAGAAAATATATCTTTTGTCTAAAGAACGGATGCCATATTACAAAAAGAAATACCGATAAGATATGAGGTGGAAGAAAAATGAAAAATTTAATCTTTAGTTTAAATGCGACAGTACCGGTTTTCCTGTTAATGGCGCTTGGGTTTCTCTTTCGGAAACTCGGATGGCTCGACGAAGTATTTGCATCGAAAATGAATCAGTTCGTCTTTCTTGTGCCGCTTCCGCTTCTTGTGTTTGAAGATCTTGCATCTGTCGATTTTCAGAAAGTGTGGAATTTAAAATTCGTTTTATTTTGTTTCTTCGTGACTCTTGCAAGCATTGCTCTTGCCGGTATACTTTCGTTATTATGGAAGGACAGGGGAATAAGAGGAGAGTTTATACAGGCGTCATACAGAAGCAGCGCGGCGCTTCTTGGGATCGCATTCATCCAAAATATATACGGAGATGCGGGTCTGGCGCCTCTTATGATCATCGGAAGCGTGCCGTTATATAACATGATGGCAGTCGTCGTCCTGTCCTTCTTTCAGCCGGAACAAAGAAAACGAGATAAGTTGTTATGGAAAAAGACGCTGAAAGGGATCGTGACCAATCCAATCATAATCGGCATAGCCGCAGGTCTTTTCTGGTCGGCGCTTCGGATACCGATGCCGTATGTAATAGAAAAAACAGTGTCAAATATAGGCGCTGTCGCGACGCCTCTTGGATTGATGGCGCTCGGCGCTTCTTTTGATGTTCAAAAAGCGCTTGGAAAGATCAAACCTGTCATTGCTGCCTGTATGTTGAAGCTTGTCGGATTTACAGCGGTGTTTCTGCCTTTTGCGGTGATGCTCGGATTTCGCAGAGAAGAATTGATCGCGATTCTCGTCATGCTTGGATCGGCGACAACAGTAAGCTGCTATGTTATGGCAAAAAATATGGGACATGAAGGCACGCTGACGTCAGGCGTCGTCATGCTGACTACAGTATTCAGTGCGTTTACATTAACAGGGTGGCTGTTCATTTTAAAAAGTATGAATTTGGTATGAATAAGAATGGTTTCCTTATAAAGTGAAACTTCGTATCCGCTTCTCTTTGGAAAACCTGAAGTTGGTCTCATACAGTATAAAATTATCTGTGTGAGATTAGGAGCGCATTGCATCAGTTGTGTTTTGTGTACAAAACTCACATAAAACAAACGAAAATAGGCACATATTATTACGGGAAATCATAAAAAATTCCGTTTTTACTCTAATCTATAAGGAAAAATGCATAAAAAACTTTAAAAAAAATTAATTTGTGATAGAATATAAACAATACTGGTCTTTCGTGGGAGGAGAAAAACCAAAAGACAGTTTAGCAATAGCAGAAAAAACAGTATCGTAGAATGGAGAAAAAGTATGAAAAAGAAAATGTGGAGGACGGGGTTGTGCGGATTGACAGCGTGCAGCATGTTGTTCACTATGCCGGCGTTGGCATGGGCGGCAGATGAACCCCAAAACACGAACATTGATAACGGACTCATTGCGTATTATGACTTTGAGAATGTGAATGAGAAGAAAGTTCCGAACGTAAAAGATCAGTCAAAATATGAGGGTGAATTGAAAGGTTCAAATGTTTCGATTGCATCAGATACGATTTTTGGGAAATCCCTGAAATTTACAGAGGGAACTGAAGGTACTATGGAAATCCCTCAGATTATGAATACGTCTCAGAACAGTTATTCGATTTCTTTGTGGTTCAAATATGATACGAATACAAATAGAGAAGGGAAAAATACAGTTCTGCTTCAGCAGAGCGGACAGGGGCGTACATTTTTACAGTTTACGAAAGATAATAAGTATGCGACTTATGTAAATGCGACGAATGTATATAGCGATAAGACGGTTGATCTTAGCCAGTGGCAGCATGTAATGGCTACATACAATAAAGATACAAAGAAAATTGCGTTTTATATAAACGGAGAAAAGGATAGCGAGAAAGATGCAGGTAATCAGGTTGTTAATGAGTTGACAAACCTTTTGATCGGGCGTCATAAAAATGCAGGAAATGACCCGCTTTCTATGAGAGGTCTTGTGGACGAAATCCGTGTATATGATAAAGTTCTCACAGCAGAAGAGGCAAAAGCTGTTTATGAATCAAAAGCAGGAGCAATGCTCTTCCCGCAGTTACAAGAAACGCTTAAAGAAGCAAAAGAGTTAGATGCATTAGGAAGTTTGGACACAGAAGCAGAAGAGGCAAAAGTGCTGAAAGAGGCGATTGCAGAAGCGGAAAAATTAACTGCCGAAAGTCAGTTGTCTGAAATTTCAGAGACAATTAAAGAACTGGAAGAGGCAATGAAGAATTACCGTGCGGCAATCGGAGTTGTACTTACAGTTTCACCTACGAAAGAAGAACGTTCGATTGAAAAGTCGACGATAGGTATTAACCATCGATATGCTTTCAACGGATATGGCTCTTTTGACAGTACAAAGATGGAAATGAAAGAAGAGTTCACGGATCTCTACAAAGAAGCAGGATTCGGATCTATCCGTTATCCGGGAGGAACGATCTCGAACCTGTTCCGTTGGAAAGAATCAATAGGACCAAAGGAAGAACGTGTAAATCAGATTCACGGATTCTACAATAATCCGGGACAAGGGGGAATTGCTCCGAACTTCGGTTTGACAGAAGTTGCCGATTTCGCGTACCGTGATGACATTCAGTCAGAAATCGTTTATGTATACGGTTTCGGACGTGGTTCTGCGCAGGATGCGGCAGATCTTGTAGAGTATCTGAACGCTCCGGCAGGAAGTAATCCGGGCGGTGGTGTTGCATGGGCAGATATCCGAAAAGAAAACGGACATGCAGAGCCGTACAACGTACGTTACTTTGAGATTGGAAATGAAAATAATCAACCGGGTACTGATGGAACAACATCTCAGCAGTATTGGATGATAGGAACGCAGGATGCCGAAAAAGCGTATGTAGAAGGTGGAGTTGCAAGCTTTACAAAACAGTATGCGGTGAAAAAAGATGACTGGAATAAGGCAGCATCTGTCAGTGACGGAACTGCAAATCAGGTTCGTTACATGCGTTATGCAAACCCGAATCCGATGACAGGAAAAGATGGAAAGACATTGGTTGAGAACTTTGAAGCTGTTCAAAAAGGAAGCGTTGAAGTATGGGTAGGCACTGACGGTGAAGGAAACAATCATAAATGGGAGGTTGTAGAAAGTCTTGACAACGCAGGAGCGAATGACCAGAAAGTGACAATCGACTACAGAGACGGATCAATCCACTTCGGAGACGGAACACATGGTAAAATCCCGGCGAAGGGACAACAAATCTATGTAACATATAAAGTTAAAAGAGACGGATTTGTAGCTGTTTCTAAAGCGATGAAAGATATGACGGCAGAGATTAACGAAATCAATGCTAAAAGCGGAAGTGCAGAAAAGGCATCCTGCTATGTATACTCCAGTTGGGAAACAAAAGGTTTTATTGATAAGATGGCAGCAGGTAACTGGAACGATTATTATGATGGTCTGACAATTCATCCATATTGTGGAGATCCGGGTGCGGATCAGGACAAAGGTGCGTTTTATGACTCGGCAATGCGTCTTGCGGAAAATGTAGGTATTCAGAAAGTTAAAAATTATGTAAACATGCTTCCGCAAGGAAAAGTTCCGGTTATATCTGAGTATGGTATTTTCAGATCTACATCGCCGCTTCTTCGTTCTCAGACACATGCAGTATATATTGCAAAAGTGCTTATGGAGTATGTTCGTCTCGGTAGTCCGTACATCCAGAAACACTGTCTTGTAGACTGGTATAGTAGTGGTGCAGACTCACTTGGACCTACACAGCAGGCGGTTATCCAGGCAGTACCGCAGACGGGCGCTAATCAGGGAACAGGAGAAGGGAACTTCCGTTTCTTCTCAACACCTTCAGCAAAAGTGTTCGAGTTATTCTCTAACTCATTTGCAAAAGGAACGAAAGTAGTCGGAACAGAGTTTGAACACGTAGAAACATTGGCAAACGGAACAAAAGCATATTCCGCAATCGCAAGTAAAGGTGATGACGGAACATTATATGTAACTGTAGTAAATACAGATCGTGAGAATGATAAGAAACTTCGTGTGAAAGTAGAAGGCGTAGACCTGACAGGCAAAACAGTAGAAGTACAGACGCTCGCGGGTGAAAGCTTCGTTGATGAAAACAGCTTGGCAGAGCCGGATAAAGTAACGATTGAAAACTCAACAGTTACGGCAGAAGGCACAGATCTTGAGCTGACGGCAAAAGCACACTCCGTAATGTCAATTACAGTGAAAGAAAAAGTGGATCCGCCTGCACCGGAGACATATACAGTAACAGCAAAAGCAAATAATAATGATATGGGAACTGTAACGATTGACCCTGTAAAAGATAAATACAATGCAGGCGAAAAAGTAACAGCAACAGCGACAGCAAAAGAAGGCTATGAGTTTGTAAACTGGACAGTAGACGGTCAAGAAGTTTCTACAAAAACTACATATGAACTTACAGTAGAAAAGAACACAGAACTGACAGCTAACTTTAAAGCAAAAGCTCCGGTAGAAGAGAAGTTTACAGTAACAGCAAAAGTAAATGACTCTAAGATGGGAACAGTAAAA
>ERZ773134.2965-NODE-2965-length-11377-cov-2.735471_pt1 | contig 11377 bp, 5 predicted proteins | sample MGYA00580856_ERZ773134 | MGnify/ENA primary metagenome ERZ773134 (study PRJEB29015, sample SAMEA2737823) | human gut metagenome | biome: human gut; feature: human-associated habitat; material: faeces | place: China | collected 2012 ... | reverse complement strand
CGATCTGTCCACCGGGATATCCGGTATATCTCAAATAAATACGATCGTTCCACTTGTTACCAGTCAGAACGACTTTGTCTGCATTGATGATGATTACGTTATCACCACAGTCAACGTGCGGAGTGAAATTGGGTTTGTACTTACCGCGCAAAAGCTTCGCTACTTTAGCGCAAAGGCGACCTAACGTCTGGCCTTCAGCATCAACAATGACCCACTCTTTGTTTACAGTTGCCTTGTTTGCAGAAATGGTCTTAAAACTTAAAGTATCCACTGCTTAAAAATTAAATTAATTAATAACTCAAAAAACTAGCCTTACCAACATTGTCACAACGGACACATGATGCAACAACGTGCTAAGAACTAAACTCTTAGTACAATTTGATAATAATCGGCTTGCAAAGGTACGGGTTTTATCCGAAATACCAAACAAATCTAATTATTTTTCAAGTTATTATGAAGATACTCATCACTTACGGAAGTAATACCCCAAAGAGAATGTCACGTTATTTTGATAAACGGAAGTCTCGCCGTCACGCTTCAAGGCACGGCGGTCTATCATGCCGCATAGGGAACTTACGGAAAAGAAAAAGTTACTATATTCTACCGATAGGCCGACGTTCATGCCAAAATCGCAAGGTTTCAAATCCTTCTCCTCGGATACGCCGAAATGGAGATCCGGATTGGTCTCTCGGCTCTTCATCTTGCCAAACAAGGACCAATCAAAGGTAGGACCGGCGAATACGGACAGATGAACGTCCGTGAAGGTAAACGTATAAGCCACATTCACGGGTATCTGCAAAGAGTAATACCAACATTTATTATGAAGCGCCATCCCATGTATATCCTGATTCGAATAATAAGCGCCACCTTGGTTTACGAACGCCACCTCAGGACGAAGCGACCATTTTTTATTCTTACTCAAAGGAATATCCGCCAAACCCGCTATGCTGAAACCGAAGCGGGCTCCCGCCTCATACGTATCCTCCACCTTCTGGATCAACGAAGAATAAGCGCCTCCGGCACGTACGCCGAAAGAAACCTGAGCCATCGCCGGTAAAATCATCATCACGGCAATCAACAACAATCCGATCTTTCTCATAAACTTCCTCATTTGCTTTTCCTTCTAATAGTAAGCAAAGATATACATTTTTCAATAACATCTACATTTATCCTACTGAAACCTATAAGAAAGCGGTATAAAAAGCGCAGCTTTGCCATTTAAGCTTTAACGAATGGCACAACATGATACATCTTATCCTTGCAACATGATACATCTTATTGCCACAACACGATACATCTTCAACAGAACTGTCTTGAAGCTGATTCCCCTACTGAGTAAAACCGGAATCTCCAAACCAATAAAGCCCCGACTGGACGAACCGGCCGGGGCTTATTCCTTTTCCGCCCTCACTCCTCACGGAGGTAACGGCAGATGAACTTTAATTTATTACTTTAGTATTAATATTAATCCATTCCCGCCTGTTCGCCCTCACGGGGTACTTGAATCACTACAACTCCCGCAGGAATGATTTTCGATTTATGTTTTATCGTCATTATTCTTATTTAACGACTGCCTTAACAGCTTCCTCACCATCGACAGCTACCACGATGATGCCCGCAGGAGCGGCGATCGTAGCGTTATCGGATGTAAGAACCGTGCTAGCCACAACCTTACCAAGAACGTTTGTGATTACCACGTTCTTACCAGCTGCGCCTTGGATCTCAACGGTACCGTTGCCAGCGATTACCTTAACGCCTTCTGCTGCGTCGGCGATAGACTCGTTGGATGTAGGAACACCTTCTACGATGTTGAACTTCAACGCACGAGACTTAGCGCTTGTCCATGTCAACTTGTCGTTAACAGCGTATAAATATCTAGCAGCCTCTGAGTTGCTCGTCAAAGAACGAACCACATACAAGTCATCAGTGTCATCAGCCAATACGATCTGAACCTTGAAACGATCCAAGCCACCTAACGTATTCACGTCATCAGCCTTAACCGCAATCTCTCTCATCTCGCCCTTGATATTTGTTGTCAAAGTATCACGGCTCTCATCGATCGTAGCGGCCTTGAAGATAGCTTTCGTTGTTTCCTCGGCCCATTGATATTTCTTGTCATACTTACCATCGGCTACATAATAGTTCACTGAGTCTTGAGCGTGGAACAAGAAGTTGTCGTTCTTAGAGATATAGAAGGAAGGAATAACAGCATCCTTATCCGTTACGTGCAAGTAGAATGCGGTAGCGTTCTGATTAACCAAGATACCCTCTTTATTCTCGTTCATGGACATATAGTTGCCTAACTCACCCTCGAATTGTACGTAACCTTCCTTAGCCGGATAGCTAACCTCAGGAGACTCAGCGATCAAGTAGGTTCTCAAAGCCCAATCATTATTTAAGTTATACGCATACAAACTATAGATATCCTCCGGTTGAGTATAGAACTGTACATATTTTCCGCTATTATCCTTATAGCTACGAACCGCTACCACGGATACGATATTCTCATCAAATACGCTAGAGTTATTCGGAACAGTCGTACCGATAACATCCACAGCGATCAAGGAAACAGAGCCATCCACATTCTGCTTGATGATAAACTTGTCAGCTTGAGAAAGATTATAAGTGTTATCCTTTTCTAATTGATTATCAGATTCAACATAGTTATAAGATGAATTTACCAAAGAGAAGAAGGAGTCTGTCTCTTGTCCGTCTACCACATAACGTAATTGGTAAGTATAAGCGTAAACAACGTCAGCCTTAGCCTTCACAGTCACATGATCGTCATCATTATAAACGAAACTACGCTCTACCACCTTCATCGGAGTGCTGCTCTTGATCAACTGCCATTGAGCGGCTTTGGATACTTCCGTAGCGAACTCGTTATAAGCATTCAAATGATATTGCTCCGGTGCTCCTGCAAGCTCATAAACAGCAGCATAGAACTTATTAGAAGTCTCATAGCTATCACGAGCGAATGCCATCGTCATCAAAGACTTGTTGTCAACATTCAAGAACCCTGCGTAAGCGTCAACCTCCGCAACCTTCTCCAATTTGATTTTCAGTCTGTTCAACGGTTTGTTATAACGGGGATCGCTTGTCTCCTCGTTATAAGTATTCTCATCTACATATACGGCTTGAACATCGTCAAAGATAACACTTGTAGCGCCAACACCTAGCTCATATACGTTTTCCTCACCCTCTACCGGGAATAATTTAGCGGTGAAGTACTCGCGTGTCTCACGGTTCGTGAAGGTAACATCCTTACCGCTAACCTCCGTGATAACGAATTGATAAGCCGGATAAGCCAGATCAACCAATGTTTGAGCCTTGGCTGTCCACATGAACTCATCATTATAGACATAGCTAGGCGCTGTTCCTGTACGAACCCCTACCGTATTAACTGTCAAATACTTGCCATACAAACTCTCGGCATCGCCCTTCGTACCGCTCATGACACGGATATTATAGATAGCGGCCTTAGCCTCCGTGTTCAATAGATCGATACCGTCTTTAGCCAAAGAGCTGGACAACTTGAAGATAAACTGAGGAAGATTCGGAGCCGCAGTCTTCTGAGTAGCCAAATAGTTCTTATCGCCATGGCCCAAGATAGCCAATCTCATATCTGACACCTCCTCATGTTTCGCATCATTTGTTTTTGCCTTATAACGGAAAGTTCCTAAAGACAACGCATACGGATAATCAGACAAATTGTCTTTATTCACAGAGAAACAAGCGTTGAAAATAGATCTCTCCGTTCCTTGAGACTGCCAGCGAGCCTCTATATTGGCCGGATTCGTTTCTGTATAGAAATTAAAGTCGCTAACCTTTACAGTTGTCAGCTCAAAACCTTGACCAGCTCCGCGGTCACCAGTCGTAGCCTCAACTGTATTCGTAGAACTTACAGCGATAACCGTATGTTTGAACCACTCTTGGTACGTATTGTTTTTAGGCTTATCTCCCACGAAGAAGTACATACCATTCGGAATTGTCATCTGCACATAAGAAGGGATAGCCTTATCACCTAGGTCTACATTGATACCACCATTAGGCATATTCAAATGATAAGCTACGATCTTCTTGTCGCCGAACAAGTTCTCCTCAACGGCATCTTTGGTCTCGAAATTGAAGCCTGCCGTATTATACAGTGCGTTCAATTCGTCGGCATCCGTGAAATTCTCGAAACCAACCTTATAAAATTCAGGAGCGAATGTTCCTGTTGTTTGTACAGAAGATTTACTTATCAAAGTCCAACTTAAAACAACATTACCCGGCGCTGCTTTGTAAGCGAACATATTCGGATAAGTCACAGGAGTCCCTGTAGCCGCATACTCATCGTCTGCCTGAGAATCTGCTCCAAACACAAAGTTCGCGTTACCAGTCGTAGCTGCCGTATTCAATTCCACCGCATTACCAGCGGCATTGATGCGCAACACCTGACCTGTCAGCTCATTCGTGAATTTATAAGAAAAATCACCTCTTACACCTTCTGTCACTGATACAGTCCATACATAAGCCTTAACCGCAGCCTTATCCAAATCATCGGCTACACCATCTTTATTGATATCCGCAGAGGTAATATCGCAAACGTCTTCTTTCAAGAGTTTCGTACCTGCGTTCAACTCCGTGAAACCATATGCTTCACCGTTAGGATTCGTAATCACATAACGCGATCCATTCTCCAATTCTGTAGCTTGAGCTCCAAGTCCCAGTAAATCCTGGATGGTTGTCTGAGCGAAGGCACTACCGCACAACGACCCTGCCATCAACAGACCCGTCGTAAACAATGTAGAAATCTTTCTGTTCATAATTTAGAATTTAATATTAATAATAGTGTTAATTAAGTACTTAGCTACTTCTTTATGGTCTACTATCGTTAGAAAACGACTAGTCTAAACCATCGTTTAGATCTTGCGTTTTTCGAGAGGTACAAAGGGGAGTTTGTGGAAGGAAGAGCTTGTTTCGTAAAGGATAGGATATCCTATTGATAAGAAAGCGAATAAGGGAACAAAAAAATAGCTCGGAAGGGTTGCAGAAGTCAAAGAAACGCGTACCTTTGCAAATGACTAATTAAAACGATCGTTTAAATCAATCATTTTTCTCTTCTATTATTTAATGTGCATGCGTACATTAGTAAATACACCATCCAATAATCAACAAAAGTAAGATCACCTTTTGCGATAGATCGGAATATTAGTTTCCTTTGTTCTAGCAAAATGACATTTTGTAAACAGAACTCCCTGAGATTCGCTTTTTCCAAGCATAAGTACAGTATAAAACGGCTTTTCACGCAGAAAAACGCCATTCATAACTATCTTCCATCCGCTAGTTCGAGCACCTCACGAAAACCTCCTGTCACGATATACGGCTTATATCAAGCAAAATATCAATACAACATCTGTTTATATAACATATAGATTCTATAGAATCACACATATTATAACCTCATTATATCCTTCAGAAAACACGTACGTCTTTTTCCAAAAACATGTACGTGTTTCCGGAAAAAGACGTACGTGTTTTTTTAAAAGCAAAACAACCTCTCTCGTACTAAAAATATTTCCTACCTTTATGCACTCATTTCAATATGCACCAGACTATACATTAATATATATGGAACCGTTTATTCATTTACACGTACATACCCAGTATTCCTTGCTGGACGGACAGGCATCCATCGACGCGTTGATCGACAAAGCGTACAAAGACGGAATGCGTGCGATCGCCGTAACAGACCATGGCGTTATGTTCGGTATCAAGGAGTTTTTCAATAAGGTTAGCAAAAAGAACAGTAAACCTCTCGGGATCATCAAGGACTCCGAGAAAGAACTAAAACCGCTGCTGGCCAAGGATGCTCCAACCGATGAGGAACAACAAAGGATAACGGAACTACAAAAACAAATCGCCGAAGCGAAAGTTTCCATCTTCAAGCCGATCATCGGGTGCGAATGTTATTGCGCTCGCAACGGAAGGCATAGCAAGCTGGCCTCGCAAGACGACCGTAGCGGCTGGCACTTGATCGTTCTGGCCAAAAATAAGAACGGATACAAGAACCTGATCAAGATGGTATCCCTCTCATGGACGGAAGGATTCTACGGACGTCCGCGTATCGACAAAGAGTTGTTGGAGAAATACCACGAGGATCTGATCATCTGCTCCGCCTGTTTAGGTGGAGAGATCCCGCAGCATATCATGCACGGACGAATCGATAAGGCCGAGGAGTCTATCAAATGGTTCAAAAACTTATTCGGAGAAGACTATTACCTTGAGATGCAACGGCACGAGACACACGACCCCAACGCCGATTGCACGATTTTCCCGCATCAACAAGAGGTGAACAAGGTACTGATCGAACTTGCTCACAAACATAATATCAAGCTAATCGCCACCAACGACGTCCATTTCGTCAATGCCGACGACGCTGAGGCTCACGACCGCCTGATCTGCCTTAGTACCGGCAAAGACTTGGACGACCCCAAGCGTATGCGCTACTCCAAGCAAGAATGGATGAAGACAACCGCCGAGATGAACACCATCTTCGCCGATATCCCCGAAGCTTTGAGTAATACGCTCGAGATAGCCGACAAAATAGAATTCTACTCCATCGACAGCGGTCCTATCATGCCGACTTTCGCCATTCCCGAGGAGTTCGGTACCGAGGAGTCCTACCGTCAGAAATTAACAGAGCATGATTTATTTGAGGAATTCACCCGAGACGAGAACGGTAATGTCGTATTAAGCGAGGAAGAGGCGCACTCCAAAATCAAGAAATTAGGTGGATACGACAAACTATACCGCATCAAGCTGGAAGCCGACTATTTGGCGAAATTGACATACGACGGAGCCAAGGAGCTTTACGGAGACCCCTTGAACGATGAAGTAAAGGAGCGTCTGAACTTCGAGTTACATATCATGAAGACCATGGGTTTCCCCGGCTACTTCTTGATCGTGCAAGATTTCATCCGTGCCGCTCGTGAGGAACTCGGTGTATCCGTAGGACCGGGACGTGGTTCGGCCGCCGGATCTGCCGTAGCTTATTGCTTAGGGATCACCAAGATCGACCCGATCAAATATGACCTCCTGTTCGAGCGTTTCTTGAATCCGGACCGTATCTCCCTCCCCGATATCGATACCGACTTCGATGATGATGGCCGTGGCGAGGTCTTACGCTGGGTAACGGAGAAATACGGTGCCGAGCGTGTGGCTCATATCATTACTTATGGTACGATGGCTACCAAGTCCGCTATCAAAGATGTCGCCCGGGTACAGAAATTACCGTTATCCGAATCGAACCGGTTAGCCAAATTGGTTCCGGATAAGATCCCTGACATGAAGAAGTTCAAATTGGGCGACGCCATCAAGTATGTGCCGGAACTAAAAGAGGCGGCTAACGGAAATGATCCGCTGGCACGGGATACCTTGAAATACGCCCAGATGCTGGAAGGCAACGTCCGTAACACGGGTGTACACGCCTGCGGTGTCATTATCGGACGTTACGATATATCGGATGTCGTACCTGTCAGTACGGCGAAAGACAAGGATACCGGCGAGGAGATGCTGGTTACCCAATACGAGGGTTCCGTGATCGAGGAAACCGGATTGATCAAGATGGACTTCTTGGGCTTGAAGACCTTGTCCATCATCAAGGAAGCGATCGAGAACGTGAAACTGACTACCGGACATGATCTGGATATCGACCATATCAGTCTGGAGGACCCCAAGACTTATAAATTGTATTGCGACGGAAAGACAACCGGTACATTCCAGTTCGAGTCCGCCGGTATGCAAAAGTATTTGAAGGAGTTGCAACCTTCTAAATTCGAGGACTTGATCGCCATGAACGCCCTGTATCGCCCGGGCCCAATGGATTACATCCCTTCTTTTATCGCCCGTAAACAGGGTAAGGAGGAGATCAAGTACGATATTCCCGTCATGGAACGCTACCTAAAAGATACGTACGGTATTACGGTCTATCAGGAGCAGGTCATGCTTCTATCCCGTTTGCTCGCTAACTTCACGCGTGGTGAGAGTGATGCCTTACGTAAGGCGATGGGTAAGAAGTTGATCGAGAAGATGAACCACTTGAAGTCTAAATTTATGGCTGGTGGTCAAGCCAACGGCTATAAAGAGGAAACTTTAAATAAGATCTGGTCCGACTGGGAGAAGTTCGCCTCATACGCATTCAATAAGAGTCACGCTACTTGTTACTCATGGGTGGCTTATCAGACCGCTTACTTGAAAGCGAACTTCCCGTCCGAGTATATGGCCGCCGTCTTGAGCCGAAGCTTATCCAATATCACGGATATCACGAAGTTCATGGATGAATGTAAAGCGATGGGTATTCAAGTATTGGGACCGGACGTGAACGAGTCTATCTTGAAGTTCAGCGTAGATAAGAACAAGAACATCCGCTTCGGGCTAGGCGCCGTGAAAGGCGTAGGTGAGTCAGCCGTACAAAATATCATAGAGGAACGCAAGAAGAACGGCCCGTACAAGAGTATCTTCGATTTCGTAGAACGGGTGAACTTGACCGCTTGCAATAAGAAAAACATAGAGTCCATGGCTTTGGCCGGAGCGTTCGATAACTTCGGTATCCAGCGTGAGCAGTTCTTCACCGACAGTGGAAAAGGGGAATTGTTCTTGGATACCTTGGTTCGCTATGGTAACAAATACCAGATGGATAAGAGCACGGCAGTCAACTCTTTATTCGGTGGAGACGCCTTGATCGCCATCGCTAAACCGGAGATCCCGCAATGCGAGCGTTGGAGCGATCTCGAACGCCTAAATAAAGAGAAGGAGTTGGTCGGTATTTACCTATCCGCCCACCCGTTGGATGAATACCGTATCATATTAAAGTATGTATGTAATACCGGCATGGTAGAACTTAACGAGCGGGAAACCTTACAAGGCCGGGAGGTTTTATTAGGTGGTATCGTCACCGGTTTCCGGGAAGGAATGACCAAGAACGGAAAGCCTTACGGAATCTTGAAGATCGAGGATTTCACGGGTAGTGGCGAGATCCCTCTTTTCGGACAGGATTATATCGAATACAGCAAGTATGGTAAAATAGGGATGTATCTCTTGATCACAGCCCGTGTAGAGCCTAGCCGCTGGGACCCCAATAAACTGGACTTCAAGATTGGTACCGTCAACCTTTTGCAAGACGAGAAAGACAAGCTGATCGAGAAAATCAGTATCACGGTCCCGATCCATGATTTGGATGAGCCGACTATCAATGAGCTTTCGGTATTGATCAAGAACAATCCGGGCCATAGCCTGTTATATTTTAAGGTTGTCGATGGGGAACATAATATTTCCCTAAATCTCTTCTCCCAAAATATCCGCTTAAACGTGACCCGTGAGCTGGTAGACTTTTTACAGGAGAACGAGAATATCGATTTTAAAATTAATGGTTAAAGTTGTACGACGCTGAAAGAATTTGTACTTTTGGCGTCATAACAATCATTAGATTATAATTCATAATTAAATAATACGTAATTCAAAATGGCACTACAAATTACAGACGCTAATTTCGAGGAGTTGGTTAACTCCGGAAAGCCCATGGTTCTTGACTTTTGGGCAGAGTGGTGTGGCCCTTGCCGCATGGTATCTCCTATCATTGATGAGTTGGCAACCGAATACGAAGGTCGTGTGACGATCGGTAAAATGAACGTTGACGAGAATGACGATGTAGTCGGACGATTCGGTATCCGCAACATCCCTACCGTTCTTTTCTTCAAAGACGGTAAGATGGTTGATAAAGTAGTAGGCGCTACGGCTAAGGATAAGTTCGTAGAAAAGATCGAGGCAATGCTTAAATAATTGAAAGTTGAGAATTGAGAATTGAAAATACCGAGGAATACGCTCTGTAACTTTCAATTCTCAATTTTTAATTCCCCTAAGTATATGTCGCTTGCCCGGAGGACCGGGAAGACGGCTCATCTCAAAACCAGCCGCTTGCATACCTCTGCGTACCTCTCCTTTTGCGCAATAGGTTACGATCACTCCGCCCGGTGCGGTATGAGCATACAAACGATTATAGATTTCTTGATTCCACATCTCCGGTTGTTTCTCGGGCGCAAACGCGTCGAAATAGATCAAATCGATATCATCCGGTAGTTCACAGGCGTTACTATTTCCTTCTATTTTATGAAGTGTAAAGCGCTCTGAGATTGAAACGGGAGTATTCCACTCCGCCTCATGCAAGGCTAAGAATAACTCTTTTCTCTCCGGCCAGATCAGCTCCCCATAATTCAAGGCACGAATCGTATCTAAAGGAAGCGGGTATAACTCTACTGTATGATAATCAATATGATGTGCTTGAGATAGCTCGACATCCTTCAATGTCAAGAAGGCGTTCAGCCCTGTACCGAAGCCAATCTCCACGATTCGGATAAAGTCTTTTTCAAGCGCATGCAATCCCGCCTCTATAAATATATGTCTTGATTCCTGCAGGGCCCCGTTCACGGAATGATAATGTTCATCCATCGCCGGAATATATAGTGTATGGCTTCCATCCGCCGTTATCTGTAATTCTTTCTCCATATGTATGCAAAGATAATACATACGAATCAGAATAATACTTATCTTTACCGCTATAAATATGATATAAGATATGGATAGACGCCATCTTTACTTCTTACTATTCTTATTATGTACCATACAAGCCGCTATCGGTCAACAGCGCTCCTTCTCTATCAAGGGAGTTGTAAAAGACGCATCGAGCGGACAGCCGATACCTTTCGCTAACGTAGTGGTATGGAACACGACGCAAGGGGCGGTCACCGATTCCACCGGATTATTCGAGATATCCGGCATATCACCCGGAAGCTATCGTCTCCAATCCTCCTTTCTGGGATATAAGCCCTTCGTTACCGCCGAATTCAGACTAGCGAATAAAGATATATTCTTCCCGATCGAGCTAGAGGAAGCCAGCCAGAATCTGCAAGAGGTTAGCGTAGTAGCCTCTCCGTTCCGTAAAACCGCCGAAAGTCCGCTAGGACTTCGTGTAATCGGTTTCAAGGAGATAGAGAAAAGCGCGGGAGGAAACCGGGATATCTCCCGGGTAGTACAAACCTTTCCGGGAGTAGCGTCTACGGCAGCGTTTCGTAACGACTTGATGGTAAGAGGAGGAGGTCCCTCGGAGAACCGTTTCTTTTTGGATGGCGTAGAGATACCGAATATCAACCATTTCTCTACCCAAGGAGCCTCCGGAGGTCCGGTCGGTATTATCAATCCCGATTTTATCCGGGAGGTCAACTTTTATTCGGCCGCATTCCCCGCATCCAAAGGGAACACTTTAAGTTCGGTATTGGATTTTAAATTGCTCGACGGAAATACGGAAAAACGTACCGTAAAAGCTACAGTAGGAGCATCT
>ERZ773134.2950-NODE-2950-length-11428-cov-3.243735_pt1 | contig 11428 bp, 9 predicted proteins | sample MGYA00580856_ERZ773134 | MGnify/ENA primary metagenome ERZ773134 (study PRJEB29015, sample SAMEA2737823) | human gut metagenome | biome: human gut; feature: human-associated habitat; material: faeces | place: China | collected 2012 ... | reverse complement strand
GATGAAGTTCGTGAGAAACGAGTTATCATTGGTGAAACGAGCGGAAATCTGGCAGCCTCCCCTTCGCTCACATATCCGGCCACGACGTTTATGAAATCTTCCAAGAAAAGCATGAGCTTTGCGACTATACCAGCTTTCGCGGCGCCCGCCATGGTTGAGGCGCTGAAACCTCTTTTCCCTGAATTCTATCCTGTAAAGAACGTTTTAGATACGTCCATGAACAACACTAATCCGCCTGTACATGTTCCTTTTTGCATTTTTAATATTACACGTATGGCCAATGGAGAGGATGTTTCTTTCTATGGAGAATGTCTACCGCAGATTCTACTTGATTTCACAATGGCCGCTGACGCTGAACGGTGCGCCGTTGCCAAAGCTGTAGGAGGAACGCCGACGACAATTCTTGAACTGATGAATACAGCGTGGCGGGTTAATTATGACAATATTAAAGATCTTGGTTTGAATAATGCTAGTCTTTCAAAAGTAAAACTACCCAAGACGCCATATCATCGCTTCCTGCTTGAAGATGTCCCCTACGGTTATTTGCCTGTCAGCCGTCTTGGTAAGAAATACGGAGTCCCTACGCCCCGCATTGATCTGCTTATAAGTGCCTATAAATATCTTCTGGCGGACAAAGCGCAAATGGATGGCCCCGAGTTCAATGTAGATCTTCAGGAAATTCTTTAGAATTAGTGTTTGTACGACCTTATAATTGTAGAAATCGCGATGGTGAAAGCGTTTTACAATAATTTAATTCTTGTCGTTATCTGATTGTAGCGCAGATTCATTTAAACAGTTCGTTTGAACTGTAACGAAAAAGGAGGCTGTTTATGATGAAAAAGAGTGTTGCTTTACTGGCTACGTTGGCGATGTTTGTTGGTACGGATATCTCGGTAGCAGCGCCTAAAGTACATCTTCGTATAGCGACAACAGTTTCCTCGCCCCATGTGTGGTATTTGGGCGCTGAATACTTTGCCAAGAGAGTGGCTGAACTGAGTAATAACGAAATTGAGGTTTCCATTCATGGTGGCGGTTCCGTTGGCAATGAAAACGCTATCGCGAATGGTCTGCGCTTAGGTTCTCTCGATATGATGATTCTCAGTTTCACTCCATTGGCCAGCTTGGTCCCCGAAGGGGCAGTGTTCTGTATTCCCTATATTTTTACGGGATATGACCATAATGCACGTGTTATGAAGACGGGAAGTCCCGTTTTCAATCTGATGCAGAAATACGTGGAACGCAGAAACGTTGGCTTTAAAGTGCTTGCCACTGCTGGCGGTGGAGCTCGTTGTTATCTGAATGCGCTGCGTCCTATCGTCACGCCTGAAGATATGAAAGACATGAAGATCAGGACCGTCACCAATTCAATGACGAAGAAGATCTGGGAGGCTGTTGGCGCCGTACCTATGGCTGTTTCCGCGACAGAAGCATACTCTGCCATGCAAACAGGAGTGTGCAATGCTATCGAAGCTTCATTGGCTCTGTTTAATTCCGCACGCCTATGCGAGATTGCCAAATATCTGTCATTGTCGCGTCATGAGTTTGTTGTTACGAATATTTCTATCAGCGATCTGGCAATGAAGCGTCTTTCCAAGGAACATTACGCCGTGGTTAAAAAGGCTGCCGAGGAAACCGGTGAGTTTGTAACGAAAGCAGGTATGGAAAACGATTCTAAACTGGTCGACCTGATGGTTCAGAAGGACGCTTTGAAGGTTAATGAAATTGATAAGAATGCTTTCATTAAGCTCTTTACTCCTCTTCAGAATGAGCTAGCGGAGAATCTAGCCGGAACAAAGGACGGTCTTGAGCTTCTGAATGCCATCCGGGACATGGCTGTTGAAGAAAAATCTGGAAATATGTCTGTTGGGCAGAATAAATAACGGCCAGATAATAGCGTAGGCTGTAAAAGTGAAGGATTTACTGTGGCCGTTGCATGCAGCAGTAAATCCTTCTTCGTATAAAAAGGGAAATTTTTCCTGAAATGGGGGAGATGACAGTGAAAATTCTAGCCCGAATCAACAATTATTTGGAACTGGTCTGCAAAAAGTTGGCCGGATGGATCCTGATTCTTTTTACCCTGACGATTTCTGTACAGGTTATGTTGCGCGCGTTTTTTTCCTATCCGCTTTCATGGGCGCAGGATGGCGCGGTCATGTTGTTTATCTGGATGGTTTTTTTGGGGGCTCCGGTTGCTCTCCGGCAGAGGTCGCATTTTATTATCGATCTCTTTAACGGCAGAGTTGGTCGGTCATCGTTACTCTGTGATGTTATTTCAGATATTTTGATTTTTGTCTTTTTGTATGTGCTGATTGTGTATGGCTCAACTTTTGTGAAAATCACTAGCTCCATGTATTATAGCTACATCTATGTGCCACAGGCAGTAGTGGTTATTTCTATTCCGATCAGCGCGGCAATCATGACGCTCATGAATATTGAAAATCTCGTTAAGGATTTGAGAGCTCTGGCGAATATAGGGGCAGCTTGTGAAGGGGGTGTTCGGAATGGATAATATGTCCCTCGTTGTTTTGCTGGGAACTTTTTTCCTTCTTGTAGCGATCAAAGTACCAATCTGTTTTGCTCTTGGGCTTGCTTCTGTAGCGACAATGATTTATCTGGGAATCCCTTTGGCTAATATTGCCAATATGATGTATACGGGACTTGATTCCTACCCTTTTCTGGCGGTGCCCTTTTTCATGCTGGTTGGTGCCCTGATGAACAATGGCGGCATTACTGACAGGCTGATGACCGTTTCCGATGCCTGGGTCGGACACATTCGCGGCGGACTGGGGCATATCAATGTGCTTGTTAGTATGCTGTTTGCCGGCCTGTCTGGATCTTCGCAGGCAGATGTCGCAGGAATCGGTACTATGATTATTCCCGCGATGGCCAAAGCAGGGTTCGACATGCCTTTTACGGTTGCGATTACAGCTGCTTCGGCAACTCTAGGGGCTATTATTCCTCCAAGCATTATCATGGTGGTCTACGCTTCACTGGCCCAGGTGTCTACGGGAGCGCTGTTTTTAGCTGGCGTTGTCCCCGGGATTCTTATTGGTCTGACACAGATGTTCTATTGCTATATTCTTGCGGTAAAACGTAATTATCCTCGCAATCCCCCTATGCCAATGATGAAGCGGATCAAAGTAACAGGACACGCACTTCCAGCTCTAACGGTTCCTCTGATTATTCTCTTTGGCGTCAGTGGAGGTTTGTTTACCGTCACTGAATCTGCGGCTATTGCTGTTGTCGTCAGTCTCATTTTGGCACTTGTTGTATACCGTACCATCAAACTCTGCGAATTGAGCGGTATTTTTGCCAGTTCAGCTGTAACAAGCTGTGTTTCTCTGTTCATGATGTCGATTGCTGGGTGCTGTGCTTGGCTGGTAGGCTATTTGAATATTCCGGCCATGATTACTGATCTAGTTCTGTCAGTTACGACGAATCCTCACGGTATCATGTTACTGTTGGTTGCAGTGCTGTTCGTTCTTGGAATGTTGCTGAATCCGGCGACAATCATTGTTGCATTTATGCCGGTCATGTTGGCGCTGGGCGAAGCAGCCCACGTGCATCCGCTACATCTTGGCATCATCTGTAATTTGATTTTGGCGTTGGCCGTTATTACGCCCCCTTACGGTACGTCTTTGCTGCTGGCCGCGCAGATCGGCGAAATTTCTCCGATGAGAGCATTTTGGGCAACGCTTCCAATGCTGATTCTAGCTGTTCTGGTTATTGTTATTGGTGTTTATTTTCCAGAAATGTTCCTTTTTCTGCCCAGGTATTTTATGCCAAACGCGTTTTAGAATGCAGTAATAATTTATAATTTTTATGCTATTAAATGCATGTTTGTGGAATATATCTATCCAATTGATCCCAAAGCCATATCTTAAAGAGGAGGATAATAGTCATGCAGATAACAGCAAAAAAAAAGAAATCTGTTTGAAATTTTTTTGAATGGCGTCGAGTATGTTGGCAATAAAGTACCACATCCTATTTTGCTTTTCATGTATCTCAGCATTGTGACAATCATGCTTTCATGGGGCCTCTCTGTGGTTGGTTTCTCTGGAGTAAATCCTGCGACAAAAAAGACCGTGTATGTATTTAATCTTATTTCACGTGAAGGATTTGTAAAAATGCTTACGACAGCAGTAAGCAATTTTACAGGCCTTTCTGCTCTTGGCATGGTTTTGGTGTGCATGCTTGGAGTAGGGGTTTGTGACGCTTCAGGTCTCTTTGTAGTCGGTTTGCGTGGTATGGTCGAACGATCAAAAGGCGCTGATCTCAAAGTTATTTCTGCATTTTCTTTTGTTTGCGTAATGGCTGATGCCGCTGGCGGCACAGGATTTGTGGTTATGCCTCCTCTAGGTGCCATGATTTTTCTCGCGATGGGACACCATCCTATTGCTGGCATGATGTGTGCATACGCGTCGGTAAGTGGGGCCTTTGCCTCTAATCTTTTAGTAACTTCTATGGATGTTGTTAACCTGAGCTTCACTGAGGCGGCAGCAAAACTCGTTCAAAGCGACATTCCTCTGTCACCAGCTATTAATTATTATTTCTCTGCATTTTCAGTTTTTATGTTGACAGCTGTTTCTGTTTATATTACGACAAGGGTAATAGAACCGCGCCTTGGAGTTTATGCTCCGTGCAGCAAGAAAATGAACGAGATTGACCTTACGAGCATATCAGATAAAAAGGCCCTCCATGCTGCAGTTTGGGCGGCGCTTATCTACGTAGCAATTATTGCGGCCCTGGCGATACCGTCTCATGGAATACTAAGAGATTCGGCAACAGGCTCAGTCATTGCGTCAAAAGCACCATTGATGAAGTCTCTTCCCTTACTGATTGCTTTGCTGTTTTTTATCCCGGGGACTGTTTTTGGCTTTCGTTCAGGAAGGTTTTCATGCTTCAAGGATGTTGCTGCGGCGCTTGGAAAATCAATGTCGGATATGGGAGCATATATTGCTCTAATGTTTTTTATTGCACAGTTCCTGAACTATTTTGGTTGGTCCAATATTGGTGTGATTCTTGCCATTAAGGGGGCCGAAGCGCTTCAATCCTCAGGATTCCCAATCTGGCTTGTACTTATCCTATTTATTTTGATGTGCGCTTTGATTAATATCGTCATTGGCGGCGCCGCGACGAAATGGGCGATTCTTTCTCCTGTCTTTGTACCCATGTTCATGTTCCTTGGTTACCATCCAGCTTTAGCGCAGATGGCTTACCGCATTGGGGATTCAATAACAAACCCGATTTGTCCAACTTTTGCCTATTTTGGCATGCTTCTCGCTCTTGCTCAGAAGTATCAAGAGGATGCAGGCATTGGAACGCTTATGGCTAATATGTTGCCCTATACAATTGCTTTTTTAATCTTCATGATAGTGCAGCTGTTAGTATGGTTTTTCTTTAAGCTTCCCTTTGGTCCCAATGCGCCGTTATTTCTCTAGTCTGTAAGGTCTTTATACGATTGGAGGTTCTATCTATCATGGGAGAAAAGACCATTACCATTGTTCATGGCTCTCCGTATGAACAAGGAGTGCAGCAAGGGCAGGCTTTGGTTGACCTTATCGCCGATAATATCAAGACGCTCAGAGAAAATGTTGAGAAGTGCGGCTGTAACATGGAACGATATGTTTTGTTCATGGACAAAAATGCTGCGTTTCTCCAAAGAGAATGTCCTGATCAAATTGAAGAGATTAAAGGCATCGCTGACGGTTCAGGAATGAAATATGAGGACATCCTATTCATCAACATTCCAACATATTTCATGCTCCAATATTTTTCTCAAGAATGTAGCATGATTCTGGCACGCGGAAAGGCAACTGCGGATGGCGAAACTTATCTTATCAAAAATCGTGATATGAGAATTCCCTTGCAACAGGTGGTGATAGAACGCCATTATGACAACGGAAAAATTATTAGCGAAGTAAATGGGGCTGGTATTATCACTTACCCTGGAATTGGTATTAATAGTGATGGTCTCGCATTGACGACAACGGGCTTTTGGTCAAAAAAAGCGCATATAGAACTAGATGAAGTGGAAAAGCGGCATATATTTGTAAATATTCATCTTCCATTGACACGCTGTAGATCAGTCATGGAAGTTATCGCTCATCTTGAAAACTTACCGCGAATGAATGGACTAAATATTATTGCGGTTGATAAAGATGATGCCGCGCTCATTGAAACGACGCGTAATGATATGACGGTCGTTCACGATGATGGTTCAGGGATCATGTTCAGAACGAACCATTACCTTTTTGAGAAAAATGTTTGCCTAAATCCTGACTTTTCAGAGTATCCTTCGACATTCATGCGTTTTAAACGTATCAACGAGCTTCTCGCTCAGCGTTTGGGGAAGATCCGATTTCAAGATCTTTTCAGAATTCTATCTGATCATGAAAATGAACCCGTCAACTCAATTTGCCGTCATCCTAATGCTCTATCTGTGGTGGAGACTGTCTCGACCACTCTTGTAGAGCTTGAGGATAAGGAATTATGGACAACCCTTGACAATCCGTGTTTATGTTTAAGACGTTCATGCCTTTTTTAGAGTTCTTGGCATTTTATACTATTTCTTGATAAAAAGCATTAACATAGTTTGCCGGGCGCTGCAAGGGAGCTCAGTCGCTCGGACATACTCGACCGCTACGCGGTCTGCGCAGCTCGCTTTGTGAATCTCCCTCGCAGCGCCCTTGCGTTCGGCTTTTTTATTAAGAAATAGTATTAGTTAATCAAATATGGTATTGATCAGGGGCATGGCACTTGAAACATGAGACTGTTCTTAAGGCCATTTTATAGGGATGGAGAGGGAAAATCCCTTTTTCTCTGTTTTTTAGACTGCTCCATCTTAGTTCTTTCGTGAAATAAGAATCTCTGTATCAGTACTGAGTTTATTCTCATAGAGCATGAACTCATGATTGGCAATCTTGATAAGTTCTCTTGTAAGTCGGGAAACATAGCGGTCGCGCTGGATTGTCAGCACAATTTTTGTTGTCATGGGCATGTTTGTTACCGGAAATACCTGGATAGCTCTGAAAATATTAGATTGACGCTTGGCAATTTCCAGATACACTCTCGGACAAACAGTGACCCCTAAGCCGAGCGCGCAAAGATAAATCAGGGTATTCATGCTTTTGGACTCAATGATAATGTCGGGCTTAAAACCTATTTCCTTACAGCTGTCCTGAAAAATGCGTCCAATTCGGAGCGTTCGGTCGAAACATACAAAAGGACATTTTTAAAATGTTTCGATGGTAACTTCCTTGGGATGAGTCTGGAGTTTTTGTATTTCCTTTGGAGAAAGACAGCGATCCAAGACTTCTGGGATCACCATAATGGCATAATCCTCAATGCAGAGAGGCGTGCTGATAAAATTTACTCGGTCATGCGGCTCAATTCCAATGACCAGATCGAGCTTGTCATCCTGAAGGTTGTTGAACAGAACGTCAGAAGCATCCTCAGTAAGGTGCACTTTAGCTTCGGGAAATGTTCTGCAGAAACGAGACAAAAGATGGGGAAGGTAAACTGAGCTTCGGGCCTGGGTGATGCCGATTCGTATGTTGCTGTCTTTGCGCTCGATAATGTCAGACATCTGTGTCAGCATCTGAGATTTCAGCGCAAGAATCTGTTTTGCGTACGTTGCGAAACAGGAGCCTGCTTCTGTCAACTCAAGCTGTTTATTGCGCTCGAACAGAATGAGGTTCATCTCTCTTTCAAGATTCAGTATGTGTTTGCTCAGAGCCTGCTGAGAGACGTTAAGTTCGCTTGCTGCCTTTGTGATGTTCAATTCTTTGGCGACGGCAAGAAAATATTCCAGGTTGAGAAAATTCATAGACTGTTTGATAGCGGTAAATAGTGTGGCAGGACCGCCATATCCTCCTTCCCTGTGAGCGTTTATAAATCAGATCAATGATAGAAGCATCATAGCATAGAAGTAGAGCGAAAAATGATAAAAACATTTCTAGCCGGGAGGCTTTTTTATGAACAAACTAGAACGAATTCAAGCGACGATCCACGGCGAAAAAACAGATCAGGTGCCTTACTCTTTCTGGACGCATCTTCCTGGCATTGATCTTGATCCTGGGAGATTAGCGGCGATGACTTATGACTTTTATCGTGAATATGATCTGGATTTCATCAAGACGATGAATAACGGTATGTACGGCGTGGAATGCTTTGGCTGTAAAATTGACTACTCGGATATTGAAAAAGGAGGCGTCGCTAAAATAATCTCCACTCCCATATGTAACGCCCCAGACTGGACGAAGCTGTCGCCGCTTTCGCTGGATAACCCTGTGCTGGCACGGGAGCTACATTCTCTGGAACTGATTCTTAGAAAAGTGAAAGGTGAAAATGTCCCTGTAATTTTTACAATTTTCAGCCCCCTAACGCTGGCCGATAAGATTTCCAACAAAAAAGTAACGGAACATATTGCGCAGGGATATGGGGCCGAGGTGAAAAAAGCTTTGGCGGTCATTGCACAGACTACAGCGGATTTGGCGCGACGCGCTATTGCTATGGGAGCGGACGGTGTGTTTTTTGCCAGTCAATTAAGCTCATACGATAAGGTAAGCGGCAGTCTATATGCCGAATACGGTAAACCTTATGATTTGCAAGTGCTTGGTGCTGTGCAGGATGGATGGTTCAACACGATTCATGCTCATGGCACGAACATCATGTTTGAGCTTTTAAAGGATTATCCTGTAAACGTGTTCAATTGGCACACTGGAGAGTCTCTGCCTACCGTGCCGGAAGCGTTTGATCTGACGGGAAAGTGTCTGATGGGTGGCTTGGAGCGCATGGATATCACCAACGCTCATAAGAATGAACTGTATCATCAAATTTACGAGAGCATTCTCGCGCTTGGCGGTCGCCATCTGATTCTTACTCCTGGCTGCGTTGTCCGCTATCCGCTGAATAAAGAGATGCTTTCGTTCGTGAAGAAAGCAAAAGATGAAGTTGAAAACTCGCTGAAGCTGCGTGGGCGGCTTTGAAATTCTTCTTGACCGGCGGTTTTCGCAGAATTTAAAGAGACTGTTTCCAAACTGCAGAACTGTCTTTGAAGGCAAAGGGTATCATTTTGTTCCGCTTATATGCAGTGCTTCAACACTGGATAAGTTTCATCAAAGAATAGCAAAAGGCCGTCTCAAAAGCTAATTGAGACGGCCTCTTCCTGTTCCTTAATGTTCGGATTATTCTTCCCACTTCTGGAACCCCTTGCCCAGCACTTCCGAGGCGACGGAGAGGCGCAGGAAGGCGTTGGGGTCGTGTTCTTTGAGGAACAGCTTGAGTAGGATCTCTTGGCGCGGGGCGAGCAGTGTCACCAGCACGTGGCGGGGATCGGCGTTGAAGCCGCCGCGGGCGTCGAAGATCGTCACGCCGCGGTGCAGCGTGTAGACGATGTAGTTGCGCACCAGCTCCGCTTCGCTGGTGATGATCATGGCTTCCTTGCGCGAGGAAAAGGCCCGCAGGTCGCCGTTCATGACCAGCGACGTGATGTAGGACAGCAGCAGTCCGTAGACGACGTTCTCGACCGAGACGACCCAGAAGAACAGCAGGATCACGGCGAAGTTCAGCAGCATCGAAATGTTGCCCAGCTCCACGCCCGTTTTGCGCCGTACCGCGACGCACACGATGTCGATGCCGCCGGTCGAACCGCCGCCGGAAAACACCGTCGCCAGCGCGATGCCGTGCAGCACGGCCGCGACGACGACCAGCAGCATACGGTCGGCGATGACCGGCGCGGGGAAGCGCGCGAAAAATTCCATGCCCAGCGACATCAGGACGGTGGAGTAGAGCGTCCAGTAGAAAAAGCGCTTGGGAAGCATCTTATAAGCGAAAAGGAAAAGCGCGAAGTTGAACACGGCGTTGCTGAGCCCCAGAGGAATGCCGCTGAGGTAGTTGAGGAACAGGCAGACGCCCATGACGCCCGTGTTGGGCAGCATCGCCGGCTTGATGAAAAAGACGGTGCCGACGCAGTAAAGCAGGGTGCCGACGGTGGTGACGAAAAAAGTCCGCAGTTCCTCTTTCAGCGCTTCGGGCGTGACGCGCAGACGCGCTGCGATGTTTTCAAGCATGGATTGATCCGCTCCTTACCATGATGTTCATTGTGCCGCGATCTCGTTTATCATACCTGATAAAACCTCAAAAGAGAATTCCCAGCGTCGGAAAGTCGAGCGAGACATATAGTTTCCTTACGAAACAAACGGCCGTTCCCGACGAAAAGTACGAAAAAGCCCCGCCGTGCAGACGGCAGGGCTTTCATTCTTCATGGAGCGGAAGACGGGATTTGAACCCGCGACCCCAACCTTGGCAAGGTTGTGCTCTACCCCTGAGCTACTTCCGCGTGGAGAATGGCGGGGCTGAAGAGACTCGAACTCTCGACCTTCGGCGTGACAGGCCGACGCTCTAACCGACTGAGCTACAACCCCGTTTGGATGGTGGGCGATACAGGGATCGAACCTGTGACCACCTGCTTGTAAGGCAGGCGCTCTTCCGCTGAGCTAACCGCCCCTGTATGCCGCCTCGCTCGCACGAGGAGAATTCTATCATCATGCTTTGGACCTGTCAAGCTCGGTTTCGCAAAAAACTCGAGCCGCCACGGCGCGCTCAGCGCTCTCTTTCATCCAGCAGACGCGCCGCCGCGCCGCCCATGAACGCCTCTTTTTCCCGCTCGTCCAGGCCGCAGCTCTGCAGCCGCGACGCGAAGCGCTCGCGGTCCAGGATTGGCCAGTCGGTGCCGTACAGCATCTTGTCCAGCGCGCCGGCGGCCTTCGCCGCGGCGAGCACGCGCGCGTCGTACAGGAACGGCCAGGCGGCCGTGTCGTACCGGGCGTTTTTGAGCGCAAGCCTCATCTCCGGCATGGTCTCGTACAGCCAGAGGCCGCCGCCGAAATGGGCGAAGATCACCTTCACGCCAGGATGGTTCAGGCAGAAGGCCGCGGCCTCTTTCGGCCCGACGTTGCCCTTGCCGTCGTAGTCGTGCCCTACCGGCTCGGCCGTATGGACGTTGAGCAAAAGCTTGCGCTCCTCCAGCACGGCGGCCAGCCGCCATGTCTGGCGCCGGTCGCCGAGGTCGAAATTCTGCCCCTGCGGAAACAGCTCGCCGACGCCGATCAGCCCGGCGTCGGCGCAGCGTTCCGCCTCGGCGGCAAAGCCCCGCGTCAGCGGCGAGACCGAGGCGAAGCCCTTCAACCGCCCCGGATAACGCCGCACGGCGTCGATCACGTAGTCGTTGCAGATAGCGCACAGCCCGGGATCGCGGAACGCGAAGCCGAAGATCCACGACTGATCGACGCCCGTCTCGTCCATGCGCTGGATCAGCTGATCCGCCGTGCCCCATTGGTGGACTCTGTTGTGCGTGAGCAGATCGAAATGCGGCTCTTTTTTCGAGATCAGTTCCTGATCCCTGACGAACTGTTCGGGATACACG
>ERZ773134.2939-NODE-2939-length-11455-cov-2.664123_pt1 | contig 11455 bp, 10 predicted proteins | sample MGYA00580856_ERZ773134 | MGnify/ENA primary metagenome ERZ773134 (study PRJEB29015, sample SAMEA2737823) | human gut metagenome | biome: human gut; feature: human-associated habitat; material: faeces | place: China | collected 2012 ... | reverse complement strand
CTTCGATCTCCATATAACGGAAGGCATATCTTCTCGGAAGCTTCAGTTCTGCCGGAAGAACATCGATATGGATAAATTCTTCCTGTATCCAGCTTCTGCTGATCCATCCGTCATAGTCTGCAGAATCCTCGGTCATCTCCTTGGCGATCTCTCCGAACTTCAATCTAAAAAATGCCGGTGCGTCCTGAGGACTTCCTACAGAATTCAGCTTCAGGGTCACGTATCCTACCTGATGATCTCCAAAATCCAGACAAATCTTGTCTCCCTTTGCAAGATGATAATCTGAAAGATTTTTGATCTCATCCTTTTTGTGAACCTCCGGATAGACCTCCTCTGTTTTTACGATGTCTACAATAGAAACCGGACGAACTACCGTTTTCAGTAACTCCGGTGTACATGCTTCTGCTTTTTTTACAAAATCCTCATTGGTCACACGGACCATATTAAGATCAATACTTACCTCTGCCATTATATGGATATTCTCCTTTCATCCAGTTCTTCGATGATTCTTTCTGCATCACTATACACTTTTTCACTTTTTCTTCCAATTGTGATTTTTTTTATAAAACACTGATGTTTTTTTGGGTGATTATGATATACTTTACTCACCTGTTATGAAAAAGTTACATGGAAAGAGGACAGTCATGAAGCTTACCAGAGAAGAATTTCAGAGATATATTTATTCCTACAACGACGATGAAACTTTTTATAAGACACTTTATCTGCAGGAGAAGGAACATCCGGAGACTTTTCATGAATATTGCCTGACACTGGACCGTAAAAAGATTTATGAACACCGGCTTTATGTACCGGAGCTTCAGACCGAAGCCTGGTATCCCTATATGAAAGAAACCGATCTTTTTCATGATATAAATGGCAATATCGTGCTTTCCAAGCATTACCGCTATACCCCTGTTTTTCCCCATGAACATGAATTTTTTGAGATTCTCTGTCTGTATGACGGAACTGCCCACACTACGATACAGGGGATTGAACACACTTTGCATACCGGAGATATCTGTATCATCCCACCGCATACCACTCACAGTGTGGGGATCTTTGATGACAGTGTTGCTTTTAATATTCTGGTACGTAGCTCCACCTTTCAGTCCACATTCTTCCAGTCACTGACGGCAGACAGTGCCCTGACGCAGTTTTTTGCCCATGTGCTGTACCGCAAGACCATGGGAAATTATCTGATCTTTCACAGTGGAAATGATGCACAGATCCATGACATGATGGAAAATCTCTATATCGAATATCTCGGCCACGCCAAATACAGCTGCACCTTTCTCAACTCCATGCTGGTCATGTTCTGGGCGATGCTGCTTCGTTATCACGAGAACGATATCGAATCCATACTTACAAAGGATACTGCCGGAAATTCTGTCACAGAGATTCTGAACTATCTGAACCAGCATTACCAGACAGTTACGTTGAGCGAGACAGCCAGTCATTTTGGTTACAGTATTTCCCATTTCAGTACCCTGATCAAAGAAAGTACCGGAAAAACTTTTCTTCAGATCATCCGGGATATCAAGCTGGACCAGGCATGCCGCGCCCTGCGTGAAACATCTCTCAGCAATCTTGCGATCTGCGAACTTGTAGGATATGAAAGTCCGGAACATTTTATGCGTACTTTTAAAAAAGCATATGGAATGACTCCTGGTGAATACCGGAAGAAGAACAGGGAATAAATCTTATATATTTTCTGTATAACAGATGCCGTTCCGGGATATACTTATCATATCCTCCCCTTTAGAATGCAGAGGGCTTCGCGATGGTGCAGGTCCTCTGCGTTTCTCTTTTCACACTGAAGGTCATTTCACACCAAGCTTCTCAAGCTCCTTCGCCGCCTGCTTCAGATTCTCAAACTGGATGGTATGGATACCGGCTCTTCCGGCTCCCTTGCAATTCACGGCACGATCATCCAGAAATACCGATTTCTCCGGTTTCAGGCTGTAACGCTTCAGAAGTGTTTTGTAAATATCCACTTCCGGCTTGATCTGCTGCACATCACAGGAAAATACCACTCCGTCCATATATTTCAGAAAAGACATATCCTGCTTTGTACGATCCAGCATATAAGTTCCGTAGTTGGAAAGGACATAGAGATGATATCCCTGATTTTTGAGATATTTCACCCATGTTTCCGCATAATCATACAGATGCATACATTCCGGATCACGTCGTACCACCTCACGGATATCTTCTTCATATTCCGGTGCACTTTCCACAAATTTATCTACATACCAGGATTCCTCATGCTGTCCACGATCCTGTTCCTCCCAGATCGGGTTTCGAAATACTGCATCTGCGATTTTCTGATACTTTTCTTCCGGGAAGTCATAGCTTCGAAGATACTCTTCCCAGTCATAGCCCATCAATACATTTCCCACATCAAAAATAATATTCTCGATCATACGGTTTTTATCCTCCCTCGGCTTTTTATTTCCCCAGATCCGGTACGACATCCAGAAAACATATGCCACGATCGGTACCAAAACTGCTGCTGCAAAAGATCCCCTAAACAAAGTCTGGGCGTCTTCACTGCTTCCCCAGGCAAATACCATGGGAAGGCAAAATACAAGAAGTAGTATAATAACACCTGCAAGAGCCGCGATTCTTTTAAAATTTTTCATTGAACTTCCTTTCACATGATACATCAGCTATTCTATCTGTTATTTTAACTGAATATCCCTTTGAACCAAAAGGGCGCCGGAGAAATTCTTCCCCGGCGCTTCCTGTTGGCATAATCCTGATACTGTAAAAATAATTATCTGTAAATGATGTCGCTTCTTCCTGGTCCGTTAGAGATCATTGTGATCGGGAATCCAATATGTTTTTCTACGAACTCTACATATTTTCTGCAGTTTTCCGGAAGATCCTCATATTTTTTGATTCCACGGATATCGCATTTCCATCCCGGAAGCTTCTCAATAACCGGTTTTGCTTTCTCAAGCTGCACAGTTGTCGGGAATTCTGTTGTTACCTCTCCGTCAATCTCATAGCCTGTGCAAACCGGGATCTCATCCAGATATCCCAGAACATCCAGTACTGTAAAAGCAACGTCTGTAGTTCCCTGGAGACGGCATCCGTATTTGGATGCAACACAGTCGAACCATCCCATACGTCTCGGACGGCCTGTAGTAGCACCGAACTCACCACCGTCACCGCCACGTTTTCTCAGCTCATCTGCTTCCTCGCCGAAGATCTCAGAAACGAATGCACCTGCTCCAACTGCACTGGAGTAAGCTTTGCATACGGTTACGACCTTCTTGATCTCATATGGAGGCAGGCCTGCACCGATGGCACCATAAGCAGCCAGTGTGGAAGAAGATGTAACCATCGGATAGATTCCGTGATCCGGGTCTTTCAGAGTTCCAAGCTGTCCCTCAAGAAGAACCTGTTTTCCCTCTTTCAGTGCATTCCAGAGATAGAGAGATACGTCGCATACGTATGGCTCAACCATCTTCTTGTATTCCATCAGCTCATTCATAATGTCTTCCGGTTTCAGAAGAGGCTTATGATAGAGATGCTCAAGTGTTACGTTCTTGGTCTCGCAGATACGTACAACCTTCTCTTTCAGTGCTTCCTCATCAAAGAGCTCACTTACCTGGAAGCCGATCTTTGCATATTTGTCAGAATAGAACGGAGCGATTCCGGATTTTGTGGAACCGAAAGCCTTGCCGCCAAGACGCTCCTCCTCGTACTGATCAAACAGAATGTGGTAAGACATTACCATCTGTGCTCTGTTGGAGATCAGGATCTTCGGTGCAGGTACTCCACGGCTTACCACTTCATTGTACTCCTTAAAGAATACAGGAATATTCAGTGCAACACCGTTTCCGATGACACTGGTCGTATGTCCGTAAAACACACCTGACGGAAGTGTATGAAGTGCGAATTTACCGTAATCATTTACGATGGTGTGGCCCGCATTGGCTCCACCCTGAAATCTTACGATGATATCAGCTTTCTCAGCAAGCATATCTGTGATCTTGCCTTTACCTTCATCTCCCCAGTTTGCTCCTACTACTGCAGTTACCATAACACAGTTCCTCCTTGTGTCTTTCTCTATTATTCGGAATGCCACGTTATCCGTATATCATCCACAGAAGACTGACATTCCTGTCTGTGTTCTTTTTATGCTTACAGCATTATACATTGATCTCAACTTTAACGCCAAGCAGATCTTTATGCGCATCCAGCACCGGCTGTACCACATTTGCAATGAAAGCTTCTGTCTGCTCTTTGGCACGTCCTGTATATCTGGACGGTTCCATGGCCTTCTGAAGATCCTCAAGAGTCAGATTAAACGCCGGATCTGCCGCGATCAGCTCAAGAAGATTGTTATCCTTACCCTCTACCTTCACGTTCTTTCCTGCTTCCATGGAAAGCTCACGGATACGCTCATGAAGCTCCTGACGGTCTCCACCTGCCTTAACCGCATCCATCATGATATTCTCAGTTGCCATAAACGGAAGCTCAGACATCAGTCTCTTCTCAATAACCTTCGGATAAACAACCAGTCCGTCTACAACATTGAGGCAGAGATCCAGGATTCCGTCGATCGCAAGGAATCCTTCCGGAACGCTGAGACGCTTATTTGCAGAGTCGTCCAGAGTTCTCTCAAACCACTGTGTTGCAGATGTGATCGCCGGGTTCAGTGCATCGATCATCACATATCTGGACAGGGAAGCGATTCTCTCACTTCTCATCGGATTTCTCTTATATGCCATAGCAGAAGATCCGATCTGGGATTTCTCAAATGGCTCCTCCACTTCCTTCAGATGCTGAAGAAGACGAATATCGTTAGACATCTTATGTGCACTTGCAGCGATTCCCGCAAGGATATTCAGCACACGGGTATCAACCTTTCTGGAATAGGTCTGTCCAGAAACCGGATAGCAGGATTTGAATCCCATCTTCTCTGCGATCATCGGATCGATCTTGTCAATGGTCTCCTGATCCCCGTCAAAAAGTTCCAGGAAGCTGGCCTGTGTACCGGTTGTTCCCTTTGAGCCAAGAAGCTTCATAGTGCCTAATACATACTCAAGGTCCTCAAGATCCATCAGGAATTCCTGAGTCCAGAGAGTTGCTCTCTTACCTACGGTTGTCGGCTGTGCCGGCTGGAAATGAGTAAACGCCAGAGTTGGCTGGTCCTTATACTGCGCTGCAAACTTGGAAAGCTCTGCGATCACGTTCACAAGTTTCTTGCGGACAAGCTTCAGTGCCTCTGTCATAACGATGATATCCGTATTATCTCCTACATAACAGGAGGTTGCTCCCAGATGGATGATGCCTTTTGCCTTCGGGCACTGTACGCCAAACGCATACACGTGAGACATTACATCATGGCGAACCTGACGCTCACGCTCCTTAGCCACATCATAATTGATATCATCCGCATGAGCCTTCATTTCGTCGATCTGCTCCTGGGTAATGTTAAGGCCAAGCTCACGTTCCGTCTCAGCAAGTGCGATCCACAGCTTTCTCCATGTGCGGAACTTCATGTCCGGAGAAAAAATATACTGCATCTCTTTACTTGCATACCGCTCTGACAGCGGGCTTACATATCTGTCTGTATTCATTACTACCTCCTGATCACATACCTCCGGGCCGGAATGGCGAAAGATCCGTTATCTGCCCGGTTCTGGTTAATTCACGCCTCTTGAAATTATATAACATTGCCTCTTTAAAAGCAACCGTTTGTTACTCCATACCCTGATGGAATTTTCCCAAAAATTCCTTCATTCTGCCATTTTCGGAAGAAAATACCTCCTGTGGCGTTCCCTCCACTGCGATCACACCCTTATCCATAAAGATGATACGGTCGGAAATATCTCTTGCAAAATTCATTTCATGAGTAACGATCACCATGGTGATATGCTCCTGAGCAAGATCCTTGATAACCTTCAGGATCTCACCGGTCAGTTCTGGATCAAGTGCAGATGTAGGTTCATCAAAAAACAGGATCTTCGGATTCATACAGAGCGCACGGGCAATGGAAACTCGCTGCTGCTGTCCTCCGGAAAGCTGAAAAGGATATGCCTTCTCCTTGTCTGCAAGGCCCATTTTCTTAAGAAGGCTTCTTGCCTGGGCGTAAACCTCATCTTTCTTTCTCTTCTGCACCTTCAGAGGTGCATCCACTATATTTTTCAGTACAGAAAAATGCGGAAACAGATTGAACTGCTGGAACACCAGTCCCACATCACCGTTTTTGATGATCTCACCGCTGTCCGGCGTCTCAAGTCCTGTGGCACAACGCAGGATGGTTGACTTGCCGGAACCGGAAGGACCGATGATACTTAAAACCTCTCCCTCTTCCACGTCAAGAGAGATATCTTTGAGAACTTCCAGTCCGTCAAAGTTTTTTTTGATGTGTTTCATTTCAAATAATTTCATATTTTATACTCTCCATTCCGATCAGCGGTAGTAATTCATGCTTTTCTCAACCTTCTGCATCACAACAGCCACGATCAGGTTGAACACATAATAAAATATCGCAGCGATCACAAATGGCATCATTGTTGTCTGTGCACTTGCGATCTGCTTGGCAATGGTAAACATCTCCGCAACTGCCACAACAAACGCAAGGGAAGTATCCTTGACCAGCGTAATGACCTCATTTGTAATAGACGGCAAAATCCTCTTGATCACCTGTGGAAGGATGATGCGGAAAAATGTCTGTACCTTATTGTATCCAAGGATCTTTGCAGCTTCATACTGTCCCACCGGCATGGATTCAATGCCGCCACGGTAGATTTCTGCAAAGTAAGCTGCATAGTTGATGGCAAATGCGATAAATACAGCGATCAGACTATATCCCATGGAAATACGGATCCCGAAGATAAAATACGGACCGAAATATACAACCATCAGCTGCAGCATCAGCGGCGTTCCTCTCATGATAGATATGTACCCGGATACAATGGTACGGATTACTTTGTTTCTGGACATTCTGCCAAAACAGATCAGAAGTCCCAGCGGCAGAGAAAACAGCAAGGTTATAAAAAAGATCTCAACAGAGACCAGCATTCCTCCTGCCAGCTGCTGGAGCATTACACTAAAACTCATTTTTTTCCTCCTGGTTCGGAGTATCAGTCCTATTTATCGGACTGATACCTGTAATTCCTGTAAACAACAGGAAATGAGCGTGCACGGCAGCTCTTTCTGCGCCGAAGCACCCTCATTTCCTTTTTATGCGGAAGCTTCAAAAGCTTCTGCTATGTTTCTTATTTCTACTGCTGTTGAATAGCTAAAAAAACATCTTCACAGTTTTTACTGTGCCGGATCTGTACCGGATCATTTGGATTCAGAATCAGTCTCTTTCTCTGTGCTGTCTGCATTTTCTTCTGTTTCAGCTTCTGCAGAATCAGAATCCTCTGTCTTATCCTTATCCTCACTGATGCAGAGCATGCTCTTATCCAATTCATACTTATCTGCAAGCTTGTCAACCTCGCCGGACTCGTCAAGCTTCTTGACCTCATCCCATACGAGATCCTTCAGTTCATCATTTCCCTTCTTGAATCCGATGCCATACTGTTCGTTCTGGATCGGCTCGTCAAGGATCACATATTTGCCTTCTTCTCTCTGGGAAAGCTGATATTTGGCAACACCGATATCTACTGCGATAGCATCTGCAGCGCCGGAATCCAGATTCATGAATGCTGTATTGTAATCAGGATTCTCTGTCAGTGATGCAAAGCTTGCTGTAAGATCCTTATTATCATCGCTGTTTAATGCATCCAGTGCTGCGGAAGCGGCCTGAACTACTACATTCTTGCCTGCCAGGTCATCCGGCTTCTCAATCCCTGAATCGGCTGCAACAACCATCACCTGCTCATTGTTCAGATATGGATCTGACCATGTATAGTCATCCTCACGTCCGTTAATGGTAAATCCGTTCCAAATACAGTCAATAGAACCGGAATTCAGTTCCATATCCTTGGAATCCCAGTTGATCGGTTTCTTTACAAGTTCCCATCCGAGATTGTCGCATACTTCCTGTGCAAGGTCAAGGTCAAAACCAACATACTCTCCATTATCGTCTTTATATCCGAAAGGAGGATACTGTGCATCAAATCCTACAGTTAATGTCTTACTGTCAGCATCTGCATATACAGAAACAACACCCGTCATCATAGAAGCTGCCATAACTCCTGCCATGAGTACTGCTAAAGATCTCTTTTTCATGATAAATATCTCCTCTTTATCTGTTTTGTTATTTATCACACAGCCACTCTACCATGTGAAAGTATGTGTTAATCCTATCACACACCTCCGCCTCTGTCAAGCGTAAGTTATGAACCTGTACTTCTGTGATAATCTTTCATAAGTCTCTCCAGAAGGGCATCCAGATTTTTTTCATCTGTTTTCTCTTCCGGTACAGACTCGAAAGCTTTCAGAGACTGCCTGATTTCTTCTTTTATATCTTTCTTCAGTTCTTCATCTACTTCAAGTTCTTCCATAACCTTATCATAATCTGTCTTATCATGAACACTGCTGTATGCTATGATATAAGCTTTTAAGGCATCTTTTGAATGTGCTTCTCTGTATGCTTCCAGAAAACATTCCTGTGCTTTTTCCATCTGAAAAAGATAACTGTATGCACAGCCAAGATTATAGCGCACTGAAGCTGCGAATCTTTCCAGGAGTTTCTGGTATACCCGGATGGCGTTCACATACATTCCGTTTTCTGTCAGTGCATCTCCCTTTCTCTTCTGACGGACTGCCGCTTTTTCTTTTCCATAAGTCACAATCCTGCTGTTAAAGCCTTTCATCTCCTCATAGGTAAGGTAATTGATCTCCTTGAAAACAGGATAGATCATCTCTTCCACACTTACATTTCTCTCCAGATTCTGTTTCAGCTTTGCAGCCAGATGCACAAGTTCAAGCTCATCTCTGAGCCAGTTGCATAATTCTTCATTAAAAACAGTATGATCAGCAAGGTAAAGATTGTGGTACAGATAATAACAGAGTTCTTCTATAGAATAAATATTCATACTGATATTCTCTATAAAATAAGGACGCTGTGCTTTTTTTGTCTGACATAAAATATATCCGCTCATTGCTCCATCTCCTTTACCATTCTACTGTCTCTGTCCAGGTTTTCCCACTGGAAGGGAACATTTCTCCGAATCCCAGATCTGTAACCGTCACTTTACATTCTGCAGATGAGACATACTGTAATTCCAGCCGTAATCTGGTAGTCTTGTCCGGACGTAGCGGAATACCGGGCAGCATCATTCCTACCCTTCTTTTCTCCGGTCTGTGGTACGTGCTTACAATAAACACAAGCTCCTCTGTATCATCAAGAATAAATTCACAGGATGCCTTACTGTCATACCAGTTATTTCCTGCCTCGATCAGCGGATAATAGGTAGGAGAACCCATCACTCTCATTTCCATCCCCACATCAGCCATAACCAGAGAATCGCTTAAAAAGCGATATCCCTTTAATGCCTTGTTCTCTGTTTTCTCTTTTCCTGCAGCGCAGGCACCCTTTGCAAAAAGATTATTTCCATAAAAAACCTTTCTTTTCTGATAGCAGAGTAACCTTACAGACTGTTCAGCCCAGTCCTGGGAAAATCCATCTCCTGTGATCTGAATGCTGGAAAACAGATCTCTGCCAAGTGTTTTCTGGACAAACTTACCATATATAGGGTGCTTCTCCTTGAACCCTCAGCAGGAAGTTCTGTCTCCACAGCTTCTTCCAGTTTTACAGTGACAGGCTTTGTTGCACCGTTCATTGTCATCTTGCGAAAAGACACGTTCTCCGGTGTAAAGGCATACCATCCCACACTGCGGTTCCAGGTTTCTCTTTTCTGTGAGAGCACATAATAATAGAAGCTTTCCCCATAATCCAGCAGCATATATTTCTCATGTGGAAATCCAATTATCTCAAATGCTTTCTGGAAATTCTCAACCTGAATTTCCGTCAGCCCGGGCAGTGTCACCGCCACACATTTAGTATTTTTGACCAGTTCTGCAACTCCAAGAAATTTAAGCATTCCCTGCAGAAACTGAGCCAGGATCTCCCATGGTGCAAGTTCCTGTCCTTCCACCAGCACAGAATCACTTTTTTCACAGATTCCATAGACATCATCGATCATGACTCCGCCCTTTTCCCGGACAAAGTAATCTGCTTCCAGTCCTACGCAATAGTCTTTCTGCTCCGGTCTCCAGCACAGAATACAGGGAGCCTCATACTGATTTCCACCCGCTTTCATAGAAAGAGAACGTGCCTCGTCTCCTTTTCTGTCATAATAACATATCTGAGAATACTCTTTGCCAAAATCAATTCCCACGATCAAATCACGAATTTCGTTCATTTGTTCCTCCCGGTTTCAGGACAATCTGTTCCTGCTCTTCTTTCTCGATCACAAACATCTTCTTCACATACTGTTCCTGGCGAAGATACTTCTTCACCTGTGAAAACACTTCTTTCTTTTTATCCAGTCTGCGTGCAGAGAGCATCTGATTGATCATATGATATTTGCTTACAGGTGTACCCTCAATCTTATTCATTGTAAGTACCCTCTCCTGTGTCCGATTTACCCGCTCTCCTGTTACTGATTCAAAATAATACCGCAATGTCTCCCCGTAGAACAATGTAAATGATTTTGCAAAAATACCTTCATATAAATCACGCAAAGGCTCTGTCTGATATTTCACCTGATTTCCGAGGCCTGCATCCAGTGCATAATAGAGTGTCACCTTTGCAGACGGATCTGCATGGTATTCCACAAAGGTTTTATCATCCAACTGATAAGGACTTAAGACAGATACCGGAAGTTTCCCGAAGAACGCAAAGTACATTCCCTGTTTCACACATTTCTGAAGAATCTCCTCTGCATTGCAAAGCTGTTTTTTCTCCAGCTTTTTTTCTTTGGAATACGCTTCCAAAAGAGCAAGACTGCATACAAAATCAACCGGCCATTTCTCATCATAAGCCCGCTCCAGCAGACTTCTTACAAAAACACTCATCGGATATTCTTTTACAAATGCACCATATGCAGTCTGCGTAAGATATGCTCCTGTAATACGTTCCTTTCCGCTGTGATGAACATAATCCTCCAGGATCTTCTCTCCCTCTTTCCTGTAATCAGAAGTAAACATCAGAAGGCCAAGAAGCTTCTCTTCCAGTTCATAAGTATCCATCTCAAAGCCCTGCGCACTTTTCCATACAGATATCAGTTCATCTACAGGACCAAATCTGTATTCCATAAGATACTTCAGGATCACTTCATCATATTTACCCTTCCGGTAAACCTCGGATGCCAGTGCCAGAAGTTCGTCATCTTCTGCCATGTCACTTTTCAGGATCATCCGGCTTGTAAACGCGCGGCGCACCGTATAATCGGGATAGGCTGCCTGCAAATCGGATTCGATGGCGCCGATCGCAGCGTCGCGTGTTTTTCGATAGCTTGTACCGAATGATACGGCGAGG
>ERZ773134.2936-NODE-2936-length-11468-cov-5.353895_pt1 | contig 11468 bp, 11 predicted proteins | sample MGYA00580856_ERZ773134 | MGnify/ENA primary metagenome ERZ773134 (study PRJEB29015, sample SAMEA2737823) | human gut metagenome | biome: human gut; feature: human-associated habitat; material: faeces | place: China | collected 2012 ... | reverse complement strand
GGTTGTCATGAACGCACTGGAAAAGATTGAAAAAGCGTCACAGCAGGACGGAAATGTTACGGGAATACCGACAGGGTTTATTGATTTGGATTACCGGACAGCGGGATTACAGCCATCGGATCTGGTATTGATTGCAGCCCGTCCGTCTATGGGAAAGACAGCGTTTGTTTTAAACATTGCACAGTATGTGGCATTTCATGAAAACATGTGCACGGCGATATTTTCATTGGAAATGTCGAAGGAGCAGCTGGTAAACCGACTGTTCTCCCTGGAATCCCGTGTAGATGCACAGGCACTTCGTACCGGTAATCTGTCGGATGCTGACTGGGCGAAACTCGTCGAAGGAGCCGGAATCATAGGGGATTCCGAACTGATCATTGATGATACGCCAGGAATCAGTATTTCCGAGATGCGCAGTAAATGCCGTAAATATAAGCTGGAGCATGATCTGAAACTTATCATCATTGACTATCTGCAGTTGATGTCTGGGTCCGGCAGGAGTACAGACAGCCGGCAGCAGGAGATTTCGGACATCTCCCGTTCCCTGAAAGCACTTGCCCGTGAACTGAATGTACCGGTGCTTGCTTTGTCCCAGCTTTCCCGTGCAGTAGAGCAGAGACCGGATCATCGTCCGATGCTCTCCGATCTGCGAGAATCCGGAGCGATCGAGCAGGATGCCGATGTCGTGATGTTTATTTATCGTGATGATTATTATAACAAGGATACTGAACTGAAAGGAATTTCAGAAATCATTATCGCCAAACAGCGTAATGGTCCGATCGGTACGGTGAACCTCGCATGGCTGCCGGAATACACGAAGTTTGCAAATCTGGAACGATAAAATTTTTCTTATGATCATGCATCAAATTAAATACATTTGCCGAAATGCTTGCGCTTTGGACGGGTTTGTACTAGAATACCATTAAGCCAATAAGGCAATAATGATCATTATTCATAAGGAGGATTTTATTATGGCATACGTTATTTCTGATTCATGCGTTAGCTGTGGTACATGTGCAGGCGAGTGTCCTGTAGGAGCAATCTCTGCAGGTGCTTCTCAGTACGAGATCGATGCAAATAGTTGTGTTGATTGTGGTACATGTGCTGGTGTTTGCCCAACTGGAGCAATCGCTCAGGGCTAATCACATAATAAAACGAAACGAAGAGCTGTCTCTTAAACCACGGAGGCAGCTCTTTTTCGATTATAGAAAGAGAGGAATAACATGGCTACATTAGGAAATCCTAAGAATACTATTGCAGTATTGCAGAAATACCAGTTTAATTTTCAGAAAAAATTTGGACAGAATTTTTTGATTGATACAGGAATTTTAGAGGAAATTATAGAAGCTGCGCAGATCACAAAGGATGATTTTGTGCTGGAAATCGGTCCGGGAATCGGAACCATGACACAATATCTCTGTGAGGCGGCACGCGCGGTAGTGGCAGTGGAAATAGATACCAATCTGATTCCGATTCTAAAAGATACGCTTGCGGAATATAATAATGTGGATGTATTGAATGAAGATATTTTAAAAGTAAATATTTCAAAACTTGCGGAAGAAAAAAATAACGGGAAACCGATCAAGGTCGTTGCAAATCTTCCGTATTACATTACGACTCCGATCATCATGGGATTGTTTGAAAGCCATGTGCCGATCGACAGTATCACGATCATGGTACAGAAAGAAGTAGCGGATCGTATGCAGGAAGGACCGGGAAGCAAGGAATATGGCGCACTTTCCCTGGCGGTGCAATATTACGCAAAACCGGAAATCGTAGTCAATGTTCCGCCAAGCTGTTTTATGCCGCAGCCGAAAGTCGGCAGTGCCGTGATCCGTCTGACACGTCATAGTGAGCCGCCGGTTACCGTAAAAAGTGAAAAACTGCTGTTTCAGGTGATCCGGGCATCGTTCAATCAGCGCAGGAAAACACTGGCAAACGGGCTTGCCAATTATGGTGCATTCGGTCTTCCGAAAGAAGAACTGCAGGCATGTATTGAGGAACTTGGCGTACCGGTTAATATTCGTGGAGAGGCACTTTCTTTAGAGCAGTTTGCACAGCTCTCCAATATTATTTATGATCACAGGAGTGCTGTATAAAAACAGCGCGGGCAGTCCATACTATCATCAAAGACCATAAAACGAAATGATGATGGAGGTAAGCCAAATGAGAAAACAACAGTATATAGCCACTGTCGCGTGTCTGGTAGCGGGAGTGATTGGATTTGTCAGTGTATATGCCACGGATAAAGGAAAAGAACGCAGGGAAGCAGAACAGGAAATTGCGGCACAGACCCAGCAGGAGGCACCGGCTTCCTATGAAGTGAAACCGGAAATAAGTGTGGAAGATGCAACGAAAAAAGCGGAAGAACAGGCGTTAAAGCTGGCAGAGCAGGAAAAAATGAAACAGGAAGAAACACAGCAGGAGGAAGAGAAGAAACAGGACGAAGAAAAAACAGTAGAGACAGCAGCCACCGTGACACAGCATTTTGACAAGAGTTCTGCGGTCTGGCCAATTGAGGGAGATGTTCTGCTGGATTACAGCATGGATTCCACCATTTATTTTCCCACGTTAGAGCAGTACCGATGCAATCCTGCCATGGTGATCAGTGGCAATGTCAATGATAAAGTGTTTGCAATGGCAACGGGAAAAATAACGGATATTCAGGAAAATGAAGAAACCGGATGTACGGTGATACAGGATCTGGGTGACGGATATGCTGCGGTTTACGGACAGTTGAAGGAACTGAATTTTGCAAAAGGGGATACGCCGGAAGCTGGTCAGGTGCTGGGATATGTCAGTGAGCCGACAAAATATTATACAACCGAAGGCAGTAACGTCTATTTTCAGCTGAAAAAAGATGGAAAAGCTGTGGATCCGAAAGAATATCTTCCGCAGATGGCGATGGATACGCTGGATTGACATTCATAGTTTTTTCTAATACAATAAAATGTAAACGGTTTTGGAGCTTTATGCGAAAAAACCGTACATAATCAAGAGGTATCTCAGCTTAAGAGGGATAAAATATGGAATTTAACCAGTACAATACAACCGTACAACAGTGGATTCATACAGTTCTGGAAAATCGGGAAACCAATGCGGACGTGGTGTTGGAATGCTGTCGGGATATCATAGCGTATGGACGAAAAACAGATGATCCAAAGCTGATGGGATTCGGTTTCTTTTATGGTGGGGAAATCTATTATGAATTAAATGACGGAGCACATTTTTTCCATATGATGACAGAGGCACTGACGTATCTGGACCGTGCAGAGGAATGGGAACTTGTGGTGCGTTGTTACAATTTTCTGGGAATCGCATCCATGAGCAGAGGAAATCCATCGCTTGCGCTTGACTATTATATGAATGGTCTTAAGGACAGTGATACATATGATCTTCCAATGCAAAAGATTATGATTCTGATCAATATGGGGTTATTGTATCTGGAGTGTGGGCATTATGCAGATTCCGAGAATTCTTTTTTAGAAGCTTATCAGATTTTGCAGACAAAACAGAAGGATGAAAAGTATAATTTTTATATGTATGCTTTTTATGGAAATATGGCAGAATGTCTGATCCTGCAGGATCGTCTGGAGGAAGCAAAACCATATCTGGAGTATCTGCATAAAGATGGCTGGGAACAGGTTGCCCTTACAGAGCGGCTGTTTATCGACATCGTGGATGTAATTTATTATCACAAGATGGGAGATGTACAGAAGCGGAATGAGAGTATTCAGATGATCCATCAGAATCTTCCGGATAATCTGACGGTACTGGACTTTTTTTCGGATTATTACCGTTGTTGTCTGGTGTTGCTGGAAACGGACCAGGATGAATCGTTCTGGCGTATCATTGAAGTAATCGAACCACAGGTGGTGAATTTTAAGATCATTAATCTGCAGCTGAAAGTTCTGTCCCTGAAGATGAAATTTTACCGGAAGCATAACCAGAATGCGGAATATCTGCAGGCGGCAGGGCTTTACTATGAATTGTCTGAACGGAACGAAGCAGTGACGCGCAACATGCTTTCAAGTATGATTACGTTGCGCAAAAATCTGGAGAATATGCGCAAAGCCAGAATGAAAGCGGAACGAAAGAATATGGTATTACAGGAGCGTTCCGAGCAGGACCCGCTGACGCGTATGGCAAACAGGTTCCGTCTGAATGATTATGCAGAAGAGGTGTTTGCCTATTCGCAGGAGAATGATATTCCGGTTGCGATGGAAATACTCGATATTGATTATTTTAAGGAATATAATGATAATTACGGACATCAGGAAGGAGACCGGTGTCTGGTAAGTATCGCAAATACGATCCGTAATCTGGTGGAGGAAGCGGAAGGATTCTGTGCACGGTATGGAGGGGATGAGTTTGTCATTATCTATGCGAATGTGACACGGGAACAGGCTGTTTCCTTTGCAGAAGAGTTGCGCAGACGTGTACTTGCATTAGAAATGGAACACCGGTTTTCCAAGGCACTTCCGGTAGTGACGATTTCGCAGGGAATCTGTTGGGGAATCCCGCGCAAGGGAAACCGCAGCTGGGATTTTTTGCATGCAGCAGATAATATGCTTTACCGGGTGAAGAAATTCAGCCGGAACAATTATTGTGTAGGGGGGCTTGATGAAACTGAAGACGTGACCATGGGAACCGCATTGTAACGGCATGGCAGTCGAAACCTGGCAAAAAGAAAAGGATGAAAATGGAAACAGTTAAATTTGAAGAATTAGGGTTATATCCGCAGCTTCTGCGGGCAATCAAAGAGATGGGATTTGAAGAGGCAACACCTATCCAGTCACAGGCGATTCCGGTTGTGATGAGTGGGGTAGATGTGATTGGTCAGGCACAGACCGGGACCGGAAAGACAGCTTCTTTTGGAATCCCTCTTTTGATGAAAGTGGACCCAAATAATAAAAAAACGCAGGCAATCGTACTTTCTCCGACAAGAGAACTGGCCATCCAGAGCGCGGAAGAAATCCGGAAACTTGCAAAATATATGCATGGGATCAAAGTGCTTCCCATTTATGGAGGGCAGGATATTTCCCGTCAGATCAAGGCATTAAAAGGTGGGGCAACCATCATCATCGGAACACCAGGGCGTGTGATGGATCATCTGCGCCGCAAAACCATTCGCTGTGATTATATTAACACGATCGTGCTGGATGAAGCGGATGAGATGCTTAATATGGGATTCCGCGAGGATATAGAAACAATTTTATCCTATATCCCGGATGAAGACCGGCAGACCGTACTTTTTTCGGCAACTATGCCAAAGCCGATTCTGGAAATCACAAGAAAATTCCAGCATGATGCGACTACGATCAAGGTGACGAAGAAAGAACTGACGGTTCCGAATATTGACCAGTATTACTATGATGTGCGCAGAAATGATAAGATGGAAGTGCTGACACGTCTGCTGGATTACTATAATCCGAAGCTTTCACTGGTATTTTGTAATACCAAGCGCATGGTGGATGAACTGGCATCGGAGTTACAGGGGCGCGGCTATGCAGCCGAGGGAATTCATGGCGATATGAAACAGGTGCAGCGTGACCGAGTGATGAAAAAATTCCGAAATGGGAAAACAGATATCCTGATTGCAACCGATGTCGCAGCGCGTGGAATTGATGTGGATGATGTTGAAGCGGTATTTAACTATGACCTGCCACAGGACAATGAATATTATGTGCACCGGATCGGAAGAACCGGACGCGCCGGCCGTACCGGAAAAGCGTTTAATTTCGTTAAGGGCAAGGAAGTATACAAACTCAAAGAGATCCAGCGCTATTGCAAGACAAAGATCAAGGCGCAGCCAATCCCATCTTCGGATGATGTGGCAGCGATCAAGGCGGATAAGATTCTTGACGGCATCGGACAGATTATCGAGGACGGAGATCTGCGCGATATGATTGAACTGATAGAGCAGCAGGTGAACAACTCTGATTATACCGCGATGGATATTGCAGCTGCGTTTTTAAAACAGGCAATCGGCGGAGTGGAATTATCAAAGGAGGATCATGAATTTGATGATGCGTTAGCAGGAGATACCGGAGCCGAGGAAGGGATGGTACGTCTGTTCATTAACATCGGAAAGAGCCAGCGGATCCGCCCGGGAGATATTCTCGGGGCTGTAGCCGGAGAGGCAAAGATTCCGGGCAGACTTGTGGGGGCAATTGACATGTATGATAATTACACATTTGTCGAGGTGCCGCAGGAGTATGGAAAAGATGTATTAAAAGCCATGAAAAATGTAAAGATCAAAGGAAAGTCGGTCAACGTGGAGCCGGCAAATGCACGATAGAGGATAAGGACGTTTTGGGGGGATGTTTACTATGGGGGAAGCTGCAAATGGCAAAGATGCCATGGATCAGATCGAAAAGCTTCAGCCACAGATTGTTCTCAGTGACGTTGTAATGCCGCTGATGGACGGTGTCGATTTTACGGTGGCGGTACATCACCGCTATCCGCACATCCAGATGATCATTCTCAGTGGATACGATAATTTTGAATATGTAAAGCAGACGCTCATGCAGGGGGTGGTGGATTATATCTTAAAGCCAACCCTCACACCGCATGAGCTTCTTGGCGTGCTTCAAAAAGCGGCAGCGCGGATTCCCGGCTGGCATCCGGATCATGCAATGACCGGGGAAACCGCGGAGGAACTGCTCAAAGAATTGCTGCTCGGGGAAACAAAAACAGGAGAAGAACTGCAAAAGGTATTTGCCGCATCCTATTACTGCATGTATGCGGTTACGATTGCGCATGGGAGTGAACGGGCGGCAGAAACAGCAGAACTTCTATGCGAAAAAATACAGCGTGCCAAAAGTGAATTTTCCGGAGTACTCATCTGTTCTCTTCCGACGGGCATCCTCTTTCTTGTTCTGCAGAAAAGTTTTGCAAACGGAATTGTGGGGGCTGTCAAAGGATAAGACGACATGCCAGATACCGTGGGTTTTCAGGATTTCAGTGAAATCGGAAACCCACGGTTTTTGCATTTAGAAGAAATATCAGATATGGAAGTAGTAAATAAAACTACGTATAAAAGAAATGAAAACAAATATATGTTGACAAAGAAACCACATTGCCATATACTGAAAATTGTTTGATAGTCAAACAATTTTGAAATATGGAGGAAACGTGCATGATAAGCACATATACATCAAAGTTGAAACAACTGCAGATTGGGGATCTGATTGCAAAAATTCCGATTATCCAGGGTGGCATGGGGGTAGGAATCAGCAGAAGTCATCTGGCGGGAGCTGTGGCAAAGGAGGGCGGTGTCGGTATCATTTCTACTGCGCAGATCGGCTACGATGAAGAAGGCTTCGAGAATGATCAGGCAGGCTGTAACTTAAAAGCCATCAAAAAACATATCCGGAAAGCAAAGGAGCTTGCCTGTGGAAACGGACTTGTGGGTGTCAATATTATGGTTGCATTAAAGCATTACAAAGAGCATGTCCAGGCAGCAGTTGCGGCAGGGGCAGATGTGATTATCAGTGGAGCCGGGCTTCCCATGAATCTGCCGGAGTTTGTCAGCAGAACCTGCCGGACAAAGATAGCTCCGATTGTATCCTCGAAGCGTGCAACCCAGCTGATATTGAAGATGTGGGCGCACCGCTATGACCGCACGGCGGACTTTATTGTAGTGGAGGGACCGAAAGCCGGCGGGCATCTGGGGTTTTCCAATGAACAGCTGGCACATATGGATGCCATTAATTTTGACGGAGAGATCCGGCAGATTATCGACTGCAAAAAGGAATACGAACAGCGGTATCAGAAAAATATTCCGGTCATTGTGGCCGGCGGGATATTTGATCAGAAAGATATTTCGCATGCGCTGGATCTCGGTGCGGATGGTGTGCAGATTGCCAGCCGCTTTGTCGCAACCGAAGAATGTGATGCATCGGAGGCATACAAGGAGGCGTATATTCACGCCAGTGAGGAAAATATTGAGATTATCCAAAGCCCGGTCGGTATGCCGGGACGTGCATTGCGCAATAAGTTTATCGATCGTGTAAAGCGCGCAAAGCTGCCAGTCAGTAAATGTTACAACTGTCTGGAAAAATGCAGTCCGCAGAAAGTTCCTTACTGTATTACGAAAGCATTGATCGATGCCGTGCGCGGGGATGTGGAAAACGGTCTGGTATTCTGTGGAGCGAATACGGGGCGGATTCATGAGATCACTACGGTACATCATCTGATGCAGGAGCTGGCTGGAGATCTACAATAAAAATGGTTTGTGTGATTTTCCCTTGGAATCAAAGGATTCCTGTAGTAAAATAGGAAGAAAAGCAGTAATGCAGATACGGGAAAACATGAAAGAAGGAGAACACGCAGCATGACAGTGGCCGCACACGGTGGGGATATTTATCAAAATCAGATCACATATGATTTTTCTGTAAATACCAATCCGCTGCCGCTGCCGGAGATATTGCAGAAACGGATGGCGGAAGCGGCGGTTCACAGCAACCGTTATCCACAGTATGACAATGTGCTGTTGCGGGAACGGCTTGCAGCACTTTATGGTTTTTCAACAGAAGAAGTAGTGTGTGGCAACGGAGCATCCGAATTATTTGTTGCGATTGTGCATGCACTGCGCCCGAAGCGGGTGGGCATTTTGGCTCCTTCTTTTTCGGGATATGCCTGGGCGGCTCAGACAGTGGGAGCCGAGATATGCAGTATTCCGTTGCGGGAAGAAAATAATTTTGCCATGGATATGGCACAGATGGAGTCATTGTGCAGGCAGCTGGATGGAATCGGTTTATTATTTTTGGCGAACCCCGCGAATCCGGTGGGGAACAAAATGGAAGCGTCTCTTTTGGAGACGCTTCTTGACGTGTGTGAAAAGAGACGCATCACTGTGGTGCTGGACGAATGTTTCATTGCATTCACGGGGACGGAAGGATATGTTTCCTGGATCCGGAAATATCCGCATCTGATTGTCGTGCGGGCATATACAAAGATCTATGCGATTCCGGGAATCCGGCTGGGGTATCTGCTGGCGCAGAAAGATATCTGTGAAAAAATTGCGCATCAGCTGCCGGAGTGGAATGTATCTGTGGTTGCGCAGCGGATCGGCATGGACATTCTGAATGATTCGCTTCCTGGTTGGAGTCGTAGAAAGTATCTGAAGGATACGATTGAGCTGATTCAGGAAGAAAAGCGCTTTTTAAAACACGAGTTAACAAAAATATTTGGAGATCAAATGAAAATTTTTCCTTCGGAAGCTAATTTTTTGTTGCTGAAAACACAAATTCCACTGTACAGATTATTGCTGGAAAGAGGAATTCTGATCCGAAACTGCGCAAACTATACAGGACTGGGACAGGACTTTTACAGAATTGCCGTAAAAGGTCATCCGGAAAATGTACAACTGATTGAGGCATTGCTGGATATAAAGAAGAAAGGGGAAGAAAAACGCTATGGAAAACATTGAATATGTTCTTCCGGGAGAGATTGAAAAACGAAGTTTTGCCATCATAGGGGAAGAACTAAAGGAGCGTGGTATCGTGCTTCCGCCGGAACAGGAGCCGGTGACAAAGCGCGTGATCCATACAAGTGCGGATTTTGATTATGCAAAGACGATGACGTATTCTCCCCATGCCGTGCAGATTGCCAAAGAACTGATTGCAGGTGGCGCTGACATTGTCACGGATACCAATATGGCGCTTGCAGGCATCAACAAAAAACGGTTAGGGGAATTTGGAGGAACGGTGCATTGTTTTATGGCAGATGAGGATGTGGCGCGGGAGGCAAAGACGCGGCAGGTGACACGTGCGACGGTCAGCATGGAACATGCAGCAAATATTGACAAACCTGTAATTTTTGCCGTGGGAAATGCGCCGACGGCATTGATTTCACTCTATGAACTGATGCAGAAAAGTGATTGGCGTCCTGCATTTATTATTGGAGTTCCGGTGGGATTTGTAAATGTAGAGGCGGCAAAAGAACTGATTTTAAAAACCGATGTGCCGCATATTGTCAACCGCGGTAGAAAAGGCGGCAGCAATGTAGCGGCAGCAATCGTAAACGCACTGTTATATCAGATCCGGCCGGTATAAAGGAAAGAAGGAGGCGTATCTGGTGTGAGGTACGGATTTACAACCGGCAGCTGTGCTGCCGCAGCTGCAAAGGCTGCGGCATATATGCTTCTGACGGGTAAAATAAAAAATTGTATAACGATTGAGACTCCAAAAGGAATCCCATACACCGCGGAAGTGACGGATATCGTGCGCGGGGAATCTCAGGTTTCCTGCGCTGTGGTCAAGGATGGCGGCGATGATCCGGATGTGACCAGCGGAAGTAAAATCTGTGCCACGGTCACCGCGGACAACGGCGGGGATGGAGAAAAAGAACTTCTGCAGATTGACGGAGGAAAAGGTGTGGGCCGTGTGACGAGACCCGGACTGGATCAGCCCGTAGGCAATGCCGCAATCAATCATGTGCCGCGGGAAATGATCACCCGGGAAGTGCAGGAAGTGTGCCGGCTCTGTGATTTTCACGGAACGCTGCATATTCTGATTTCCGTGCCGGATGGGGAAGCACTTGCAGAGCGCACGTTTAATCCAAGACTGGGGATTGTCGGGGGAATCTCAATACTGGGAACGACAGGAATTGTAGAACCGATGAGCAGTCAGGCACTTAAGGAGACCATTCGTGTGGAACTCCGCCAGCAGCGTGCAGAAGGGCAGACCATTGCGGCAGTTTCACCGGGAAATTATGGACTGGATTTCATGCAGCAGACCTATGGATATGATCTTGACCGCAGTGTGAAATGCAGTAATTTTATCGGTGAGACGATCGATATGGCGGCGGAACTGGGATTTTGTGCAATGCTTCTGACCGGACATATTGGAAAACTGATTAAGGTGGCGGGAGGCATTATGAACACCCATTCCCATGAGGGAGATTGTCGGATGGAACTTTTAGCGGCAGCCGGCATCCGTGAAAATGTATCTTTAGAATGTTTAAAGAAGATTTTAGATTGCGTCACAACCGAGGAAGCACTTGCGTTTATTGATGCCGAAGGTAAAAAAGAAGATGTTATGGAAGATATCATGAAAAAAATTGATTTCTATCTGAAAAAACGTGCGGCCGGTCGGTTACAGATCGAGTGTATTGTCTATTCCAATACCTACGGGCTGCTTGGGATGACTGCAAAAGCAGAAGAATTACTCAGGAGGTTGCTATGATTTATTTTGTCGGAGCAGGAAGCGGAGCACCGGATCTGATTACTGTGCGGGGAATGCGTCTGCTGCAGAAAGCAGATATCATCATCTATGCCGGTTCGCTGGTCAATCCACAGCTTCTCGATTATGCAAAAGAGGGCTGTGAGATTCATAACAGCGCCAAAATGACACTTGAAGAGGTTATTTCGGTGATGGAACAGGCAGAAAAAAATAATTTAATCACGATTATACTCAGTTTAGAATATCTAGGTTAAAAGAAAAATATAAAAGTTTAGGCTT
>ERZ773134.2931-NODE-2931-length-11479-cov-15.821691_pt1 | contig 11479 bp, 10 predicted proteins | sample MGYA00580856_ERZ773134 | MGnify/ENA primary metagenome ERZ773134 (study PRJEB29015, sample SAMEA2737823) | human gut metagenome | biome: human gut; feature: human-associated habitat; material: faeces | place: China | collected 2012 ... | reverse complement strand
CAGTATTTGATTTGCCGGAGAGACGGATATATGCAATGATGAAGATCGACTATGACAACGGAATGTATCAAAGGAGGTTGAACCAAATAATAAGTAAACAGAAATGACAGTACAGGATAAATTGAAACAGATTGCAGAATCACTAGGAGTACCGTTCGTTTTTGAGGATTGGACCCTGACTAATGTGGAGATTGACAGGACACCACTTCCGGCCGTCGTGTATGTTCTTCCTGCTTCCGGGGAACTGGACTTTAAGAATGGAAATATCCGTGACAACCAGAACGGGATACTGGCATTCTTAGATAAAGTCGAGTTGAATGGTAACGGTCAGGACAATGACAGTGTTGTTGATCGGATGAAATCATTAGCCATGAGATTTATTGTGAAGTTGAACGAAACGGGATACTTTGAACCTTTGGGTGGAGTGATGAAATACCAGGTTGCATATAATAAACTCAATGCAGTGACATCAGGCATTGTCTTTGAAGTGACATTGAAAGAGATAACCGGAATATGTGAACGTAATCTATGAAAGAAGTGCAGAACATAATATTTGAAGAATTGGAGGATCTTCGGAAACGAATAATATCCAATATTGACAGTACCGGGCGTAAAGCGTCTGGTCGTACTTCTGGCTCCATGCATACAGATATTTCAGAGAATCGTGGGATATTGTTCGGACGTATGGCTTTTGGTACGTTGGAGACTGGACGTAAGTCGGGTAAGGTTCCGGCTACTAAATTTCTGATTCCTTTGTCCTATGTGACGATTCTGGGAGGTATCTGTACTTTAATCGGCACTTCCACCAATCTGGTGGTACACGGTATGATACTGGATGCTGGTTATGAGGGATTTACTATGTTTGAACTTGGGAAAGTCGGTATTTTTATTGCAATAACCGGTATTATCTATCTGTTTCTGTTTTCTTCCAGACTATTGCCCGATGTCCGTAAAGATGCGGTGAAACCGGATGATGAACCGGAAGAACATAGTGATCTGCATAGGGTAGAGGCTGTCTTGGGTCCTCGTTTTCCGGGTATCAACAAGAAACTGAAGGATTTTAACTTTAAACGTCATTATGGCGCTGAAGTGAAAGAGATAAAGCGTAACGGCCAGAGTTATGTGCAGGATTTGGAGAATGAGTATTTCCGGGAAGGTGATACTTTGGTGGTAATGGCTGATGATTCTTTTGTGCAGACGTGGGGTGAATCTTCTGTCTTCGTGATGCTTGCCAACGGTAAGGATACGGAGCCTGTTGCAAGTAAAGGCAAACGTTGGTTTGCCCTTGCCCTGCTGATTCTGATGATAACCGGAGCTACAGTTGGCGAACTGCCTGCAGTGAAAGAGGCTTTTCCGGATATCAAACTGGATATGTTCTTTTTCGTGTCCGTTACAACCATTCTAATGGCATGGACAAAAATCTTTCCGGCCCGTAAATATACCAAATATATATCGTGGGATATCCTGATAACGATTGCCTGTGCTTTTGCCATCAGCAAGGCAATGGTAAACTCCGGAGTGGCGGATGCCGTGGCCGAATACATCATTGGACTGACGGATCATTACGGGCCTGCGGTGTTGCTGGCTGTCATGTTTGTCATTACAAACCTGTTTACCGAACTGATAACGAATAATGCCGCCGCTGCACTTGCTTTTCCGTTGGCGCTTTCCATTTCATCGCAACTGGGCGTAAGTCCGACGCCTTTCTTTGTGGTTATCTGTATGGCTGCATCGGCAAGTTTCTCGACGCCTATCGGTTATCAGACCAACCTGATAGTACAAGGTATCGGCAATTATAAATTTACGGATTTCGTCCGCATCGGACTTCCGTTGAATATTATCACTTTTCTTATATCCATATTCCTTATTCCCTTAATATGGCCATTTTGATTGAATTATGACAGAAAATAATATATATCCTATTTTTGACAGAATGTTGTCGAGGCAAGACAAAGAAGAACTTCTGAAACAACATAGCGTGATGATTTGGTTTACCGGGCTGAGCGGGTCGGGTAAGAGTACGATAGCTATCGCTTTGGAACGTGAGTTGCATAAACGCGGATTGCTTTGCCGTATTTTGGACGGAGACAATATCCGCAGCGGCATCAATAACAATTTGGGCTTTACGGAAGCCGACCGCATAGAGAACATCCGCCGTATAGCCGAGGTTTCCAAATTATTTGTAGATACGGGCATTATAACGATTGCAGCCTTTATCAGTCCCAGCAACGACATCCGCGAAATGGCGGCGAATATTATCGGGAAGGATGATTTTCTGGAAGTGTACGTCAGTACGCCCATTGAGGAATGCGAACGCAGGGATGTAAAAGGCTTGTATGCAAAGGCACGCCGCGGAGAAATTAAAAACTTCACGGGTATTTCCGCGCCATTCGAGGCTCCTGCACATCCGGCATTGACACTGGATACATCTGCGTTGAGCCTGGAAGAATCCGTCAATAAATTATTGGAATTAATTTTACCGAGAATTCAGAAGAAATAATATAGCATGAAAGAAGAATATAAACTGAGCCATTTGAAAGAACTCGAAGCAGAGTCTATTCATATTATCCGCGAAGTGGCTGCGGAATTCGAGAATCCGGTGATGCTGTATAGTATCGGCAAGGACTCATCGGTTATGGTACGTCTGGCCGAAAAGGCTTTTGCTCCGGGTAAGGTTCCTTTCCCGTTGATGCATATCGACTCTAAGTGGAAGTTCAAGGAGATGATTCAATTCCGTGACGAGTATGCCCGGAAGTACGGCTGGAACCTGATTGTAGAGAGCAATATGGAAGCTTTTGAAGCAGGTGTAGGACCTTTTACGCATGGCAGTAAAGTGCATACGGACTTGATGAAGACACAGGCGCTGCTGCACGCATTGGATAAATACAAATTCGATGCGGCTTTCGGTGGCGCCCGTCGCGATGAAGAGAAGTCGCGCGCAAAGGAACGTATCTTCTCTTTCCGTGATAAGTTCCACCAATGGGATCCGAAGAATCAGCGTCCGGAATTGTGGGACATATACAATGCGCGTGTCCATAAGGGAGAAAGTATCCGTGTGTTCCCGTTGAGCAATTGGACGGAACTGGACATCTGGCAATATATCCGTCTGGAGAATATTCCTATCGTACCTTTGTATTTTGCCAAGGAACGTCCTTGCGTGGAGATTGACGGCAACCTGATTATGGCTGATGACGACCGCTTGCCGGAACAGTATCGCGAGAAGATTGAAATGCGTATGGTACGTTTCCGTACGTTGGGTTGCTGGCCGCTGACCGGGGCTGTAGAAAGCAGTGCCGATACAATCGAGAAGATTGTGGAAGAGATGATGACTACCACCAAGAGCGAACGTACCACCCGCGTTATCGATTTCGACCAGGAAGCAAGTATGGAGCAGAAGAAACGTGAGGGATACTTCTAATGAAATTAAGAATTAAAAATTGAGAATTAAGAAATGGATGATTCAAGACTTGATATAAAGGCTTTCCTTGATAAAGACGAACAGAAAGATTTGCTTCGTTTCCTTACCGCCGGTTCGGTGGATGACGGAAAGTCCACGCTTATCGGACGTCTGTTGTTCGATAGTAAGAAATTGTATGAAGACCAGTTGGATGCGTTGGAGCGCGACAGCAAACGTATGGGTAATGCCGGCGACCACATCGACTATGCCTTGCTGTTGGACGGTTTGAAGGCGGAGCGTGAGCAGGGCATTACTATTGACGTGGCCTATCGCTACTTCTCCACGAATAATCGTAAATTCATCATTGCCGACACTCCGGGACACGAACAGTATACGCGTAACATGATTACCGGCGGCTCTACCGCAAATCTGGCGATTATTCTGGTAGATGCCCGCACGGGTGTCATCACGCAGACGCGCCGTCATACTTTCCTTGTATCTTTGCTGGGTATCAAGCATGTGGTGCTTGCCGTTAATAAGATGGACTTGGTGGACTTCTCCGAAGAGCGTTTCAATGAAATTGTAGGCGAGTACAAGAAGTTTATCGCTCCGTTGGGCATCCCCGATGTAACTTGCATCCCGCTTTCTGCGCTTGACGGCGACAATGTGGTGGAGAAGTCGGAGCGCACTCCGTGGTACAACGGTACTTCTTTGCTTGACTTCCTCGAAACCGTACCTATTGATAACGACCACAACCTGAAAGATTTCCGTTTCCCGGTACAGTATGTGTTGCGTCCCAACCTCGACTTCCGTGGTTTCTGCGGCAAGGTGGCTTCGGGTATTATCCGCAAGGGAGATGAGGTGATGGCATTGCCGTCCGGAAAGAAGTCCCGCGTCAAGAGCATCGTGACCTATGACGGGGAATTGGATTATGCTTTCCCGCCGCAGTCCGTTACCTTGACGCTCGAAGACGAGATTGACGTATCACGCGGAGAGATGCTGGTACATCCTGACAATCTTCCGATGATGGAGCGTAACTTCGAAGCCATGGTAGTGTGGATGGACGAGGAACCGATGGATGTAAACAAATCGTTCTTCATCAAGCAAACTACCAATTTGAGCCGTACGCGTATTGACAATATCAAGTATAAGGTAGATGTCAATACAATGGAGAAACTCTCCCTTGACAACGGCCGGTTGACGAAAGAGACCCTGCCGATGCAGTTGAACCAGATTGCCCGCGTAGTGTTGACTACTGCCAAGGAACTCTTCTTTGACCCTTATCAGACCAACAAAGCCACCGGTTCTTTCATCCTGATAGACCCGATAACCAACAATACCAGCGCCGTTGGTATGATTATCGACCGCGTGGAAGATAAGGATATGCATGTATCCGAAGAACTCCCTGTTCTTGACTTGCCGAAGCTGGGCATCGCTCCCGAGCATTACGAAGCTGTAGAGAAAGCCGTCAAAGAACTGGAACGTCAGGGAGTGGCAGTGATTATTAAGAAATGAAAATTAAACATTAACAAATAAGAGTCGGATGAGAATTGCGGACTGGCCCGAAAGGCTGTTCTGCAATCCTCAACTTACAATTCTCAATTAAACAAGAATGGGTTTATTAGAATTCAACAAACTGCCGATTAACACACTGGTCGGTGCAGACTGGAAAACGTTCAACGCCATTACAAAGGGACGTGAAATAGATGCCGCGTACAAAGGTAAATTCCGGTTGACGAAAGCCGTTTGCCGCATGCTTTCCACATTGGCTCCCTTGCAGGACAAACGCTATGAGAAGCTGTTGGCGGACAAACCGCTGGAGCACGACCCTGTATTTATCCTCGGTCACTGGCGTAGCGGAACAACTTTCGTGCATAATGTGTTCTCTTGCGACAAGCATTTCGGCTATAACACAACGTATCAGACCGTATTTCCGCATCTGATGATGTGGGGACAGCCTTTCTTCAAGAAAAACATGAGCTGGCTGATGCCCGACAAGCGTCCCACGGACAATATGGAGCTGGCGGTAGACCTGCCGCAGGAGGAAGAGTTTGCGTTGGCGAACATGATGCCTTATACCTATTACAATTTCTGGTTCTTACCCAAGCATCAGCAGGAGTATGCCGACAAGTATCTGTTGTTCGAAGATATAAGTGAGGCGGAGTTGAAGGTATTTGAGGAAACATTTACCAGACTCATCAAGATTTCCTTGTGGAATACGCACGGTACGCAGTTCCTCAGCAAGAACCCGCCGCATACCGGACGTGTGAAGGAGCTGGTAAAGATGTTCCCCAATGCCAAGTTCATCTACCTGATGCGTAATCCTTATACGGTGTTCGAGAGCACGCGCAGTTTCTTCACGAATACTATCCAGCCGTTGAAACTTCAGGATATTACTCCTGCAGAACTGGAGCAGAACATCCTGTCTGTCTATGCCAAACTTTATCATAAGTACGAGGCGGACAAGGCAAGCATTCCGGCGGGTAATCTGATTGAAGTGAAGTTCGAGGACTTCGAAGCCGATGCTATGGGAATGACGGAGCACATCTACGATGCGCTGTCCATACCCGGTTTTGCGGATGCCCGCACTGCCATCGAGCAGTATGTAGGCGGTAAGAAAGGTTATAAGAAGAATAAATATAAATATGACGACCGCACGGTGCAACTGGTTCAGGACAACTGGGGCTTTGCGCTGAAGCAATGGAATTATGAACTTTAACTGATTGTAGGAGAATAGAGAAATGATTCGTAAAAGACTTCGAATGTTGAGTTTGCTGTCCGCAATGCTTTGCTGCGTAGCAGTATCGGCACAGCATAAGGTTGAGATGATTCCTTTCGGAAATATGGATCAATGGATTGACCGCCAGATTAAAGAATCGGGAATTATCGGCGGTGCTACCAAAAATGTGTATGCTATCGGACCTACGGCAACTATCCGTGAAAACAAGCCGTATAAGAATATGGGCGGTTCCCCGTGGGCTACTTCCAACGTGATGGCGCGTGTGGCAGGCATCACCAAAACCAATACTTCGGTATTTCCGGAGAAGCGGGGCGACGGTTTCTGTGCCCGTATGGATACCCGTATGGAAAGCGTAAAGGTGTTCGGCATCGTGGACATTACGGTGCTGGCTGCCGGTTCCATATTTTTGGGCGATGTACACGAGCCCATCAAGGGGACGAAGAATCCGCAGAAGATACTGAATTCGGGCATCCCGTTCACCAAGAAACCTATTGCCATTCAGTTTGACTATAAGGTGAAGATGTCCGACCGTGAAAAACGTGTTCATGCCACCGGTTTCAGCAAGATAACCGATGTGGAAGGAAAGGATTTCCCCGAAATGAACCTCTTTTTGCAGAAACGCTGGGAAGACAAAGACGGAAATATCTATGCCAAACGCGTGGGTACGGTGGTGGTGCGTTATTACACTACAACGGACGACTGGCGCAACAATGCCACTTATTCCATTATGTACGGCGATATAACGGGCAACCCCGAATACAAGGCGCACATGATGCGCCTGCAAGTGCAGGAACGCTATGCGGTGAACAGTAAGGGCGAAAGCGTGCCTATCAAGGAAGTGGCATGGGGAACGGAAGATGATATCCCCACACATATCCAGTTGCAGTTTACGTCCAGCCACGGCGGGGCATATATCGGTTCTCCGGGCAATTCATTCTATGTAGATAATGTAAAGTTGGTATATTGATTTCGTTCCTATACCGGCATGTGTAATTTTGCCTATGGCGAAAAAACTGTTTGATGTTATATCAGACGGGATTTTCACCATAGGCAAAATCTTTTTTGATACGTATGAAAAAGAGTTCAAATATAAATCGTAATTTTGTAGCCCATTATGAGTAGAATAATAGCTATTGATTACGGTAAAAAACGTACGGGCATAGCCGTCAGCGACACGTTGCAGATGATTGCCAACGGGCTTACCACTGTGCCTACCCACGAACTGCTCGCCTTTATCATGGACTACGTGGCGAAAGAACCGGTAGAGCGGATACTTGTCGGACTGCCGAAGCAGATGAATAACGAAGCTTCCGAGAACATGAAACGGATAGAGCCGTTTGTGCGTTCCTTGCAAAAGCGGTTGCCCGATATGCCGGTAGAGTATGTGGACGAGCGGTTTACTTCGGTCTTGGCGCACCGCACCATGCTGGAAGCCGGACTGAAAAAGAAAGACAGGCAGAACAAGGCGCTGGTGGACGAAATCAGCGCGACTATTATCCTGCAGACTTATCTGGAGAACAGGCGCTTCTCCTCTTTATAAATGTTTGGAAAATAATTCATAATTCATAAATTAAAGAAATGATTTTACCTGTTTATGTATACGGACAACCCGTATTGAGAAAAGTAGCGGAGGACATTACTCCCGATTATCCGAACCTGAAAGAACTGATTCAGAATATGTTCGAAACCATGGACCATGCCGATGGCGTGGGACTTGCAGCGCCGCAAATCGGTTTGCCTATCCGTGTGGTGGTTGTAGACCTGGATGTGTTGTCGGAAGATTATCCCGAATATAAAGGTTTCCGTAAGGCATATATCAATGCGCATATCCTCGAAGTATCGGGCGAAGAAGTATCTATGGAAGAAGGCTGCCTGAGCCTGCCGGGCATTCACGAATCTGTGAAAAGAGGCAATAAGATACGCGTGAAGTACCTGGATGAGGACCTGGTGGAGCATGACGAGATTGTGGAAGGCTATCTGGCCCGTGTGATGCAGCATGAGTTCGACCATTTGGACGGTAAGATGTTTATCGACCATCTGTCGCCCTTGCGCAGACAGATGATAAAGGGAAAACTGAATGCCATGCTGAAAGGTAAGGCACACTGTACCTATAAGGTGAAAACCGTAAAGTAAGCAAACCATATAATAAGGTATAAAAGGCTCAAAAAATATAAAAAGTCTTCGGTATATCCTGATATGTAAATGAATAAACGCTACTTTTGTTTTGTTTACAAGCATTTATAAGACAAGATGATAAAAAAGATATTGCTGGCAATTCTGTTATTGCCCACGTTGTTATATGCGCAAATCAATACGGAACGGGTGATGACCATTGCCCGCAACGCATTGTATTTCGAGGACTACGTGCTTTCTATCCAATATTTCAATCAGGTAATCAATGCGAAGCCTTATTTATACGAGCCTTATTTCTTCCGTGCGCTGGCAAAAATCAACCTGGACGATTTTCAGGGAGCGGAAGCGGATTGCGATCAGGCTATTCAGCGCAATCCTTTTGTTGTAGGCGCTTATCAGATAAGAGGTTTGGCACGTATCCGCCAGGATAAGTTCGACGGTGCGGTCGAGGACTACAAGACGGCTTTGAAGTACGACCCGGAGAATGTTGTACTTTGGCATAACCTCTCTCTTTGTCATATGCAGAAAGAGGATTTCAATGCTGCCAAAGAGGATTTGGGCAAGTTGCTCGCCATAGCTCCCCGCTATACGCGTGCGTACCTGATGCGCGGTGAGGTCAATCTCAAGCAGAACGATACGATACAGGCCTTGAAGGATTTTGATAAGGCCATTGATATGGACCGTTACGACCCCGACGGCTGGGCCGCCCGTGCCATTGTCCGTCTTCAGCAATCCGACTACAAGGAAGCTGAAAAGGATTTGGACCAGGCGATACACCTGAGCGCACGTAATTCGGGCAACTACATAAACCGGGCTTTGGCGCGTTTCCATCAGAATAACCTGAGAGGTGCGATGAGCGACTATGACCTGGCGCTGGATATTGACCCCAATAACTTCCTCGGTCACTATAACCGGGGACTGCTGCGTGCACAGGTAGGTGACGATAACCGTGCGATAGAAGATTTCGACTTTGTGCTGAAGATGGAGCCGGACAATATGATGGCAACTTTCAACCGTGGTTTGCTGCGTGCACAAACGGGCGATTACCGCGGCGCTATCAGCGACTACTCCAAAGTGATAGAAGAGTATCCCAACTTCACGGCGGGTTACTACCATCGTGCCGAGGCCCGCAAGAAGATTGGCGACCGCAAGGGAGCCGAGCAGGATGAGTTCAAGCTTATGAAGATGCAGCTCGACAAGCGCAACGGCGTGACAACCGGCGGCAATGACAAGGATGTGGCGGATAATGCGGACGGCAACTCCGGAAAGGATAACGGCAAGACCCGTAAGAAGTCCGACAAGAATATGGATAACTACCGCAAGATTGTGATTGCGGATGATTCGGAACTGGAACAGCGTTATAAGAGTGACTATCGCGGCCGTGTGCAAGACCGTAACGTGACTATCAAGCTCGAACCTATGTATGCGCTGACCTATTATGAGAAGCTGAGCGACGTAAAACGTACCGTGCATTATCACAAGTATATAGACGAGTTGAATCACTCCAAACTGTTCCCCAAACCGTTGCGCATCACCAATATGGAGTCGCCTCTGACAGAAGAGCAGGTACGTTTCCACTTCGCATTGATAGACGCCCATACATCGGATATTGTGGCAGACGAAAAAAATGCCGGAAAGCGGTTTATGCGCGGTTTGGATTTTTATCTGGTGCAGGACTTTGCAAGTTCCATAGACGATTTTACACAGAGTATCCTGCTGGATGATACTTTCTTCCCGGCATATTTCATGCGTGCTTTGGTGCGCTACAAGCAGTTGGAGTACAAGAAAGCGGAAGCGGGCATGAACGAGGGTGCCGTTTCCGGTGCGCAAGAAGTAAAGAAGGCGGAAGTAACGGCGATGGATTACGATATTGTGAAAAATGATTTGGATCATGTCATCCAATTGGCGCCCGATTTTGTTTACGGTTATTATAACCGCGGCAATGTATTGTCGCTGCTGAAAGATTACCGTGCGGCATTGGCGGATTACGACAAGGCAATCGGACTGAATCCCGATTTTGCCGAAGCCTATTTCAACCGTGGCCTGACGCATATCTTCCTGGGCAATAACAGGCAGGGAATTTCTGATTTGAGCAAGGCAGGCGAATTGGGTATCGTTTCCGCTTACAATATTATCAAGCGTTTTACGAATACGCAACAGTAACATTTTTTTGCTAAAAAATAGAATATCAATAAAGAATTAGCTATTTTTGCGTTCTAAAATTTGAATTATACATAGCATTATGATAAAGATAACATTTCCAGACGGCTCCGTTCGCGAATACAACGAAGGAGTGACAGGACTGCAAATAGCAGAAAGCATTAGTTCACGTTTGGCACAGGATGTACTGGCTTGTGGCGTGAACGGAGAAGTTTATGATTTGGGGCGTCCTATCAGTGAAGACGCTGAAGTGGTTCTCTATAAATGGGAAGACGAACAAGGCAAGCATGCCTTCTGGCACACCAGCGCCCATTTGCTGGCGGAAGCTTTGCAGGAGTTGTATCCGGGCATACAGTTCGGTATCGGTCCGGCCATCGAGAACGGTTTCTATTATGATGTGGATCCGGGAGAGACTGCTATCAAGGAAGCCGACCTGCCCGCTATCGAAAAGAAAATGGCGGAACTGGCAGCCAAGAAAGAAGCGGTTGTCAGAGAGAGCATTTCAAAGACGGATGCCTTGAAGATGTTCGGCGATCGCGGCGAAACTTATAAATGTGAGCTGATTTCCGAACTGGAAGACGGTCACATCACTACTTATACGCAGGGTGCGTTTACCGACTTGTGCCGTGGTCCTCACCTGATGACTACCGCGCCTATCAAGGCTATCAAGCTGACTTCCGTTGCCGGTGCTTACTGGCGGGGACAGGAAGACCGCAAGATGATGACACGTATCTACGGTATCACTTTCCCGAAGAAGAAAATGCTGGATGAGTATCTCGTATTGCTGGAAGAGGCCAAGAAGCGCGACCACCGTAAAATCGGCAAGGAGATGGACTTGTTCATGTTCTCCGATACGGTAGGCAAGGGACTTCCGATGTGGTTGCCGAAAGGTGCTGCATTGCGTATCCGCCTGCAGGAGTTCTTGCGCCGCATTCAGGCCCGTTACGACTATCAGGAAGTAATGTGTCCGCCTATCGGCAACAAGCTGCTGTACATCACTTCCGGACACTATGCCAAGTATGGTAAGGACTCGTTCCAGCCTATTCATA
>ERZ773134.2928-NODE-2928-length-11482-cov-9.707360_pt1 | contig 11482 bp, 6 predicted proteins | sample MGYA00580856_ERZ773134 | MGnify/ENA primary metagenome ERZ773134 (study PRJEB29015, sample SAMEA2737823) | human gut metagenome | biome: human gut; feature: human-associated habitat; material: faeces | place: China | collected 2012 ... | reverse complement strand
TATCAATCTCTACACAAAAGACATCTCCTATTTTTGTTACTATTCGTTTTGCCATCTTAATTAAAAGTTTAATCATCCGCATACAAATATAACGGATCAAGGTTTTTTAATATTGTATTGCTTCCAATATTTAGGACCTATTGAATTTATCTTATTATATAATACTCCTCCATCCTTTGACAAACCATATTTATTTATTAAATTTTGTTCTTGTATCCGGGCATCCATTTTATTTAGTTTTGTTGCATCATCAATCACATAATATTCCAAATTAGCCCTATCTGTTCCAGAACCCAAATGCTCACTAAACCTTATTTCAGGTTCTCTTTTAGTTATCCCCACATATCTAGTATTACCTTCTTTATCTAATCCTTGATATACCGAATATGTATTCTCGTCCTTAGACACAACTTTCCCCTCTCCTACATTATTTTTTATTGTAGAAGTTGTATTAGTTGGCATCAATCCACGATTTGTAGCTTTGCCAGTCCAAAAGTCACGTCCATGCTGTAACGCCTGGGCCCCTCCAATCAATCCACCAGATAATCCTCCGAAAATACCACCGGTTAGACCTCCCATTAGTCCACTCTGCAAAGCTCCACCAAATCGATCGCCATCCACCAAACCATTCCCTGTGTTTAACACAAAGCCACTTGTAGCACCACCAGCCGCACCGATGGTAGCCCCCGGTATAAATCCTGTGGACGCAGCAGCCATTTGAGCAGCAGTAACGCTCATCATTCCACCAAATCCTACGGCTGCCGCTACGCCTGCTGCTGCACCTGCTCCGGCAGCAACTCCTCCTACAACAAAATAACCGGTTCCTTTCCAAAAACCTTTCCAACCGCCAATAGCTTTTATTTCCTTCCAATGTGTTGCTACATTCGTTATCGCTCCAATTATCGCAGCTCCGCCAACAATAAACCAAAATAACTCCCCATCTTCATCCACATAAACCAATGGATTATTGAGACAATAACTATATCGGTTAAAGTTTTGTGAAAAATCAGGCATTTGTACAAACGGATCAGGAGACAGAAAACGTCCTATGGCCGGATCATATAGACGAGCATTCATATTTACCAAGCCGAATTGTAACAAATGTTCATGCCCGGTATAACCTCTACCTAAAAATAAGGTAGGTTCCTGCCCCGGCAAATAAGCAATTCGGGTAGCCGGATCACGTAAACGCCCCCAGGCGTCAAAACTATTTTCCTGCACGACAGCTCCACTACTGTTTATCACATGCGTTATGCTACCCAGATAATCACGGCAAATATAATACAATGCCCAAGAACTACCCTGTTTTACATAAGCTGCCGGAGCTGAATAAGCATCTCCTCCAATATACAATATTTGCTTATCCAATGTGCTCTTGTAGTCAGCTTCATAACGGTCACCTAAATAGTAGCGCTCTAGTTGTACATTCCCATTATATTTCAACTGCATTTTCTTACGACTTCCAGCCAAATCATAAATAAATGAGGCTTGATAACTATTCTCGGTAATAGTTGACGGGCGCTGAAAAGATGTATAACTCACCGACTGACTCCTCGGAGGAATTGCATTCTTTCGAGCAGCATCCACTTTTGATACTGCGTAAGGTTTATTGGGTGTATTATAATGAAAAAGATTGCCAACATCTTCCTTTTGAGTAATATTTCCTTTTATATCATACGCAACTACAGCACCAGCAAATTGTGTTAAACGGTTCAGATTATCATAAGTGAAATTTTCAGGTATTCCCCTTGTATTATCTGTACGAGTTGTGAGGTTTCCATTTGAACGATTGAAAGTATAAGTATCATTTTGTAATATCCGATTATTAGAGGCAGAAGTCGTTCTACCTGTCGGAATACCATACTCATCAAAAGAATAAGAGCGTGTTAATGGTCCTGTTACTACAGACACAGGCTGCCCCATATCATTCTCCTCTCTCAATTTCCAAACACTGGTTGAACCAAATTTCACTTCACTTTTATGCCCATTTGAATATACGTAAGATTCTGTACCGATAGCCCCAGTTTGCGATGTGAAATTAATGGAAGACAAATTTCCGGAGGAATATGAATAAGTCTTTTCCAACCACATTCCATCGGGACCATTATCTCTCTCTTTAGTGAGACGACCATACATACCGCTATCATATTGATACGTATGTGAGGTTCCATTAGTAGAAGTTACAGAACTCAATAAATCTTTTTCATAATTATACGTTGTTTTGAATTCATTCTGAAACTCCTTCGATATAATACGCCCATATGCATCATATAAATATATTTTTTTTCTATTGTCTGCATCGGTCTCTTCTTTCAAGTTTCCGGCTTCATCATAAGTAAAAGTTTTTCTACCTGCACTTGGATCAACAATCGCTTTCCTTCTGCCATATTCATCATATTCAAAAGCCGTTGTTATATCTCCTGGAGCCACAACACTTGAAAGTTGACCATCAGGACGCAGATTATAAGTTATTTTTCCAGCGGGGTCAGATACAGAGACCAATTCTCCCTTCGAATTATATTTTTGTTCCGAAGAAATGCCATTTTTAGTCAACGTTATGCTCGTACCGGAATAAGAATATGTATCTGATTTTCCTGAGGCATAAGCTAAACGTATCAATCGTCCATAATTATCATAATTATAAATATTCCATTTCGTTGCAGAACTTCCTTTAAACGGTAGAGAAACCTGAGAAATACGGCTGGCATTATCGTATTTCTTATCATATTTTCTTTCGGAACCATCAAATTCTATTATACTACTTCTTAGCTCTCGCTCAAAAGCATCATAAAATTTTTTCGTAACCAGACTACCAGGAGTACTCTCTGTCACACAATAAACGGCATTTGTCGGCGAATCACTCCATGTTAATATGGTAGTTGAAAATGTATTATCAGGAAAAATAGTTTTAACCAAATCCCCCATACTATCGTATTCATACGTTGTTGTTTTCTTTAAAGGGTCTGTGCTCAATTCGATTTGTCCCAGTGAATTATATCTCCACGTAGTCTCTAACAATAATGGATCTGTCTCCTTTGTTAAAAAAACTCCATCCGAAGAATACTCATATTTGGTTATCAACTCATTGGAAGAAGAATAATTTTTAATTGTTTTCTTTGTTATATTTCCAAATGTATCATATCCAAAAATATTCTCTAATACCTTCTTAGTCCCATCCGAAGTATATTCAATCGACTTTCCCAGCAAATATTTGTCATTATACTCAAATGTATGCTTTTCTATCCAACTATCACTTCCCCTTGTTATTCGCTTCGTTTGAGAAAGAGGCAAACCAAATATCCATACATTTTCCGTTCCACTATTCAAGTAAGTATTTGTTACTGTTTCTGTTAGATCATTACCATACTTAGTAATAACAGTTAATGGATTTCCCCAACTATCAGTAGACGTACAATCAACAGTTTTCACAGTACTTGTCAAATGATCCGTCTCCGTCAACTTTCTTATATAAGGAGTTACACGTTTATTCCCTTGGTATACATAAGAGTTTTCATAGACTGAAGTAGATACATTTGCTCCTGCTCTTGTTGTTACCTTTTGTTCTTGAATAAAAGGATAATAATATTCATTATAACCATAAAGAGTTGTTATCTTTCTATCTTTATTATAATTTTCCGCCTCAATACTACCAAATCCTAAAAAGCCTTTTCCCTGTAAATGAATCCGGGGATTTTTATAACGATAATATATATTCTCACTATATCCATTCGCATTCTGAACAACATTAGTGACTACATATAAAGGAACTCTATTACCTGATACCGGATAAGAATTATTATTGCTACTAGAACAAACACTCTCCTCTGTTATTGGAGCATATTGAAATGATATCTGTGCACCAAGTCCATTAGTGATTGTTTTTGTTAGTAAAGTCTGATTATCTGTAAAAGAATGAATTATATAACTATCCACATATCTCGCACAACAAAATTCCCCTCTACCGTCTCCATCAAAATCTTCAACTTGTAAAAGATAATTGTCATATTCATCAGGAACAAATATTTGGGAAGGTGTCAAAGATGTTGAATAATAAGCAGTAGTAAAATTTGCGCCGTTAAAAGTACCAACTTTCATCCTTACCGAATTGTTCACTACTTCCATATGGAATATATCAGACTTTCCGTCTCGATTGAAATCAGCCACTCTAACTTTTGCTTTAATATCAGCATTTAATATTTTTTGCTTAATAAATCCTTTTCCAGTGGAAAATAAGATAAATACATCATCAAAATTACCTGAAGTATAATTTTGAACTAAAATATCAGTATAACCATCACCATTAAAATCTCCAAAATACGGAAAATAATAATTTTTTACTTCAGGCGTATTAAAAGTACTTAACCGAACAAAAGTTCTCCCACTTAGTTCATACACCCAACCTCCAGAAGCATTCATTACAAGTATATTGGCTTTACCATTTCCGTTAAAATCACAGAGATATCTATTATTAGGATAATAGTTTTCAATATATTCACTGCCCCAATCATCAATACCCCCCGAAGCTATTTCCTTCCCATCACCATCAAAAACCTTCTGGTTATTAATAATCAATACCTCTTGTTTTCAATCACCATTAAAATCACCTACAAACGCCTCATTACTATCTGTATTAAATCCTTTGTAATCATATGTAAGCTTCTCTCCATCATACATATAATAATTATAACGATAAGTTCCGTTTAAAGCCTTAGATATATTAACAACATCTGCACATCCATCTCCATTCAGATCCGCTAAAAGAAAACCCTGAAACACTCCAGATGAAGACTGAATAGGAATAGTACACTTTTTAACAAAGTCTACACTTCCATAAACTTTCTGTGCTATAAATAAAGTAGCTACATCTGAAGTCGTATACGAATCTTTTTCCGGATATGAAAGAAAATCGGCCTTTCCATCTCCATTAAAATCTGCAAACAGGGGTTTATTCCCTTCCCTTTTTTGTGACAAACTTGAAAAATATTCATTCTGTTGAGCTTCACTACTCCCATAATTTATAACAGTTGAATTGTACTGTTTACTATTTTGCCCAACCTCTATCAATTCAATTAATTTAGAATAGAAACCATCATTCGTATAGTTAAATTGATACTGTCTGATCCTGGTTTGGCCTATATATGTAGAAATACTTTTCAGTATTTTATTATTATTTATCTGTACACCGGCAAAATATGTCTTTTGCTTATCGCTTCTTATTTCATAAGCAAATTCTAAACTGCGGTTTCCAGCATATTCGATCTTTGTAAGATAAAACTCACCATTGTTTACTATTTCATCATACTTATAATTTATTGTATTACCATTCTTATCTGTCACTTTTGATAATACCCAAAATAATGTACTTCCACTCGAAGCCTCTATGTTCGAATCAGAAGTGGAACCGAAAACTTTTGTCATTCCATCTTTTGTCCTAACCACAAAGCACAGAACTGAATTTACTACTTTATATGTAATTTCTGTAAATGGATCATATTCCATCCTATACTTGGCTCCATCTACAAGATTTTGTCCCGAAATCAATAGTAAACGTTGCCCATCAAGCATCAGATTATCGGAACTGGAGAGTTGAGGTGCTTCAGTTACATTATCATAATAATATGATTTACCACAACGAGATATTGCTGAAAATGCAGCCACATTCCATCCATACCCCATTAAACCATTAGCAAACTGGCTGTTATAATTAATTGAAACTGCTGGTTCTAATCCCGCTATTCCCTTTGGTACTTCTATTGGAATTACATAGTTGGCGCTACCAGTTTCTGTAATATCGACTGTGCCGACAATCGTTCCAACCTCTTTACTTTTATCTACAGAAAATGTAGCCACATTCGGTTGTTCCAACTCCTTATTGTCGTCTTTCGTACGGGAATCCAATAGTTCTTTAAGTGAAGAAGGCATCAACTCTGTTTCAATTCTTATCGTGTCCGATAATTTATTATCATAATTGCCTAAAGTATGGACTTTCAGATTCGTTTGTCCCAATATTTTTAATGCAACAAAAAGTAATACGATTGTTGATATACTTATTCTTTTCTTCATAACATGTCTTTTTAATCCCTGATTTACAAAAATTAATCTACATTAGACAATTTTACGGAATTTGCACTACGCATTTTTCTATTTCCAGAATTATCGTATCCATAATCGAAAGTCCATTGAGTTAACTCACTTTTTATATTCAAGAGGCCTCCTAGCTTCACTTCAAATAAACCATTTATCAAAATAGCATCCGGAGCAGATAGTGTTAAATCTCCGTTAGAGGATACTGTCACATTTTGTAATGTAAGAGTGTTACATCCTTGAACTGAAAGTTTTGAAGAAACCGTCTGGTTTTCAAAAGTATTAACACAGGAACTTGTAGCAAATACAGAGATGCTATCTGATTGTTGTTCTATTCTCACACTATCAGATACAAGCAGATCCGAAGTTCTATTTGATTCTTCTGCGATTTTAAAGCTTTTTGAATATACTGAATCTACAAAGTCAAACAAAAGGAAAAACATCATACATATTCTCATGTATGTATTAAGTATATTATATCTTTTCATAGCTAAATCAATTTACAAATTTCTTCAACGTATCCGCTTTCTGTCCATCCACAAACAAGGCATAGACAAACGTTCCGTAACCAATTTCGGTAGGATTAATTTCTACAATGTCATTAGCAACAGTCAGTGTAATTTTCTTTACCGCCCTTCCAGAGATATCGAACACCTGCAAATACGCATTACTAAAAGTAGACGGCAACGTATAAGAAACAGATGCACCGGCTCTATTATATAATTTTGCACCTTCTACCATATCTGGATTGTCAGTAGATGCTGAACGCAATGTAGATTTCGTTTCTACAGACAGTAAACTTTGTAACATCTCTATCTCATTTTGTTGTTCCTGGATAGTAAGTCGCATTTCGTTGATACTTTCAACCAATAAAGGAATAAAGCCAATATAATCAATAGATTTTACACCATCTTCATCCGTTTTAACCAATTCAGGCAATACTTTCTCTACATCTTGAGCCAAAAAACCTATTCTCTTACGAGATGCCTCTTCTGCTTCCTTGCGGTCAATCACATTTTGAAGCTGTTTGTCTCTGTTTGCTTTCTCAATGGAGGCTGCATCCATGGATGTTTGCATATCTGATGCATTTTCTTGTATACTTTGTTCCTCAGTAAACTTCAATTTATCAGGTTCACGATATTTGTTTATTTCGGAAAGCTTATAATTATAAGTCACCCCACTCACATGAGACAGAAGATCCAACGGATTTTGAAGCGACTGAACATTTTCTTTCAACCGGGCATCAGAAGTTATATCGACTCCGTTCACACGGAGATTTGTATTAAATACAAAATTACTGTTGGAAGCCGGATTATAATAAGCAATAATATTACTGGCCTGTCCGCCTCTGGTTAAATAGATACCGTTTTTACCATGCAACCACAGTTGATCAGAATCAGTAGTGCCATATTCTCCTATAAAAACATTCCAACCATTATATGGAAATTGTCCAAAATCACCAAATGTCAATTTCGAACCTGCTCGCATATCACCATAAGAACCAAAAATTTGCATAGTCGTCACATTTTGAGCATCTTCACCTTCTAATTTCAAGGTACCCACTTGCACACGGCCATTTTCCAATAATCTCAATTGAGCATTTGAGGTAAAACAAAGACAAGTAATCAAAAAGGTTAATAGGTAAATTTTCTTTTTCATATCAATATAATTTATTTATGTGATTTGTTATTTGTACAGTTATAATAGGAATGATTTATCACTTAATATTTATTAATCCGGACAATTCTTCACCCTCAACATTTTTTAATTTAATCGTATAATTTCCAGAACTAAAATCATTCAATCTTATAAGGGTTTGAGTTGATTTAGAAATAGACACTTTTTTCGAATATACAATAGACCCCTGTTCATTACTAAGAGAGATTTCTATTTCCCCCAATTCACATAAATAATAAATCATCAAAGTTTTATCTTCCTGAAAGACTTCAATCGGTTGGAAAACACTTCGTGTTGTAGGAGTAGACAAACTACCTTTCAAATATACTTTTGAAGAGCTTACAACATTACACAACTCATTACTACCGGATGCAAAAATCCGAGTTTGAATACAAGGGATAAAGGAATATCCTGCCGTTACTATCAAAATACCGAATAATGTTTTAGTCAAATTCATAAATTCACTCTTTATAAATTATTAATCATGGAGTAAATTTAGTCACTATTCACTATCACACTTCAGGCATATAACTTTTACCCAAGCGCAAACACAATAAAATCATTAATAATCAAGCAAATAACAAACCCAATATATAACTTTTCAATTATTAGTTAAAGGTCTATTTTTCAATCTCTCATCCAGAAAGTCACACAAATTAGCAAAAGGAGCAATACAGAGACTTTTACGTATAGCCGAACGCTTAGTATTAATTGTATTTATACTCAAGTTTAAAATAATTGCTATTTCCTCTGTTGAAAAGCCAGAATAAGTCAAACAAATAATCCGAAATTCGACTTCTTTCATTTGTGGATATAACTCTTTTAGTTTGATAAAAAATCCATTATGTAACTTATTCATTATGTCATATAAAATATCCCAGTTTAAAGTATTCTGACCATAGACAATTTCGTTAAATTTTTTTATCCAAAATTCATCTTTATGGGATTTTTCTTTATTCATATAAATTTCCAAACCGGACACCTTCTTTAAAACATTAAAATGTTTAAGTAAATAAGACATAAATGTTTTTTCGTTTTCATCATACTTTTCAGACATCCTTTTCAACTGCGATATTTTTTCTTCTAATTCCAATATTCGTTTTTTACGTTGTCTATACTTTCTAATTAAGAATAATATTACAACACCTATTAACAAAGAAACTGATACAAAACCAATAAAGATATTCGTCTTTTCTAATTTTAAACGAATATTATGTGAACGAACTTTTTCATAATCGTATTTTTTCTGAAGTTCAAGTAAACTCTTATCCAAATTTGTTTCGATTACCTGTAAAAGACTCTCAGCATACATTTTATGATATTCTAAAACTCCCGAATCTTTTTCCTGAAGTTCTGCCTTCTCTGAAAGGATTCGGTATAATTTGGCTCTTACATATATATCTTCTACACTATCTTTCTTCTGTACTAAATGATTCATATAAACATTTGCCGAATCTATCTGATGATTAGCCGTATATAGATCTAACAAAGACACGTATATTTTTATTTGATCATCTTGACTGAATGTATATTCCAATGCTTCTTTTAGAATTTGAATTGCTTTTGCTAAATCTCCTTTTTGAGCATACAATATACCTAAATTCTGCCTGACATTAGATTGTTCCCGATACAAACTCTCTCCATCAATCAGATGCAGACACTTCATATAATAATGTAAAGCACTATCCGGTTCCTCTAAATACTGAAAACAATCTCCAATTTGTATATAAGAAATTGCCTCATTTTTCAAAGACCCTGCAAGTCTGTTAAAAGCAGCAGATTCACGAAAACATTGTATCGCTCCTTCACAATCTAATTGATCCAGCAAAAAGACTCCGATCGCATTCCGAATCAGTCCTCTCAAACCATAATCATCGCATTTTTCCGCATACTCACCAGCCTCCAGAAAAAACCTCATCGCATTATTTTTGTCTCCACACTCTTTATAATAACAACCACAATAATATGATGACAAAGCAATATTATGATCATCTTTCTTTTTTAAATAATAATCCCGTACAGCAAGAATAGTCGAATCAGATGTTATATCTTGATAGGATTTATATTCTGCCTGAATTTTCAATAAAACATAACGATTGTATTCTTCTTTGTTCAAATCTTCCGGATAAAGGATTGCATTCAATATGGTCAAAGCACTATCCGGATCGGATTCAAGTAAAGATTCCGATTCGGAGAATATCATTTTATTTCTTTCCCGGTCACAAGAAAAACATAAAATCATTATAAACAAAAAGATAGGCAATAAACATATTTTCATATATTATTCTTCCTGCTTATCCGCCGCCAACAAATACATCACCTTATTCCGATAGCCTACCTTGACGAGTACGCCTTCCTCCACGAACTTCTTCAGATCTATTTCCGCCCGGTAACGGCTACAACCAAATTCTTTAGCATAAGCACGCGGAGTCACACTTTCCCAATGTTTCATGTATTTCAACAATTTATCTTTTAGTGTCTCCCAGTTATCAAGTATCTTTTTATCTTTTTCAAACTCCAAATCGATTTTCCTTAACTTTTTTCGTAGAGAAGTGGAACAACGGTAATTAATTCCATCTACGTAAACCGTTCCCTTGTTTCCGTTTTCTTTATTCGGAGTAGTTTTCAATGATGGCGAGAAATACCCCAGATCATCCAACTCGATATGGCAGCCGTCCTCCAGGGCCAGTTCGACCACCCAGGCAAATGAATCCAATACACTTTTGACTTCTGCCGACGACACAGCAGAACGTTCGCTTATCAACCTGCAAACTTTTTCCAGATTATAAGTTCCCCTGCTGATCGCACGGGCATGTGTCAACCGCATGCCTTTACGTCCATTCGGCTTCGGCGTGTAGTAAGCTTTAAATTTTATTGACATGGTATTATTTATTTGGTTACATACTCTTTTCATCTATATGCCTTACTAATTTGAATTAGTACGGCAGGTAATCAATGGTTGATAATCCTCGGCCGCTAAATCCATTAGCATCAAAGATACAACAGAAAGGGAGAAATTATCCTCCTGAACGCTTATATTTTATTGTTTCCCGCGTATTATCTTCAACACACATGAAAATTTTCTCATCGACACATAATTAATAAGGTAAACCATTTCTATCCAAGTTCTGAACAGCATATACTTGGAAGTTAACATTACACAACAGTTGGTCAAAAGCAACAGAACAATTCGCAGCATCGACCTGCGGAACGAATATAGAGTTCAGTTGTTGAGGACGAACCTTCATAGACTGATAAGACCAAGTGCCAGAGCCAGTCAAAACCTGATAACCATTCAATGGAGCAGCCCAAGACTGATAAGCAGTACCTTTACGGAAACCAGCATGAACGGTATCAATATTAGATTTCCATTGCCAATAGCGAAGATTATATCCAAGAGAAAAATTTCCACTTTTAATCACAGACAAACCAGGATTATTCTGAAGATTCAAAGCAGGGACGACTTGCATACCTAACTGGTCAAATGCTGGCTCTGGGAAATCAGAAATAGAGGTAACAGTCAACTGAGGAGCTTGACCTGTCAAATCCCAATCGAGTAAAGGCACGGCATGATAAACGCAGATAATTACCTGATGCTCGGCGCCACAATCATAGGTTAGAGTATGGCCAGAATTAGAGGATACACCTTTGCCAGCTATACTAGCATGAGAATCATCGGTATCCAAATTGGTATTCACAACCTCATTGATATTAATCACAG
>ERZ773134.2922-NODE-2922-length-11503-cov-3.198288_pt1 | contig 11503 bp, 10 predicted proteins | sample MGYA00580856_ERZ773134 | MGnify/ENA primary metagenome ERZ773134 (study PRJEB29015, sample SAMEA2737823) | human gut metagenome | biome: human gut; feature: human-associated habitat; material: faeces | place: China | collected 2012 ... | reverse complement strand
TCTTGATTGTACTATCCCGCGCCTTTTCTGTCAAGCATTTTGCCCCGATTTTTGCACGTTCTGTGCAGATTTTGCCGCGATTTTTGCAGGAAATGCCGCCTTTCCTCCGTTATAGTTCCTGTAACGATTTTTAACGACCTCTTCACTTGTAATTTCTCTCATTTGAGTAATTGCATCGATCGCAATTGTACTATCTTTAAATGTTACCAACATGAGTTCGCTGTTTCCTTTTTTATACTGCTTTGTCACATCACTTGGTAACATTTCTTGAGGTATTGTTGTTCCTATTAAATCATTTGCGGAAATAACTTTAACAACACCATCTATTTTTTTATACTTCTCTTCTAAGTTTAAGACATCTTTAGAAGACATATTTTCTACAACACACATCGCAAAAGATCCCATATCAAAATCTTTAGCTAGTATATCTTGTCCTTTCATTGTATCAATGTCTTCTGGTAAATAAACAAGAATATCATAATTAATATCAGTATTGATATATCCAAATAAAGATGGAATACAAAGAATAACTGATGCAATCACGATAAGTATCTTGTGTTTAACAACAAATTTACCAATGATTTCTCCTAGCTTTTTCATAGTTCTCCTCCTAAATGACCTTTGGTCATAAATGATACTAGCACTAAAATGACCATCGGTCAATATATAAATGACTAAAAGTCACTTTTTTAATTAATTCATTGACATTTTTAATTCTTCACCCTAAAATAAATGCTAAAGGGAGTGTTTTTATGGCAATTAAAGAGATAAAATCAAAAATAAATGATAATAAACAAGAAAAAGAACGTAAACTGCTTAATACTGCACTTCATTTATTTTCAGAAAAAGGAATTAAAAAAACTTCTATTCAAGATATTGTTAAAGATGCAGGTATTGCTAAAGGAACTTTTTATTTATATTTTAAAGATAAATACGAACTTCAAGATGTTTTATTAGCTAAAACATCTCATGAATTATTTTCCAAAGCATGTAAGGAAGCTACTCAACAACAATTTGATCGTTTAGATGATAAGATTGTTTTTATTATAGATTCTATTATTAATGAATTAATTGTTAGACCTAACATTCTTAAGTTTATTCAAAAGAACTTATCTTTAGGACTATATAGTGAAAAATTAACTGATTTATTAGATAGTGAAGAATTAGGAATCAAGGAATTATTTGTAAATGAAGTAAAAGAAAAGGATATTCCTTTAGAATATCCTGAGATGACTTTATTTATGATTATTGAACTTGTAAGTTCTACAGTTTTTACTTCTATTGTTGAAAGTCATCCACTTCCAATAGAAGAATTTAAACCTCATTTATATAAAACAATACGCTTATTGATTAATGAATAAAAGGATGTCGTGACATCCTTTTATAACGTATCTAAAAATTGTTCATAATCTTTAAGAATTTTTTCTAATTCTTCATACGTATTTACTTTTGAAAGTTCATTTTTAACAGCAGACGAATTTTTTAAACCTTTGATATACCAAGGAGCATGTCCTCTCATTTGTGACATAGCAATTCTTTCAGGTTCAATCGTCATCAACCTTTTAGCATGTGTTAAACACCATGCTATTTTTTCTTTATAAGTTGGTTCAGGTATATCTGTTCCATGTTCTAAACTTTCTACAACTTGTTTAATAAGCCAAGGATTTCCAAGTGCTGCACGACCAATCATAATTGCATCACAGCCTGTTTCTTCAAGCATTCTTCTAGCATCTTCTACACTTCTAATATCACCATTTCCAATAACAGGAATACTAACTGCTTCTTTAACCGCTTTAATAATTGACCAATCAGCATGACCTTCATACATTTGTGAACGTGTTCTACCATGAACAGCAATGGCACTAGCTCCTGCTTTTTCAATTAATTTCGCTACTTCTACCGCATTAATATGTTCTTGATCAAAACCACTTCTAATTTTAACTGTAACAGGTTTACTTACATTTTTAACAATATTACTGACAATATCATAAATTAATTGAGGATTTTGAAGAAGTTTACTTCCAGCATTTGCTTTTAAAACCTTATTCACTGGACATCCACAATTAATATCAATAATATCACAATTAGAATGTTCATCAATAAACTTGGCAGCTTGTACCATACTTTCCACTTCTCCACCAAATAATTGAATACTAACAGGATGCTCTCCTTCATCTACTTGTAACATTTCTATTGTCTTTTGATTTCCATAACAGATTGCCTTATCACTGACCATTTCTGAATATACAAGTCCAGCTCCAAACTCTTTTACAATCTTACGAAATGCCATATTAGTAATTCCAGCCATTGGTGCCATAATGACAGGATTTTTAATTTCTATATCTCTAATTTTCAAATTTTATCTCCTCCTGTATATAATTTAAACATCTGTTCATAATATAAATAGATAACTTATATATTCCCTCTATTTTCCTCCCCTAAATAGATATAAGTTATCTAAATAAGAGTTGATTTCCTTGAAAATAAAGGCATTTGCCTTTATTTTTCTTTACAAGTTAACCCTGCTGATTTTTGGTTTTCTATTGTATCTTTTAAAGATATATAATCAATATCTTTATAACTACCATTTGTACTTACAAGCCCTGCTTCTACTAAATCCTTCATATAATCTTGACTATATTGAATATCTACTTCATAAATAATCTTATTTCCTTCAACCTTTAAAGAAGTTTTAACACCTTTTACGTTCTTATAAAATGTATTACTATTTTTTATATAATCTTTATAATAAGAAATTGGATAACTTTCTGATACATAATCTGTATAATCATAAATTACTTTCGTTTTTGTTTCTTTAACTTTATCATCACTAGATATAACTTCTACTTCTTCATCTGTAATCATATCTAATGTTCCTTTACAAATTGTTGTTTTAGTAAGATGACCTGTTAAATAGAAAACAATTGCACCTAATATAATAATGAGTATAAGTCCTATAATTAATTTCTTTTTCTTGTTTTCCATTTTTTCTCCTTTAAAAAAATCACATTTTTCAATGTGATTATAAACGATTAATTAAATTTTGCAATTCTTCTTCACTAAATTGATATTTTGTATTACAGAATTGACATGTAATTTCACAACCATGATCCTCATCAATCATACTTTGAAGTTCTTGTTTTCCAATAGTTGATAAAGCATTGATCATCTTTTCTCTTGAACAATCACAAGTAAAGAATAAATCTTGTCGATCCGTAATTTCAACATCATCAAAAATCATTTTTAAGATTTCTTCTGGTGTTTTTCCTTCATGAATCAATGAAGAAACAGCAGGGAAATCTTTTATTTTTTCTTCAATATAAGAAATATCTTCTTCAGTAGCTTCTGGTAATAATTGAATAATAAAACCACCTGAAGATAAGATTTCATTTGTTTCATCAACTAAAACACCTACAGAAACAACTGATGGAGTTTGTTCACTTGCCATGAAATAATAAGAAAAATCATCACCAATTTCACCTGTTTGAAGTGGTACTGTTCCACAGAAGGGTTCTTTTAACCCCATATCTCTAATCACTTGTAACGTTCCTTGTGTTCCAACAGCCACACCTACTGCTAAATGTCCAGTATCATTATAAGTATAATGAACATGTGGATCACCTACAAAACCTTTAATATGTCCATCACCACGCGTAACAGCCATCATCGTACCAATTGGTCCTCCACCATTAATTGTGACAGTCATTTTTTCATTATTTTTATTCATTGCAGCCATCATAAGAGTAGCTGACATCATTCTTCCAAGAGCAGCAGATGCTGTTGGCCATAAATCATGTTCTTGTCTTGCTTTTTCTAATAAATTCGTTGTTTGGCAGGCAAACACACGACAATTTTTACTATTGACTAATCCTCTTACTAAATAATCTTTCATTTTTCTTTTCTATAAAAAGAACACGGAAGAAAATATCGGAATAATCATGCTTAAAGCGATTAAGATGATTACAATTCTCTTTGTTCGTGTACTCATATTTATCCCCTTTCTAAATGAAAAAAAGCGAAATTCGCTTTATTTCATTTCATCTAATAAATCATCTTGATCATCAATTGATGGTTTTTCTTCTTTAACTTCTTGAACAGGTTCTTCAGTTAAAGTTCCATCATGATGTTCTAACATTTTACCTGTATTGTATAAAGATTCAATATCTTCACCAGATAATGTTTCATGTTCAAGCAATGCTTCCGCAATACAAATAAGTTTTTCTTTATTTTGTTCAATAATATTTGTTGCTTCTTGATAACAAGCATCAATAATTTTTCGTACTTGAACATCAATTTCATAAGCAATTTGTCCTGAATGTGTATTACTTCTTTGTGTATAATCTCTACCTAAGAAAACTTGTCCATTTTCAGAATCATATTGAATAGGTCCAAGTTCAGACATACCTAATTCAGTAACCATCATTCTCGCAATTCGAGTTGCTTGTTCAATATCGTTGTGTGCTCCTGAACTTACATCTCCAAAGAAGACTTCTTCAGCCACACGTCCACCCATATATCCTGAAATAGTTGCTTTTAATTGACTCTTAGTTTGGAAATATGTTTCTTCTTTAGGTGTCATTAAGTTATAACCACCTGCTTGTCCACGAGGAACAATTGTAACTTTTTGTACTTTATTGGCATCTTCTAAAGTTAAACCTATTAAAGCATGTCCTGCTTCATGGTAAGCCACTAAGCGTCTTTCTCTTTCTGTATATTTACGTGATTTCTTAGCAGGTCCACCCATAACACGGTCCACCGCTTCATCAATATCAGCCATTGTAATTAAATCATGATTTTGTCTTACAGCAAGTAAGGCAGCTTCATTTAAAACGTTTGAAAGTTCAGCCCCAGAGAACCCTGGTGTACGTTGAGCGATGTTATCAAAATTAACATCTGGTGCAAAACGTTTATTTCTTGCATGAACTTTTAAGATTTGACTACGTGCACGTTTATCTGGATTAGCTACTTGGATTTGTCTATCAAAACGACCTGGTCTAAGTAAAGCTGGATCTAAGACATCTGCACGGTTTGTAGCTGCTAAAACGATAATTCCTTCATTTCCAGAGAAACCATCCATTTCAACTAATAATTGGTTAAGTGTTTGTTCACGTTCATCGTGTCCTCCACCCATACCAGTACCTCTTTGACGACCAACTGCATCAATTTCGTCAATGAAGATAATACATGGTGCTGTTTGTTTTGCTTTTTTGAACATGTCCCTTACACGTCCAGCCCCAACACCAACGAACATTTCTACGAATTCAGAACCTGAAATTGAGTAGAATGGAACGTTTGCTTCACCTGCTACTGCTCTAGCAAGTAATGTTTTCCCTGTACCTGGTGGACCTACAAGTAAAACACCACGTGGGATCTTAGCACCCATATCAGCAAATTTCTTTGGTGTTTTTAAGAAGTCAACTAATTCTTTAACTTCTTCTTTTTCTTCATCCATTCCAGCAACATCACTAAAATGTGTTTTAGAATTTTTTTCTAGTTTAGCTCTTGAATTACCAAATTCAAAGGCTTTATTATTACCACCAGCAGTATTTGACATCATCTTCAAGAAGAAGAACATTCCTCCAAATAAGATCAAGTATGGTAATAAGCTTACAATGAAGTTCAATAATTGATTTCTTTCAGCATCATTGACAACATTGATTTTTGTACCATTTTCATCTAACAAGCTAATTAAAGAATCTAATTCTGTTTCTGTTCTTGGAATAACAACAGAGAATTTAGTATCTTCTTTTTTACCATTGCTTGCTTTTTTAGAATATGTTCCACTCACATCAATGACTAATGATTTAGGAACGATTTCTACATCTTTTACTTTTTCTTTTTGAACTATCTCTATAAACTTATCATATCTAATTTCTGACGATTCACTTTGATTAAAGAAAGGAATTGCCACAGAAATAACCATCAGTACAATAAGCCATGGTAGGATAGACTTCAACAATCCTTTTTTATTTCCCATAAAATCTCCTAACTATTTTTTATAACAATCTTCTTTTAAAATACCTATATAAGGTAATTGACGATAACGTTCATTAAAATCAAGACCATATCCTACAACAAAGGCATTAGGAATTTTAAATCCTGAATAATCAGCTTTCATATCAAAAACACGACCTTCTTCTTTATCTAATAAAGTCACGATTTTAACACTCTTAGCATGTCTTTTTTCTAACATTTCTTTAACGTTATATAAAGTCTTTCCAGTATCTAAAATATCTTCTACGATTAAAACATTCTTACCACGAATATCTTCTTTAATATCTTGTCTAACAACTAATGTTTTAGATTCAACACCACTATAACTACTTACTGACATAAAGTCGAACTTAACATCACTTTTTAAATGTTTAGCAAGTTCTGCCATAAATGGAACTGAACCTTTTAATAAACCAACTAATAAAATTTCTTGACCAGCATAATCTTGATCAATTTGTTTTGCTAATTCATCACATTTAGCCTTAATTTCTTCTTCTGTATATAATATTTCTTTTATATCCTTGTGCATACCTTACACCTCACTTACATGTGTCATATTTTATCACAAAAACATTTGGTTTTGTATATAAATACTTGATATTTTTGGCGATATGTGGGATCAAAATGATCTCACCATGGCAATTTTCAACGATTGGCCATATTTTACGCTCATCTCTAGGAATTTTACGATCTATAAATAGCCTAGAGACCTTTTTTGTTCCTCCAGATGTTTTGATTGTATCACCATTTTTAAAACATCTGATAACTATTGGAAAGTCTTCTTTTGAAAGAAAAACACCATCGTGAAGATGTCCTTGATCTGTTAAAAAATAATGTAATTGTTGATCTTTATAAAAAGATTCATACTTTACATAATAAGTATCGTCAATTTCTTTTTTTCTAACGGCTATATTATTATACTTTTTTATGAACACAAAATTAACAGGTAATGATATTTCAATATTTGGTTTTTGTGAATGGATTTGTTTAATAATTTCTTGTACTAAGTTTTCTGTTATAAGTGGTGGATAGATCTCTTTTTTTAACATATAATAAATGATTTGATATAATGATTCTGTTGGTAACTTATCTAAATACAAGAAATGATTTTGATCATATTCTTGATAAATTTGTTGGAGTTTTGCTTGTTGTTTTTTGTATTGTTGATTATGTTTACTTGCCTTTTCTAATAATTCTTGTTCATTATATTTTTTAAGATCGATATGTCTTACATGATTACGTGTATAACGTGTATCATAGTTTGTATAGTCTTCATGATATTCAAGATGATTTTTAGTACAATAATCTATAAGTTGTTGTTTTTTTAACTTTAATAAGGGTCTTACAACATGCATATTTTTAACATAAGATTGTTCTTTTATACCCAAATATCCCTTTGTATTATGTCTTTGTAATTGCATCACGATCGTTTCTAAATGATCATTTAAATGATGCCCTAAAATAATCGTATCAATTCCATTTAAATCACCTATTTCTTTATAAAAAGCATATCTTTTTTCTCTTGCTAACATTTCAAAATTACCTTTTTGATATTCTTTTTTATCTCCTTGTCTTACATAAAAAGGAAGATGATGATTTTGACAATAACTACGTACGAGATTTTCATCAAGATCACTATCTTCTCTAAAATGATAATTATAATGTACAACAATGACATTGTATGCTTTTTTAACTAACATATCTAATAAAGCCATCGAATCGACGCCACCTGATACTCCTACAAGATATTTTCTATTTTTATCTAATAAACTTTCATCTAACATAATCTCACCGCTTGTATTATAGCATATCTCTAATTTCTATTGACCACTTTAATAACAATAATACTCATATCATCTAGATCTTTCTTTTGAAAAGATTTTTGAAAAAGAAAGGAAACAATTTCATAAACTGACATCTTTTCAATTTCTTCTTGATATTTTTTTAATAAATCAAAGAAATGTTCTCCTACTCCATCACTTGTAAGAATCAATATATCATTTTCTTTGATTTTCATATCATAAGAAACCATCTTCATTGTAGAAGCCATTCCTACTGGTAAAGAATGTGAATGTAAAACATCTATTTGATGATTTCTTATTAAATAACTTTCATAAGCTCCATATTTAATTACTTTTAATCTTGAATTCATTAAATTAAAATCAAATAAATCTAATGTCGTATACATATCTCCTTGATTCTTTATCTTTAATAACGTATTTAAAGTATTCAATGTATCTCTTAATTGAATGCCATTTTTAAGCAATTGACTTAAAACATCCAATGTTAACTTACTTTCCTTATAAGCAATATAACCTTGTCCCATACCATCAGATAAAGCCACATAATGATGTTCATCTAAACCAAAAGTAAGAATACTATCTCCACATTGTTGATCTAAAGCATACTGTTTTTTCGCAAGTTGTAATGTATATTTAAGTTCATGTTTTAATAAAATTGAAGTGTAACCTATTTGAAGATGTTGCTTTTTAATAGAGACAAGATCTAATGATTCATTTAAATAATTTTCTAAAATAGGAATAAGTTCTTCTGTTACAGTTTTTTCATCTATATCTTCTATTCCTATTTCTAACATATAATTTTCATAATCTTTTTTTATTTTCTTTAAATAATACACTTCAAAATGATACGCTTTTAAATGTTCTAAGATTTTCTTTTCATTATCTTGTTCATCTATCTTTTTAGAAAAGTTTTGAAAAACATGACCCATGATTGAAAACTCTTGAAATAAATCTTTTTTTAAATGATCATGTGCATGATTAACTTTTAACATCTTAAAATAACCTTTTTGATGATTCTTTAAACTCTTTAAATAATCATCCGGCTTTAAACAATGTTGATAAATATAATTATAATCATCTACCTCTAAATCTTTTTGAATCCCCTTAGAAATCAACTTACCTAAACGACTCATTCCTTCTTGACTATAAAAACAATATTTTTTAGAAGAACAATGATGACACACATCCTCATAAACATATCCCACATATTCAGATAAATGGGTTTCTTGATTTTCTTCTTTAAAAACTTCTGTGAGTTGATGAAATAAAGATGCAAAAGCATCTGCTTTACTTTTAAGTTGTTCTTGATAACTTATTTCTATAAATTCTGGATTGATCTTTATTTTTTTATTTTTAAATTGTGGAGAAATCATAAATAAAAAAACTGGAACAAGAATCACAAAAGCATAATAGAAGTAATTGTAATTAATAAAAAATGGTAGTGTAATATGTGATAATAAGAAAATAGACATGAATAGATATTTGTTTTTAGGTTGTATCATAAAAAAGAAACTCATTGGTAATATTAAGGATAAGACATCATCTTTTAATGATGGAGCTATCAGCATTAAAAGAATAGAAAGATATAAAATAATAGGCATGACTTTTTCAATTGATAGATAATAAATAGAAATTAATAAGAAATATCTTAAAAAGATCATTGTATATGTTGTATTAAAAGGAATAAAGCTAATAAATAATGTACATACCACAACAATTAATGCTTGTAATCTTTTTATATTTAAAACATTTTTATTTTGATGAATAATTAAAGGAATAATTTCTTGATCAAGATAACAATTAAACAACGTTAACATGACAAGAACTGTTGTTTGTAAGATGTTGTAATGATTCGCATAAAAAAATGGAATCAAAATTGCTGTCATAATAAAAGAAATATACTTTGTTTTTAATAGGTGTGTAAAGTTAAGAAGATAAATGGTCAGTAATAATGTAATGATGACAACAATTGTAAATGTATCTTGATTAATAATCGATATTCCTATAATCGCTGTCAAAAAGCATGTAAGATACAGATATCCACTATAAAACGATACAATAAATAAAGGTAATAAAAAAGGTAAGGCTGTTTCTTGTATTTTAGCATAGCTTAAAATAATGGTACTAAAAAATATAATGATTGGTAAAATATAATGCACGTGTTTTTGTTTATTGACGATAACTAAATCCATTTTATTTCCACCTCGTAATCATTATATAGAGTTTATTTTAAATATTTTGTCACTAAAAAAAGACATCTTTAAATTGATGCCTTTTATTTTGAATTATCCATTTAACTCATTTTAATAAAAATATGAGTAACTCTATTTATTTAACATTTTACGATAAAGTACATCTTGGTAAAACCAAGATTTATGGATTTTATCGAATCCATTTCTTTCTAATAGTTTAATTGATTTTATATTATCTTCATATACATGACATAAACATATTTTAAAAGAATATGTTTCATTCATTGCCTTAAATACACTCTTTAATGCTTCACTTGCATATCCTTTAGACCAGTAAACACTATCTAAAGTATATCCTAAAGTAAAAGTTGTATGCCCATCTATTTCAATAAAAATATCTCCAATAAGCTGATTGTTTTCTTTTAAATAAAGGCCAAATTGGTAGTTACCAATTTGTCCATGAAATGGATGCTTTTGACAATATTCAATACGGTTAATAGCCTTATTTAAAGGATATTCATCCCATGATTGATACATTGCAACTTCTTCTTTATCACGATATTCACTAAAACGTTTGGCATCATCTAATGTAAGTGGCTTGATTATGAGTCTTTCTGTTTCTATATTCATATTATTTTAAATTATAATAGATAAATAACATTCTATCTTTTCCATTAATATCTTTAATAATTTCAAAAGGATAATCTCCAAAGAATTCCTTGATTGCTGTTTCCATCAATTCTCTTTGATCAAATCCCATTTCAAAAGCTAATAAAGCTCGATCATTTAATAAAGGTTTTACTTCTTTAAAAATCTTACGATAGAAATAAAGACCATCATTTCCTCCAAATAATGCTACATGAGGTTCATTGTCTTTAACCATTGCTTCAATATCTTGATTATTAGGAATATAAGGTGGATTAGAAACAAAGATATCTACTTTTTCATGTGTATCTAATAAAGGTTGTAACATATCTCCATTTCTAAATTCAACATTCGCCCCTAATGTTTTCGCATTATCTTGAGCAACAACTAAAGCTTCTTTAGAAATATCTGTCGCAATGACTTTTAAACGTGGTTCTTCTAAAGCAAGAGTAATCGCAATAGCACCACTTCCTGTCCCTACATCACATAAATGAATTTCTTTATAATCATTAAAGTAATCATCAATACGATATAAGATGTTTTCTACCAATTCTTCTGTTTCATAACGAGGAATCAATACATCTTCATTCACTTTAAAGTCTCTACCAAAGAAACTTTCACACCCTTTAATATATTGAATAGGTTTTCCTTGATAATATTCTTCCATTCCAGCAAGAAAAGCTTTTTCTAATTCAGGTTCCACTTCTTCATTCATCATTAAATAAAGCTCATGAGGTTCTTTTTTAGCAAGATGATAAAATAAGACTTTTGCGACATTGACATCTTTATGTTCATCATCCAATTTACTTTCGGCTTCTTTAATTAATTCTCTAACTGTTTTCATTATTTTTGTCCTTCTAATTTAAGACG
>ERZ773134.2918-NODE-2918-length-11515-cov-8.693979_pt1 | contig 11515 bp, 9 predicted proteins | sample MGYA00580856_ERZ773134 | MGnify/ENA primary metagenome ERZ773134 (study PRJEB29015, sample SAMEA2737823) | human gut metagenome | biome: human gut; feature: human-associated habitat; material: faeces | place: China | collected 2012 ... | reverse complement strand
TGCTGGACGAGGTGTGGGGCTTTGAGTATTACGGCGACAGCCGCACCATTGATGTGCATGTCAAGCGCCTGCGCGAGAAGCTGGCCGGTGCTTCCGACAAATGGGAGCTGAAGACCGTATGGGGCGTTGGCTATAAGTTCGAGGTGCGTCAGTAATGCGCAAAAGTATCTCGGTGGCGTTCTTCTCGCTGGTGTCCACCCTGATGGTGCTGGGCATCGTGCTGATGGGAGCTTCGGAGTGGGTGCTGTTCAAGAACTACTTTGCCAAGGACCGCTACGAAACACTGGATCAGGTGGTGGGTGTCACCCAGCGCACGGCCCAGTATCTGGTCCAGCAGGCGGAGCTGCCGGAAGGCGATGAGCTGGACGCACTGAGCACCAAGCTGGAGATCATCGGCGAGAGCGCAGAGGCCTATCTGTTCTTTACCGACAACGACGGCCGGGTGATGATCGCCTCCAGCCCGGACAAGCTGGAGAGCCTGACCGTGCCGGAAGAAATGATGGAGAAGATCGACGCTTCCGATGCGGACTACTACCATGTGTTCGGCACGCTGGGCGGCATGCTGGACGGGAAAAGCTACATCACGGTCAGCGAAATGCGCAATGAGAACGGCCAGCCCAGCGGCTACCTGTTCCTGTGCTCTTCCGGTGAGCAGCTGACCCAGTTCAAGCAGCAGTTCTGGTCCAACTTCCTGCTGTCGGCCTGTGTGATGCTGCTGTGTGCCAGCATCCTGACCAAGATCCTGATGCGCCAGCTCACCGACCCGCTGCAGAAGGTGACGGATGCCGCCCAGCGCTTTGGCGGCGGTGATCTTTCCGTCCGTGTGGAGGGAGTGGAAGGCGAAGGCGAGGCAGCCGACCTTGCCCGCACCTTCAACCGCATGGCAGACAACATCCAGATGAACGACAACTCCCGCGGTCAGTTCATGGGGAACATCGCCCACGAGCTGCGCACCCCCATGACCACCATCAAGGGCTTTGTGGACGGCATTCTGGACGGCACCATCCCGCCGGATATGCAGAACCACTACCTGCAGCTGGTCAGTGAGGAAACGGGCCGTCTGGCACGGCTCATCCAGAACATGCTGGATCTTTCCAAGCTGGAAAGCGGCGAATATCAGGTAAATGCCCGGATGTTCAACATCTGGGAGACCATCACCGGCGTGGCGCTCTCGGCAGAGCAGCGCATCAACGACGGCATGATCGACATCGACGGCCTGACCATGGACGAAAAGGTGCTGGTCTACGCCGACCCCGACCTGATCCATCAGGTGGTGTATAACCTGCTGGACAACGCCATCAAGTTTACGCCTGCGGGCGGCACCATCCGCTTCGGGGTGGAAAAGCTTGGCCCGGAAGCCGAGATCTCCATCTGGAATTCCGGTCAGGGCATCAGCCCGGAAGCGCTGCCCTACGTGTTCCAGCGGTTCTACAAGGAGGACCGCTCCCGCGGCCTGCACGCCCGGGGCGCTGGCCTTGGCCTGAACATCTGCAAGGTGCTGGTGAACCTTTCTGGCGGGCAGATCCGGGTGGAGAGCCAGCAGGGCGAGTGGTGCCGGTTCGTGTTCACCCTGCCCACGGTGGCCCCGAATCCCGGCGGCATGAAGCGCCTGCCGGACGAAGCCGGCGGTGAACCCACCGTGGAAGACCCTGCAAGCATGAAGCCCGTAGAATGAACTTCCAGCCAGACGGCCCCGGACCCGGGGCGGTCTGGCTGTTTTGGCGTGGGGAAACTTTGCCGCCGATGAAACTCCCCCAGTCATCTCGCTGCGCTCAATTCCAGCCCCCTCTGGGATGGGGCCCTTGGCATGGCGGTAAAGCTTCCGGTTAAAGTGCAAATCTTCCGGGCGTGCCAGAGGCTCCCTCTCCGAGGGAGCTGGCAAAGCCGTCAGGCTTTGACTGAGGGAGTTTACTTCGCAAATGGACAGATCTTTCCAAATACGTCATTTCCGTGAAAAAGCCATTGGCGGGTTTGATTTTTTGCTCGTTTTCATGTAAACTAAAAGATAACCATGCCCATGCTGTTTTTGCGGTTTGAAACCGCCAGCATAATGGGACAAATGGGAATAAGAAATTATAAAATAACGGAGCGTAAAGATAGAATATGGCAATCGTAAGTCCTTCGATCCTTTCCGCTGATTTTGGCAAACTGGGTGCAGACTGCCGCATGGTGCTGGATGCCGGTGCACAGATGCTGCATTACGACGTGATGGACGGCCACTTTGTGCCCAACATCAGCTTTGGCGTGCCGGTGCTCAAGAGCCTGCACAAAAATCTGCCGGATGCCTTTTATGATGTGCACCTGATGATCAGCCATCCGCTGCAGTATGCGGAAGCCTTCATCAAAGCCGGTGCCACCCTGTACAACTTCCACCTTGAGTGCGAGGACGATATCCAGGCCACCATCGATGCCGTCCGGGCGCTGGGCTGCAAGGTGGGGCTGACCATCAAGCCCGGCACCGAGCCGCAGGCGCTGGCACCGTATCTTGACCAGCTGGATCTTGTGCTGGTGATGAGCGTGGAGCCCGGCTTCGGCGGGCAGAAGTTCATGCCCTCGGCGCTGGACAAGCTGCGCTGGCTCAAGGCAGAGCGCGAAGCGCGCGGCGCACACTATCTGCTGGAAGTGGACGGCGGCGTGGACAATGCCACCGCGCCCCAGTGCGTGGAAGCGGGCGCTGATATTCTGGTGGCGGGCAGTGCAGTGTTCGGCGCGGCAGACCCTGCTGCAGCCGTGCAGCACCTCGCCAGCCTTTGAAAGGATAACCATTTATGGATGAATCTTTGATCCGGGAGCAGGAGGCACAGCTCCAGAAGACCGGCCGCTACTATAAGCATATCTGCTTTATGGCGGTGCCGGTGCTGTGCATGGCCTGTTTTCTGTACGGTGTGCGCCCGCTGCTGCTGTGCGGCATTGCGGTGCTTACCGGTAACCTGTGCGACCGTCTCGTTTCGCTGCTGCGCCGCCGCGTGTATCAGGGCAGTGACTTTTCCAACGAGAGCTTTGCGCTCGTCATTGCCCTGCTGATGCCGGTGACGGTGGATATCTATGTTCTGATCGCCGCAGTGCTTGCCGGTGTGCTGATCGGCAAGGAGATCTTTGGCGGCTACGGCAGCTACCCCTTCAACCCGGCTGCTGTGGGCTATGTGGTGGCGGCAGTGTCATGGCCGGAACAGGTGTTCCGCTATCCGCAGCCCTATACGAACATCCCTTTGTGGGACGCTTCCATGGTGCCGGTCTCCAGCGCCATTGAGGACACCCTGCGCAGCGGCGGCATGCTGAACATCGGCTCGCTGGCGCTGGGTCTGGGCGAATATGCTGCTCCCATGGGCACCGGCGCTGCGCTGGTGATCCTTGCCTGCGGCCTGTTTTTGTGGACCCAGAAGGATGCCCACATGTCTGCATCGATCAGCTTTCTTGTGACCTGTGCGGTCATTGCGTTCCTCTTCCCGCGGCAGGCGGGCCTTGCCGACAGTGCCGTGCTGTCAAATATCCTGCCCCGCCTGCAGTGTGTGCGGGATGAGCTGCTGACTGGCGCGATCCTGTTCAGCGCGGTGTTCCTGATCAACGAGCCTTACACCTGCGTGCACCACCGCATGGGTCGTGTGCTGTACGGCGTGCTGGTGGGCGTTGTGAGCATGGGCTTCCGCTACTATGGCGTGTACGAGACCGGTGTGTGCTTTGCGCTGCTGGCGGTCAACAGTGTGTCGGCATGGATCGACCGCACCGAGGCAAAGCTGTATCACCTGACCCATCTGCAGGCAGATGCCGGAAAGGGGGCAGCACAATGAGACGCGCAACGGCTGAACTGATCGTAAAAGATCCCAACAAGTTTGCCCACCATGACCGTGTGTTCCTGAATAACCCGGTGGTCATGCAGGGCATGGGCCTTGCCCCGCTGGTGGTGCTTGCCACCAGCGGCCAGAATGCGGTGATGCTGGCGGTGGCGGTGGCGCTGCTGCTGGTGCCCTCCCGCGTGCTGGCCTGTCTGCTGAGCCGCCTTGTGCCCCTGCACGACGAGGATCCCGCCCCGGAAACGCTGCAGAAAAAGCTGCTGCCCCGTGCACTGGTGTACGGCTTCAGCACGGCGGTGGTGTATCTGGCGGTGTATCCCATCCTGAATATACTGTTCAGCACCAGCCTGCTGAGCCTTGGCATCTACCTGCCCCTGCTCACGGTGGAGCCGCTGCTGACCTACCGCTTTGGCCGCGTGCAGGAGACGGTGCGCAAGGCTGTCTCCAAGGGCCTGCGCATCACGGTGGGCTATGCTTTGCTGCTGGTGCTGCTGGGCTGCGTCCGTGAATGGCTGGCCGCAGGCACCATGTTCGGTGTGGTTATCAGCCGCCCGGTGCTGCCCATGGCAAGCATGCCGGCAGGCGGCTTTATCGTGCTGGGCGTGCTGTGCGCCGTATGGCGTGCACTGGCCCAAAAGCGCAAGGCATATCTCACCAAAGAGGCACGCAACCTTGTGGATGTGCATTCCCAGAAGGAGGCGGACCGCGAACAATGAGAGATGTTGTAACAACGAGCGCAGTGTTCTTCAGCTATGCACTGCTGGCGGTGTTCGCGCAGAACGCCGTCTTTACCCGTGCACTGGGCGTTTCGCGTCTGGTGCAGCTGGTGGGCGATGACCGCACCAGCAGCTGGCTGTTCGGTATGCAGCTGTGCATCACGCAGGTGCTGGTAACGCCCTTTGCGTGGTATGCCGGCAGCCGGATCGCGCCGCTGGCAAACCGTGCCCAGCTGCGCCCGCTGGTGTATATTGCCAGCATTGCCGTGGTGTGCGTTCTGGAGCACGCCGTGCTGTGGCTGGCGAAGGGCCTGCCGCACCGCAGCGCATTGCTGCGCATCGTGCCGCTGGCGGGCCTGAACAGCTGTGTGCTGGGCACTGTACTGGTGGAGCGCACCCAGAGCTTTACGCTGGGGCAGAGCCTTGGCTTTGGCCTTGGCAGCGGCCTTGGCTATGTGCTGGCGGTGCTGCTGGTAACGGAGGCCCGCCACCGCCTGCGCAGCAAGGCCATCCCGGAAGCATTCCGCGGCCTGCCCATCACGCTGGTGTATATCGGCGTGCTGGCACTGGCGATCTATGGTTTCACCGGACATTCTGTGATCCTGTAACATTGGCAGGGAGGAGAATCGACAATGGCAAAGTATAAACGTCAGAAGGTCAAGCGCTACCGCCGCAGCTTCTACAGCCGCGGTACACGCATCAAAAAATGCATCGGCATCGTGGTGCTGGTGCTGGCGGTGTTGGGCGCAGCCTGGCTGGCAGCACCCCACGTGCTGGACTGGGCTACCCACACCTGGTATACTGTGGTGAAGAACCGTGATCTGGAAGCTGAATCGGCATCCCGCGCAGCCGCCTCGTCCGAAGCAGCTGCATCCTCGGCGGTACAGGAAGCGGCTTCGTCCCAGCCGGAGCCGGAACAGCCCAAGGAGCTGGACGGCAAGGCCATTACCGGCGGCAGCTGGGCCGCAGTGGATGTGAGCACCCTTGCCGATGATGCGGCCATCCGTGCAGCGGCGCAGCAGCTCAAGGCGCAGGGAGCGGATTACGGCCTTGTGACCCTGAAAACACCGGATGGCAGCATCTGCTACGCTTCGCAGGTGCCGGCTGCCGCCCAGAGCATTGCCGACACCACCGTGGACCCGGCCCGCATCGCGGCCATCTTCCGGGAAGAGGGCGTGATCCCTGTGGCCCAGCTTGCAGCCTTCAAGGACCCCATCTCCTCCCGCACCGACCGCAGCATGGCCATCCACTACGGCGACGGCCTGTGGCTGGATGCCCAGAAGGGCGGCAATGCATGGCTGAATCCCTACTCCGCTGCGGCAGTGGAATATGTAGGCAATCTGGTAGCCGAGGTGCAGGGCATGGGCTTTGAGCAGGTAGTCCTGACCAATGTCCAGTTCCCGAAGCTCAGCCGCAAACAGGACTACGGCGAGACCAGCGGCGTTTCCCGCGCGGATCAGCTCAAGGCGGATATCGCCGCCCTGCAGAGCCGCTTTGCGGGCAGCATGACCCTGTGGTTCAGCTACACGCTGGATCAGTGCAATACCAACAGCGTGTCGCTGGATGTGCCCGCTGTGACGCTGGGCATGGACAACCTGCTGGTGACGGCAGACAAGGCGATGGACGCCGACAGCCGCACCGCACTGGAGCAGTCTGCCGCCGGACAGGGCGTGCAGCATCTGGTGCTGCACAGCGCCGACATTTTCCAGTAACGTCTCTGGTTTTATAAGAGGGAGGAATCTGCTATGAATACCAAATCCTGCTTTGCACCGGCCCACATCCTTCTGCCTTCGGAGCAGATCCCACTGGAAAAGTGGGGCTGCATTGCCTGCGATCAGTTCACCAGTGACCGGGATTACTGGCAGAAAGCCGAGGCTGCCGCGGCAGGCAGCCCCAGCACCCTGAACATGATCCTGCCGGAGGTCTATCTGGAAGACGGCGATGCCGATGCACGCATTGAGAAGATCCATGCCACCATGGATGACTATGCCCGAAACGTGCTGACCCGCGCGGTGGACGGCTTTGTTTACGTGGAGCGCACCGAGCAGAGCGGCAAGGTGCGGCAGGGCCTTGTGGGCATGGTGGATCTGGAAGCCTACAGCTACCGCCGGGGCGAGAAATGCACGGTGCGCCCCAGCGAGAGCACCGTGGAAAGCCGCATCCCGCCCCGCATGAAGGTGCGCACCGGCGCCAGTCTGGAAACGCCTCACATCATGATGCTGGCGGACGACCCCGGCTGCACCCTCATCGAGCCGGTGGCGGCGCATAAAGCCGAACTGCCCAAGGTATACGAGGGCGAGCTGATGCTGAACGGTGGCCACATTGCGGGCTGGGCTGTAGAAGACCCTGCCCTCATTGCGCAGATCGAAGATGCGCTGGCTGTGCTGGGCAGTCAGGAAGAATTCAACAAAAAGTATCCGGATGCCACCCGCCGCGACCCGCTGACACTGGCCGTGGGCGACGGCAACCACTCGCTGGCCACTGCAAAGGCCTGCTGGGAGGAGCTGAAAAAGACACTCACACCGGAGCAGGCAGCAAACCATCCGGCCCGCTGGTGTCTGGCCGAGGTGTGCAATGTGCACTCGCCTGCGATCGAGATCGAGCCGATCCACCGCGTGCTGTTCAATGTGGATTGCGCAGCGGTGCTGCTGAGCCTGATCACGTGGAGCGATTCCAATATGGCCGGCTGCAGCTTTGGCGGCAGCAAGCAGCAGCCCTTCACGCTGGCCGGGCCGCACATGTCCAACGTGCTCAGCTTTGAGGACCCGACCGCACCGCTGACCGTGGGCACCATTGACGAATTTATCGAATACTATCTTGAGCACCACAAGGAAGCCCGCGTGGACTATGTGCACGACGAGCCTGCTGTGCGCGCCCTGTGCAAAAAAGGTGCTGTGGCATTCCTGATGCCGCCGTTTGCCAAGAGTGACCTGTTCAAAGGCGTTGTGATGGGCGGCGTGCTGCCGCGCAAGACCTTCAGCATGGGCCACGCAGAAGAAAAGCGGTACTATGTGGAGTGCCGGAAAATTACGGAATAATTATTGGAGAACCATGACATTTAAAGAATTGAATCTGTCCGCCCCGCTTCTGCGCGCTGTGCAGGAGGCAGGCTATGAGACCCCGTCGCCCATTCAGGCGGCGGCGATCCCGCCGGTGCTGTCCGGCCGGGATCTGATGGGCTGCGCCCAGACCGGTACCGGCAAGACGGCTGCTTTTGCGCTGCCCATGCTGGACCGGCTCACGGCCAATGCGCCCCGCAGAAAGGGTGCCATCCGCGCCCTGATCCTGACCCCTACCCGTGAGCTTGCTTTGCAGATCGGCGAAAGCTTTGATGCCTACGGAAAGTATCTCAAGCTGCGCAGCACCGTCATTTTTGGCGGCGTGGGCCAGGCACCGCAGGTGGAAGCGCTGAAAAAGGGCGTGGACATCCTGATCGCCTGCCCGGGACGGCTCAACGACCTGATCGGTCAGGGATTTATCGATCTCTCGAACCTTGAGATCTTTGTGCTGGACGAAGCCGACCGGATGCTGGATATGGGCTTTGTGCACGATGTGAAGAAGGTGATCGCAAAGCTGCCCGGGGAGCGTCAGAACCTGATGTTCAGCGCCACCATGCCCACCGAGATCGAACAGCTGGCCGCAGGCATCCTGCGCAAGCCCGCCTTCGTCAAGGTGGACCCGGTGTCCAGCACCGTGGACCGCATCCAGCAGAGCCTGTACCATGTGGAAAAGGGCAACAAGAAATTCCTGCTGCCGTGGCTCATCAAGAACCTGCAGCCCCCGGTGGTGAATGCGCTGGTGTTCAGCCGCACCAAGCACGGCGCGGATAAAATTGCAAAAGACCTCACCAAGCAGGGCATCCCGGCGGCGGCCATCCATGGCAACAAGAGTCAGACCGCCCGCGTGACCGCGCTGGAAAACTTTAAGGCCGGTAAGACCAAGGTGCTGGTAGCCACCGATATCGCCGCCCGCGGCATCGATATCAGCGAGCTGTCCCATGTGTTCAACTACGACCTGCCCGAGGTACCGGAGACTTACGTGCACCGCATCGGCCGCACGGCCCGCGCCGGTGCCGACGGTACGGCGGTCAGCTTCTGTGCACCTGAGGAGCAGGAGTATTTGGCAGGCATCGAAAAGCTGAACCGCCGCAAAATTCCCGTGGTGAGCGGCCACCCGTGGGACGGCGTGCCCGCGCCGGTGCGCCCGGAGCCGCCGGTGCGCGGCAAAAAGCCCAAGGCAGCCGCCGCTGAACCGGCAGAAAAGCCTGCCGCAAAGCAGCCGAAGCCCGCAAAGGCCGAAGCAAAAAACGCAAAACCTGAAAAAAAGGCTGCACCCGCACCCAAGGTGCAGGCAAAGCCCGCAAAAACCGAAAAAGAGGAACCACTCATGGATGATACCAAGCGTACTACCGGCGGACGCAGCAATGACCGCCGTTCCAATAATAACAGCCGCCCGCGCCGGGAGCAGAACGCTCCTGCCCGCGGCAGCAATGCGCAGCCCAAGTTTGACCCGCATTTTGTGAGTGCCCCGGAGGCCACTCCGCTGCGCCCGGCCAAAAAGACTCCGGCTGCACCCGCCGCCCCGGCCATCCGTACGGCTGCACAGCCTGCTCAGCAGAACAGCAGCATGCAAGGCCAGAAGAGCCGTCGCAATGACCGCAGCGACCGTCCGGCCCGCCAGAACAGCCAGCCTGCCGCCCAGAGCCAGAGCGCAGAGCAGGGCCGCGGTGCAAACAACGGCCAGCGCGGCCGTCAGAATGCGTCCCGCAATGCACAGCCTGCACCGGCCCGTGCCCCCAGAGCGGAGAGCAGCCGCCGCGGCCGTGCCGCTGCTGCAAGGGACGAAGACCCGGGCCTTATGCTCATCAGCCGTCGTCCGCCGCAGCAGAAGTTCACGAACTTTGAGGAGTATATGAACGCCCACGGCGGTGCAACTGCACCCATTGAGGACCACAGCGACGAAGTATGAGCAAAAATGAACCGTTTGCCCCATGGCAGTGCCCGCTGTGCGGGGAAAAACTGACCGGCGACAGCACCCTGAAATGCACAAAAGGCCACTGCTTTGACCGCGCCAAGGAGGGCTACTGGCATCTGCTGCCGGTGCAGAGCATGCGCACCAAGGCCCCCGGCGACAGCAAAGAGATGGTGGCGGCCCGCCGCGCGTTTCTGAATGCCGGATACTACGGCATCTTTGGCAAAGCGGTGGGTGAGCTGTGCGCAGAGTACGGCCAGCCTGCCAGCCCGGAGGCGGCGCTGCATCTGCTGGATGCAGGCTGCGGCGAGGGCTGGTACGACCGCTGCATCGCGCAGGCGCTTGCCGAAAAAGGCCGCCGGGTGCAGCTGGCGGGTTTTGATATCGCAAAGCCTGCGGTGCGCCTTGCGGCCAAGGCCCTGCCCACGGCACAGTATGCGGTGGCATCCAGCTTCAGCCAGCCGGTGCGCACCGGCTGGGCCGACCTGCTGCTGAACTGCTTTTCGCCCTTTGCGCAGGAGGAATTCCTGCGGGTGCTGCGCCCGGGCGGACGGATGATCTATGTGGTGCCCGGTGCCGAACATCTGTACCAGATGAAGGCCGTGCTCTACGAAAAGCCCTACAAAAACCCGGTGCAGCAGGTGGAGTACCCGGGCTTCCGCGCCATTGATGAGCGTGAGGTGCAGGGAACCATCACCGTGCCCGCTGCCCAGCTGGAAGCCCTGTTTGCCATGACCCCCTACTACTGGAAAACGCCCCGCGACGGTGCCGCCCGCCTTGCGGCTCTGCCGCAGCTCACCACAACCATCGCCTTCCGCTTTCTGGTGTTTGAAAAGCTGTAATAAGATAAAAAGGACTGCCGTGCAGAGTGCATGGCAGTCCTTTTTTGTACCCATTCTCATGCTTGTTGATTTTCACAAGAACTGACATACTAATATATCAATTTCACACAAAAACAACAAAATCTATTTACAAGTGCGTTATATTGTGGTACGATTTGTGCAGATTTCGATGGCATGATACAACTGGAATGTCTATCGGGCCCGGCAGCAGGGCGTTTGCTGCACAGCTTTGGGCGGCTTTGCTCTGCACAAATGAGCCGTCTGCATTTAAAAGGAGAAATGATGATGAACAGAAGAGACTTTATGAAGCTTTCTGCCGCTTCTGCTGTGACCATGGGCGCAGTGGCTGGCATGGCGCCCGCATCCTTTGCTGAAAACGCTGGCGTGCACACCGATGCTGAGGTGCAGGCCATGGTGGCAGAGGAACTCCGTCTCTCCCGCGAGGTGGCCTTTTATCCGGCTGCTTTCCGGGGCGATTTTGACAAGTTCTATGTGCTGTTCCACAAGCTGTCCCGTGCTCAGTACGAGAAGGTGGACGGTGCACCTGTGCCCGGTATCAACGCCTCCCACTACGATATGTGTGTTGCTCTGACCAATGCCCGCAAGGCGCTGCGCCAGATCAAGGACCCCAAGAGCACCGTTTGGGAAATTTGGGGAGATCAGATGGCCGTGGAATCTCCGCTGCCCACCAACTGGGAAAATTGCTACGATAACGAGGGCTTCCGTCCCTTCCTGAACCCGTACTTGCTGCGAGATCAGGGCAAGGTGAAGGGCAACGTGATCATTATTGCAGGCGGCGGCAGCACCCACCGCAACAACGTGGTGGAAGGCTACCCGGTGGCCGAGTTCTTCAACAAGAACGGCTACAACGCCTTTGTGCTGCAGCGCCGCGTCAACCCTTATGCCGCTGTGGATCAGCAGCTGGATCTGGCCCGTGCTATCCGCTACATCCGCCACAACGCCTCTGAAAAACACATCGGCAAGACCGATATCATGATCGCTGTGGGCTTCTCTGCCGGCGGCATGAATGTAATGCAGGTGGTGGCCGACCAGTTCGGCACTACGAATACCCCGGATAAGGTCTACCCCAGCTACGTCTGCGATGCTGTGGACCATGAGAGCGCTGACCTGAATGTGGCGATTCCCATCTACGGACTGTTCGTCACTGGTCTGAACTTCACGAAGAACCCCAACC
>ERZ773134.2909-NODE-2909-length-11540-cov-4.025250_pt1 | contig 11540 bp, 10 predicted proteins | sample MGYA00580856_ERZ773134 | MGnify/ENA primary metagenome ERZ773134 (study PRJEB29015, sample SAMEA2737823) | human gut metagenome | biome: human gut; feature: human-associated habitat; material: faeces | place: China | collected 2012 ... | reverse complement strand
ATATCCCCATGACCATGGAGGACTGGGCCAAGCGGCTGGACATCTATTTGCAGGCAGATGATCTGGAAGTGCTGAAGGATGCAGGCAAAATCTCGGCACAGCTTGCAAAGATGCACGCCGAAACGGAGTTTGAAAAGTACCGTGTGGTGCAAGATCGGCTGTACCAGAGCGATTTTGACAGGTATTTGGAGGAAAACCTAGAGTAAAGATGAGCCTTGAGATTTGGAGTTTCGTAGTGGATGTGCTCTCATTGATTGCAACAGTTGTATTGACAGTTGCAATCTATTGGCTACAGCGCTCACATGAAAAAGAACGTGAGCAAATGGAAGTGGAGGCGCAGAAAAAGGCTGCTGCTGAAGCGGCAAGAGTTTTTCTGATTGATAATGAGGATGAAATAGAGTATTTGCCGTTGTCGGCGATTGCAAAGAGTCTGAAACTCAAAAGAAAGCATCATAGAGCGATAACGACCAAGTTTTTAAGATGTAGTGAGGAAGTCCAAAAGGAAATCCTCAAGCAAGCCAATTTTCAGCCAATAGAAGTTTCCAAAGAACAGATAAGTGCTGCGTTGAAACTATTAAAAGACGATATTAAAACATACTATTTTGGTCGAGATGTTTTGTATGGTGGAGCTAAATACTTTCATTGGGGCATGGAACGTTATTCGGACGAAAAAACTGAAATAGTAAATCCATACAGATTTGAGGACATAAGGCGAACACACTTTTATCAAGGCGATTCACTCCGATTATTAAAAGACACGAGCTATAACGGAACGCTATACGGATATATGTATGATTACCTTCACTCCGCAGATTTGGGAAAGTCCAAATGGCTACTGCAGCCACCAATTGATATGGTTTGGTCGCAATGCAATTTGGCTGGATGCCCGGAAGAAATAATGACATTCTGGACGATGCGAATCGTTATTGACTGTTGCCGGGTATTTGCTGAATCAGAAGAAGATATTATTTTCGATGAAGATTTGATCGAAACACAGGAAGATATGTATTATTATGCGGTGATGGCGTTGTATAGTACTTACATTGCAAAGAAAGTAGAGAGTGCGAATGAGTAAGCTGGAAGAACTGATTCAGGAACTTTGCCCGGATGGTGTGGAAACATTTCCATTGGAAGAGTGCTGTAATATTCTTGATAAAAAACGTAAGCCTGTAACAAAAAACTCTCGCGAAAAGGGAGAATATCCCTATTATGGAGCTAATGGAGTACAGGATTACGTTTCTGATTATATTTTTAATGGAAAGTTTGTCTTAGTTGGAGAAGATGGTAGTGTAATAACAAAATCTGGCACACCTGTTGTGACATGGGCAGAAGGAAAAATTTGGGTTAATAATCACGCACATGTTATAGAAGAAAAGTCGGGGACAATGCTTCGGTACCTCTATTTTTATATTCAAACAATTGATGTTACTTCATTAATTCATGGAAATATCCCTAAACTTACGGGTAGGGATTTCCGGTCACTGAAAATTGCGCTTCCGCCGCTTGAAATTCAGCGTGAAATTGTCAGTATCTTAGACAATTTCACGGAGCTTACAGCGGAGCTTACAGCGGAGCTTACAGCGGAGCTTACAGCTAGAAAGACACAGTATACTTATTATAGGGATAAGTTGCTTGCGAATAGCTATAAAGGCGAAATAAAACAGTTAGAAGAATGCTGCGATTCGATAGCGGATGGCGATCATCAGGCACCACCTAAAGCGGATAGCGGTGTTCCGTTTATTACAATTTCAGATATTGATGAACGACATGAAATTAACCTTAATGTAACAAAATATGTTCCGGATGAATATTATAACCGGTTGGCGGACAAGCGTAGACCCCAAAAAGGTGATGTGCTGTATACAGTGGTAGGGTCGTATGGAATCCCTGTGTATATTTCTGAAAATAAAAGGTTTGTATTTCAACGACATATTGCAATATTGAGACCAAACAATGCTGTTATTGATTCACGGTATTTGTAGCATGCAATGAATGGAACAGCATTCCATAGACAAGCGGACTTGGCGGCAAAGGGGGCTGCACAAAAAACAATAGGGCTTGCGTCATTGGCAAAAATGACAGTTCCGGTTCCTCCCCTTGATGTCCAAAATCGCATTGTGAATGTGCTGGACAACTTTGAGAAAATTTGCTCTGACCTCAATATCGGCTTGCCTGCTGAAATTGAAGCCCGTCAAAAGCAGTACGAGTATTACCGAGATAAGCTCTTGACATTTGCAGAAACTGGTAACACAATTTTGAACGGAACGGAACGGAACGGAACGGAACGGAACTCTGATTAAGCTCTTGCAGTATGTGTTTGGCTATGCGGTTGTTACGCTTGAAGATATTGCTGAAAATTGCGACAGTATGCGTAAGCCTGTCACAAGTGGCAAACGTGAAGCGGGAGAGTACCCGTATTATGGGGCTTCTGGCATCGTGGATTATGTAAAGGATTATATTTTTGACGGCGATTACCTGCTTGTGTCAGAAGATGGCGCAAATCTTTTGGCAAGAAGTACGCCGATTGCGTTTTCAATTTCGGGGAAAAACTGGGTCAATAATCATGCGCACGTTTTGAAGTTTGATTGCTACGAAACCAGACGGTTTGTAGAGTTTTATTTGAACTCGATTGATTTGGCTCTATATATTTCGGGCGGCGCACAGCCTAAATTGAACCAGAAGAATTTGAACCGAATCGAAATTCCGCTTCCGAGTCAGGAACGGCAAAAATATATTGTGGATATTCTTGACCGTTTTGATGCTATCTGCAATGATTTGACCAGCGGCCTGCCCGCGGAGATTGAGGCAAGGCAAAAGCAGTATGAGTACTATCGGGATAGGCTGTTGAGTTTTAAGGAGTTGAATTGATTGGAATATTCTGAAATGAGAGTGGATTTTCTTGGAGCAGCTAGAGTGATTGACAACTTTATAGGTGGTGTGATGGAGCCATATTCGTATGAAGATTACTTGCGGGATTTTGTGAATTGTTCAAGCTGCTTCCTGAAAAAATCCAATGGAAAGCTATATAAGAAGCCGGAGTCAGAAGCACACGGAGAATACGACTGCGCTTCAGATGAATACAAGCTTGATTTTAAGCTTTTCGCATCTCAATCAAGGCTGCAAGCGGCTAAAATCCTCTCACCATCAATCCAAGAATTCATGCCCGGTGTGATAGGCTTTGGACTGCCAGAAAAGCACGAAGGTGTTCCGGGGTATAAACCGATTACTTACAGCATTCCGCATGCAGTGTTTCGGAGCCTAATCTGGAATAAAATGATAGAAATTCGAGAGAAGAAAGAGAAAGAAGATGTATTGGAAAAGGATGTATCTCAAATTATAAAGATATTTGAGACAAAGAAAAATATAATGCTGTTCTTTCCATATAATTTCAATTTTGATTCAAATGACAATTTTGAACAGGGAAGAAAACTTGCGATTGATGGATTGAATGCGGACTTTAAGTATCTTTTTCAATATCGAATGGACAGGTTGCCAGAGTATGATACCTATGTTTCATTCATCTACGAAAAAGAAAACTTTGTAATAACCAAATGGACAGGAGATAAACTTGAATTTGTTGAAATGATACCAGTTTATAGAAGTTCGCTATATTGTGAATTGTGGCATATAGCGGAAGGATAAATTGCAGGAGGAATTTGAAATGTCCTTTTTCAATATCGTTGCGGCTACCAATGAAGATACCGTTGTTGCTGCCTATGAACCCTCCAAGGTGCGCTCTGACAGCTACCAAAGAGAGGCGGAACTGGAAAAAGAGTTTATCCGGCTGTTGTGCGAGCAGGGCTACACCTATCTGCCGCTGCATACCGAGGATGAACTGATTGCTAACCTCCGCAGCCAACTGGAAGAGCTGAACCACTACCAGTTTTCCGATACGGAGTGGCGGCAGTTTTTCAGTGATGTAATTGCCAACCCCAACGAGCACATTCCCGAAAAGACCCGGAAGATTCAGGAAGACAATGTGCAGGTGCTGCACCGGGATGATGGCAGCTCCAAAAATATCACGCTGATCGACAAAAAGAACATCCACAACAACCGCCTGCAGGTCATCAATCAATACGAGGTAAAACAGGCAGACGGTGCACGGCATGATAACCGCTATGATGTGACGATTCTGGTCAACGGCTTTCCGCTGGTTCATGTGGAACTGAAGCGGCGCGGGGTGGCCATCCGGGAGGCATTTAACCAAATCAACCGCTATCAGCGGGATTCGTTCTGGGCGGGCTGCGGCTTATATGAGTATGTGCAGATTTTTGTGATCTCCAACGGCACAAATACCAAGTACTACTCCAACAGCACCCGCTACAATGCCATCAAGGACGCCAAACACGGCAAGACGAAAAAGGAAAAGACCAGCAACAGCTTTGAATTTACCTCCTACTGGGCCGATGCAAACAACCGCGTGCTAACGGATCTGATCGACTTTACCCGGACATTCTTTGCAAAGCACACGATTCTGAGCGTGCTGACCCGGTACTGCATTTTTACCTCAGAAAAGATGCTGATGGTGATGCGCCCATACCAGATCACGGCAACCGAGCGGATTCTGAACCGCATCGAGATCGCCAACAATTATAAAAAGTATGGCACCATCGAGGGCGGCGGCTACATTTGGCACACCACTGGTTCCGGCAAGACGCTGACTTCCTTCAAAACGGCACGGCTGGCATCGCAGCTGCCCTACATCGACAAGGTACTGTTTGTGGTAGATCGCAAGGACTTGGACTATCAGACCATGAAGGAATATGACCGCTTCGAGAAGGGCGCGGCAAACTCCAACACCAGCACCACGATTCTGAAACGCCAGTTGGAAAACCCGGAAGCACATATCATCATTACCACCATCCAGAAGCTGGCGACCTTCATCAAGAAAAATCCGGGGCATGAGGTCTACCAGAAGCACGTTGTGATCATCTTTGACGAGTGCCACCGCAGCCAGTTCGGTGATATGCACAAGGCCATTATCCACAATTTCAAAAAGTACCACCTGTTCGGCTTTACTGGAACGCCGATTTTTGCAGTCAACGCAGGAAGCTCCACTGATCCACGCTATTTCACCACGGCGCAGACGTTCGGCGACCAACTGCACACCTACACTATCGTGGATGCCATCAACGACAAGAATGTGCTGCCGTTCCGGGTGGACTACATCAAAACGATGGACGCAGAGCCAGATATGGACGATAAACAGGTTTGGGATATCGACCGGGAAAAGGCATTTATGGCTCCCAAGCGTATTTCTCTGGTGACAAAGTACATCCTCGACCACTTCGACCAGAAAACCTATCGGGGAGACAAATCGTATGAGTTTAATCTGCTGACGAATGTGGCAGAGGTGGCCTCTGCCCAGCGTGGTGCGGTGGAGGAAATCAAGCAAAAACAGCGCGTCAGCGGTTTTAATTCGATTTTCTGCGTGGCATCTGTGCCGATGGCAAAGCTGTATTATCAGGAGTTTAAAAAACAGATGGCGGCAGACCCAACCAAGCGGCTGCGCATTGCTACCATTTACAGCTATGGAGCCAATGAAGCGGAAACGGATGGCATTCTGGACGAGGAAAACCCGGAAGATACCTCCAACCTTGACCAGAGCAGCCGGGATTTTCTGGACGCCGCCATTCAGGACTACAACGAGATGTTCCATACGAACTACTCGACGGATGGTGAACGGTTCCAGAATTACTACAAAGATGTATCGCTCCGCATGAAGAATAAAGAGCTTGACCTGCTGATCGTGGTCAATATGTTCCTGACGGGCTTCGATGCCACGACCCTGAATACCCTTTGGGTGGACAAAAACCTGAAGATGCACGGTCTGATTCAGGCGTTCAGCCGGACAAACCGTATCCTGAACAGCATCAAGACTTTTGGCAATATCGTCTGTTTCCGCAATCTACAAAAGCGCGTGGATGCGGCTATTTCGCTGTTTGGAGATAAAAATGCGGGCGGCATCGTTCTGCTGCGCAAATATGCGGACTACTACCACGGTTATATGGACGAGCAGGGAAAGTACCATCAGGGTTATGCCGATATGATCGACGACCTGACAAACAGGTTCCCTCTGACAGATCCGCAAATTGTAGGAGAGCAAAACCAGAAAGATTTTATCGTGCTGTTTGGCGCATTGCTGCGGATGCGGAACCTGCTGTCCTCCTTTGATGATTTCAAGGGCAACGAGCTGATTTCGGAGCGTGATTTGCAGGATTATCTTGGCCGCTATCAGGATTTGCGGGATGAATGGCGCAACAAAAAGCACGATGAAACCAAAGAGGACATCACCGATGATGTGGTGTTCGAGGTGGAGCTGATTCGGCAGGTCGAAATTAACATTGACTACATTCTGATGCTGGTCAAAAAGTACCATGACACCCATTGCGATGACAAAGAGGTGCTCATCACGATTCGCAAGGCGATTGATGCCAGCCCGGAACTGCGCAGCAAAAAGCAACTGATTGAAACCTTTATTGCAGGTGTCAACGATGTGGATGATGTGATGACAGAGTGGAACACCTATGTGTCCGAACAGCGGGAGAAAGAGCTTGCAAAGATCATCCAAGAGGAAAAGCTGAAGGAGCCGGAAACGCGCAAATATCTGGCCAATGCGTTCCGTGATGGTGAGATCAAAACTGTGGGCACTGATATTGACAAACTGATGCCGCCTGTTTCTCGCTTTGGCGGCGGTGGCCGTGCGCAGAAAAAACAGGGTGTGATTGATAAGCTGAAGAACTTCTTTGATAAGTTCTTTGGGATTGGCGGAAATTTATTCGTTTGATAAAAAGGAGGTAGGGGAAAAGATATGTATATTGATAAATTGGAGTACAAAAATGTGGGTCCTATTAGCGAGATGGTTTTAAACACAAGAAAAAGTAAAAATAGAACGCCGGTGCCATTAGTGCTGGTGGGAAAGAATGGAAGCGGGAAGTCTATTTTTCTGTCTAATATTGTTGATTCTTTCTACGAAATTGCGGACAAGGTATATGACAATGCAACGGAAAATAGCGAGGGAGGACATCAGTACTATAAGGAAATATCACCGGAGCAAATTCAAATTGGAAAGAATTATATGGTTTCGCATATTTGTATGAGCCAAGGAGACAGCAGGATAGAATATGTGTTTAAATCTGGTGAATATGAATTCGAAGAATTCAGAAAAGTGAGCGAAATTGACATAAATCTGAATTGGAATAGTGAAGTGAATTATAAAAATGTTGTTGGAGATAACAAAAAAATAAACGATGCGTTCGAAAAAAATATTGTTTGTTTTTTCGGTCCAGAGCGCTATGCGAAACCTTCGTGGATGGGAAAACTTTACTATCCCAAAGAAGAAATGGACACATATAGTGTTCGGCCAAGATATGCAAGAAAACTCAACAATCCAATAACGGCAATGAATCTTCCTGAGATGACATTGCAATGGCTTTTTGATGTAATTGCGGATTCACGAGCCGACCTAGAAAGAAACAAAACTAATGGATATACAATTGTCTTTCCATCGACAAACGATATAAATTTGCTTTCGATATCTCGAAAGAATGCTGAAGAAGTTATGTCAGCAATTTTAGGCGAAAAAATCGTTTTTAGAATGGGAAATAGATCAGAGGGAAAACATAGACTTTCAATTTTAAGAGAAAACGATAGAACGCTTTTAGTTCCTTCATTGGGAGCACTTTCGACGGGACAGATGGCGTTGTTTAATATGTTTTCTACAATTATTAGATATGCAGACACAGATGATATAAACTTGAGCCATAAGTTGAACGACATAGAAGGAATTGTAATTATAGACGAGATTGAACTTCATTTGCATTCGAAGCTGCAAAGAGAAGTTTTGCCAGAACTAATTGCATTGTTCCCCAGAATTCAATTTATTATAACATCTCATTCACCGTTATTCTTGCTTGGCATGAAAGAAAAATTCACGGACGATGGATTTGATATAATAGAAATGCCATCAGGGAAAAAAGTATCTACTGAAGAATTTTCAGAATTTGAAAATGCGTACCATTACTATACAGAAACTGAAAAATTTCAAGAGACTCTGAAAAAGATGATTGACGCAAAGCACGAAAAGCCGCTAATTATAACTGAGGGCTCAACAGACTGGAAACATATGAAAGCGGCATATAATGAACTAATACATGATTCTAGATGCAAAGAGTGGCTATCAGAGCTGGATTTTGAATTTTTGGAATATGAGCCCGAGAATGGAAAGACGGAGGGCGATATTAAACTTAAAATGGGAGGATCACAGCTAAAAACGATGTGTGAGCAGTATAGTATGTTAAGGCAACCCCAAAAGATGATTTTCATTGCAGACTGTGATGTTCCGGATGTCAAGAAGAGTTTACAAAGCGGTGATGAATATAAAAACTGGTCTAATAATGTCTATTCTCTGTGCCTTCCGATTCCGAAAATAAGGCAAAAGACACCAGATATCTGCATAGAACATCTTTATAGTGATGAAGAAATAACAAGAGAATGCCATTGTGATGATGGTGAATCTAGAAGACTTTTTATAGGCAATGAGTTTGACGATGCAGGGTTCTCGGTAGGTGAAGAAAAATATTTTTGTGAGAACAAAAATAGTTGTGGTCCAGGCAAAATAAATATTATTGATGGATCCGACAAAAAGAAAGTAATTAAGCCATGGGATGGAGGAGTAAAAAAGAATTATGCGCTTTCTAAAATGGAATTTGCTAAACGAATATTGAATAAGGAAAAACCATTTGATAATATGGATTTTTCCAACTTTATACCGCTTTTTGAAATTATTAAAAAAGTATTGAATGAACCATATGCTGAAGTTGAAAAAAAATGATAAATGTGATACTATCCTGATACTAAAAAATCATTAAGCCACATCTACCACGGCAATCTCATGGAAAAGTGAACATCCAAGAATAGAATTACTAAATAAATTTGTTTAGTAAGAATCTGGACTTACCGAGCTCGAGTAATGGATCAAAATGCCGAAAGCCTGTATGCATGTGGGTTTTCGGCATTTGTTTTTATCAATGCATGCGCAACTATAGCACTCCGCGTTGCTTTATGCTATAATAGGCAGGCAGCGAGGTGAAGTGTATGAAAAAAACAAGAGATCTGTTCTGGACTTTTTTGAAGATCGGTGCGTTCACGTTTGGCGGCGGCTACGCAATGGTGGCCCTGCTGGAACGGGAGTTTGTGGAAGACAAGCAGTGGCTGAGCCGGGAGGAATTTCTCGATATGGTCGCCATTGCGGAGTCCACACCGGGCCCTGTGGCGGTGAACAGCGCCACCTATGTGGGGTATAAGATCGAAGGGGCAGAGGGGGCCGCGGCATCCACGCTGGCGGTCTGCCTGCCCTCGTTTGTGGTCATCTACCTGATCTCACTGGTGTTTGACCGGTTCTTGCAGCTGTCGGCAGTGGCAAGCGCGTTCCGGGGCATTCAGGTCTGCGTCATCTATCTGATCCTTTCGGCGGGGATGAAGATGCTGAAAAGCCTGTCCGGTACGGCTTTCAACAGGATCATCGTTGCCGGTGTCGTGGCGGCCATGGTGGGCTGCTCGTTGGCGGCGGTGTCCTTCTCGTCCCTCTACTACATCCTGCTCTGCGGGGCGGCAGGGGTGCTGCTCTACCTGTTAAGAAAGCTGCGGAAGGAGGAGAAAGCATGATCTACCTCCAGCTGTTCCTCAATTTTCTGATGATCGGAGCGCTCTCCTTTGGCGGCGGCTACGGGATGATCTCGCTGGTGCGGGAGACCGTGCTGCGTTATGGCTGGCTGACCGAAGCAGAATTCCTGAGCTTTGTCGCCGTTTCGGAGTCTACCCCGGGCCCGCTGGCAATCAATATGGCAACCTTTATCGGGTCATCACAGGGCGGCTTTCCTGGAGCGCTGATCGCTACGCTGGGGGTGGTGCTGCCCTCGTTCTTCATCATCCTGCTGATCGCGGCGGTGCTGAAAAACCTGATGAAGTATGCGGGTGTGGAAGCCTTTCTTTCCGGTGTGCGGCCCTGTGTGGTGGCCATGATCCTGGCGACCGCGCTGAACATGATGCTCTCCACACTGGGCGGCATCAAAACGCTGGCGGATGGATTTGCACCGGATGCGAGATCAATCCTTGTGTTTGCTGTTTTATGGGCGGTGCATTTTGTCTGGAAGAAGCGGACGCAAAAAGCCCCGTCGCCCATCGGAATGATCCTGTTGGCGGCGGGACTGGGAATCCTGTTCTGGGGCGTATGAGAGATCATCGCCCTTTTTTTGTGGCTCAGTGCTCCACAAATTCGCCGCGCAGGGCGAACATGTGGTCCATGGGGCCGGAGCCTTTGCCCAGATCGAGCATGGCGGACAGGCAGCCTGAAATATATGCCTTGGCCCGCTCTACGGCGGCATCCAGGGGATAGCCCTTTGCCAGATTGGAGGCAATGGCGCTGGACAGGGTGCAGCCGGTGCCGTGGGTATTGGGGTTGGCGATGCGCTCGCCGTGGAACCACTTGCCGCTGCCGTTGCGCCAGAGCAGATCGTCGGCATCATTCACCTTGTGGCCGCCCTTGCAGAGCACGGCACAGCCATATTTTTCGCTGATGCATTTTGCAGCGGCCTCCATCCCGGCGGCATCGGTGATGGTCATGCCGGACAGGATTTCGGCCTCTGGAATGTTGGGCGTGACCACCTCGGCCATGGGCAGAAGCTGCCCGGTCAGGATCTGGATGGCGCTGTCCTGCAGCAGCTTGGAGCCGGATGTGGCCACCATCACGGGATCGACCACGATGTGCTTGGCATCGTACTGGCGCAGCTTTTTGGCAATGGTCTCAATAAGCGCAGACGACGACACCATGCCGATCTTGACGGCATCCGGGTAGATATCGGTGAACACCGCATCCAGCTGCTGGGCCAGAAATTCGGGTGTGGTCTCAAAGATGCCGGTCACGCCGGTGGTGTTCTGGGCCGTCAGAGCAGTGATGGCGCTCAGGGCAAACACGTCGTTGGCGGTCATGGTCTTGATGTCGGCCTGAATGCCGGCACCGCCGCTGGAATCGGATCCCGCGATGGACAGAACGGCGGGTACCTTACTGCGATCCATGCTCACTCCCTTGTCCGGTCGGATTCAAATGGGTCTTTAAGTCTGCATTATAAAGATGCCCGGGCCGGCTGTATTCCGAACCCGGGCGGGCGATGCAATCTTTACGCAAATGTAAGCAAATGTTCACACGTCAACAATTGACGAACACCATGTTACCGATTGTGGCTCCGGTGACGCGTTAATCCTCCATGCCGAGGTCGATCGTTGTGCCTTCAAACACCTTGTTAACGGTACGGACGGCGCACATCTTGCCACACATGGTGCAAGTGCCCTCGGTGGCGGCGGGAGACTCCTCGTAGCGCTTCTTGCCCGTAACTGGGTCGAGCGCGCACTTCCACATGGCGTCCCAGTCGAGCTTGCGGCGTGCCTGGCCCATCTTGTCGTCCATGTCGCGGGCATGCGGCACCTTCTTGGCGATATCGGCGGCGTGGGCAGCGATCTTGGAGGCCACGATGCCCTGCTTC
>ERZ773134.2897-NODE-2897-length-11574-cov-2.821425_pt1 | contig 11574 bp, 7 predicted proteins | sample MGYA00580856_ERZ773134 | MGnify/ENA primary metagenome ERZ773134 (study PRJEB29015, sample SAMEA2737823) | human gut metagenome | biome: human gut; feature: human-associated habitat; material: faeces | place: China | collected 2012 ... | reverse complement strand
CCAGAACTCCTACGAGGCCACCGGAAAGCTCGGCGGCGAGGGCAACGTGGCAATTAATGCCACCAAGACGCTGACGGGCCGCGCCGCGAAGGCGGGCGAGTTCTCGTTCTCCGTCCGCAATGCCCAGGGTAATGTGGTCGCGACCGCGACCAACCAGGCCTCCGACGACGGCGAGGCCGTGGGACTTGCGTTCTCGCCCGTCTCCTACACCACCGACGCTCTCGGGCAGATGGTGGCGGAGGGAACTGCCACCAGGGCCGCCGACGGCTCCTGGGCCATTCCCTATACCGTTTCCGAGGACGGCACGGACCGGCTGCCCGCGGGCGTGACGGCGGCCGCATCGAGCTTCGGCATTACGGTCAAGGTGACCGATGACGGCAAGGGCAGGCTGGATGTGGCTGTGGTCTACCCCGAGGGCTCCGACGGCACGCTGTCGTTCGTGAACGGCTATAGCGCCGGCGAGGCGACGGTCGACCTCGCGGGCGCCAAGACGCTGGCGCTCGGCCAGGCCGGACTCGGCCTCACGCAGGCCGACATCGAGGGCAAGTACGCCTTTAAGATTGAGCCGCTGGACGGCGCGCCCGCACCGGTCGACGCCTCCGGCAAGACGGTGACCGAGGCGACCAACGACGCCGTCGGCAACGTCGAGCTGGGCCATGTCACGTTCAGGCAGCCGAGCGATCTCGATGGCGTCGAGATCGACGGCGACGGCCTGCGCACCAAGACGTTCGCCTACCGGGTGAGCGAGTCCGGCTCGGTCGACGGCGTGGTCAATGATGCGACGGCGACCAGGACCTTCACGGTCAGGGTCGTCGAGGACACCAATGCGGGCACGCTCGCCGCGGAGGTCCTGCCCGCAGAGGGCACGCCCGAGGGCAGGGGTGCGTTCGAGTTCACCAACACCTACGGCGTGAACCCGACGCCGAGCTCCGTCACCGACCAGATCAAGGTGAACAAGAAGCTTAAGGGCCGTGACCTGGCCGAGGGCGAGTTCGAGTTCCAGCTGGTCGAGCTTGCCGCCGACGGCAGCGAGAGCGTCGCGGCGACGGGCAAGAACGCCGCCGACGGCACGGTCGCGCTTAGCCCCGTCCCCTACACCGCGCCCGGCACGCACAGCTACGAGCTGCGCGAGGTCGCTGGCACGGCGGGCGGCGTGACGTACGACAAGACGACGTACCGCGTGCGCACGACGGTCACCGATGCCAAAAACGGCACGCTCGCCGTCAAGCACGAGCTCATGGATGCCGAGGGCAATGCCGCGAACGACACCTCGGTGACCTTCACCAACGGCTACAAGGCCGCACCCGTCACCCTCAAGCTGGGCGCCGCCAAGGTGCTCAAGGGCGCCGAGCTCAAGGCGGGCCAGTTTAGCTTTGAGCTCAGGGGCCGGGACGGCAAGGTCATGTCGACCGCCAAGAATGCCGCCGATGGCAGCGTCACGTTCGATGCGCTGACCTTCAAGCAGGCTGGCACCTACACCTTCACGGTGAGTGAGGTCGACGACGGCCAGGCGCACGTGACCTACGACAAGGCGGTGCACAAGATCGTCGTCGCGGTGGGCGACGAGGCGGCAGACGGCACCAAGACGGGCTATCTGTCGGCGAAGGTCTCCTACGAGGGCGACGCCAACCTGCCGCCGGTCTTCACCAACGGCTATGCCGAGAATCCCGGGACCCCCGGCACCCCCGAGAACCCCGGCACGCCGGGCGGCGGCTCGGGCGGCGGTTCCGATAACGGCTCCGGCAGCGGCTCCAGCGGCGACGGCTCCAAGGGCGGCATGCCCGACACCGGCGACCGCAACCTGCCGGCGGCAGCGCTCGCGGCCATGGCCGGCATCGGCGCACTGGCCGTCGCGGGCGGCGCGGTCCTGTACCGCAGGCGCCGCTAGCGATATGGACGAGTGGGGCGAATCCATCCGATGGGTTCGCCCCACTTGCCGTGACGGGCGGGAGCGGGTAAGATATATCGAGCGCCTAGCGCGCTCGATGGGTTCGGATGACGACATGTTCCGAATCTGGTCAGGTCCGGAAGGAAGCAGCCATAAGGAGCCTCTGTCGGGCATCCGAATCCATCGAGTGCGCAGGCGCTTTTTGGTGCCGCGGCTACCCGCGAGTGCCGGCAGGGCGCTTGGTGTCTCGCTGGTCCTCGGCTTTGCCTGCGGGATCGCTCGACTACCAAGCGCCCTGCCGGCACTCGCGAGTAGCCAACCAAAACCGCCTGAAGGGTCACATTTATCTGAATAATTTAATCCCGTGCCTTTTGCTGCTCGTTGGCGTTGTCTGGAGCGCGGTGGCTATGTGGTTCAAGAGGCGGCGGTGCTGTTGCTTGAATTTTTGCAGGTAAAGAGGCCCGTTTTCCTGGGTTGGGGAAACGGGCCTCTTTTGTCTCTGGGTTTGTGGATTGGCGAAGGTAGTATGCTCTGGCGGCTATTTTGAGTTCTTGAGGCGGCGTGTGGCTGTGGCGGTTATTCCGAGCCCCATGGCGGCGATTCCTGCGAGTGCGATTGCGCTCGGTGCTGTGTCGCCCGTGTTCGCGAGCTTGCCGGCGGTCGTATCTGCTTGCTTGGTGGAGCTCGATGGAGCGTATTTGCCGGTCGCGGGCGAGCTGGCGGGCTGTGCCGTTTCGGCCGGCTGCGCTGAGCTGGAGGGTTTTGTCGTCTCGGCGGGTTTCGTTATCTCGGGCGAGGTGGCCTTGTCTGCCGCGGCCTTTGCCTCTTCGTATGCCTTGCAGGCGTCGTCATAGGCCGCTTGCGCCTTTTCCAAATCGCTAAGGAGCGCATTTCGCTTGGCTATGTCCTCGTCGATGTGGACTTTAGCTTCCTTTGCCTCACTTTCGAAATACTGAACCTGTTTTTCCTGGCTTTCGAGCCGGCGTTGGTAGTGGTGAAGATCATCTTCACAAGATTCTTCTCGCCTTTCTGCCGCCATGATCTCACTGCGCAACTGCTTAATATGCTCCTTAACAGCTGCGCTGGGCGCCTCGTCGCCGAGCTCCTTGAGTACCTTATCTAATTCTGCCTGAAGGCCGCTTGTCCGGTTGTGGGCCTCATCGTATTTGGCTTGGGTTGCATCGACGTTCGCTTGCATGGCGGGAAGGGGTTCCCTCCGTTTGGCGGCTTCCGTCACCACCATGTCGTGGATCTCTTGAAAACTGGCAATGTCATCATCGATTTCCGCAAGTTTTTCGGGACTTGCGGCGTCTTTTGCGGCCTCGAGGTTTTTGAGCGCTTCCTGCATGGCTGCATACGCTTTTTCTTTTGCGGCGGCCGCGTCTTCCGGCTGCAAGGCAACTGCACCGGTGGGGGAACTGGTTTCTGCCGCGATCGCCGTTGCGGGGGCGATTCCCGCGACAAGTGCCGCGGAAAGGGCGATGCCCACAGTTGCTCGTCTTGCTCTTCTTGCGAGAATGTCGTTCATCTCGGCACCTCATTTCAAGGGTCGGCGGCTCAACTTGGTAGCACTAATGTAAGTATACCAAGTGGTCGACCCGCCACTGGCTGGGTGTGCGCGTATGCCCCTCTGAAAACTGAATCCCATTAGAAATGACGAGTTGTTTACGCTTCTTTTGGGGTGGCGGTACTATCATGGTTCGAATTGAATGTGGATGATGATAGGGAGCGCCTTTTTATGATTGAGCTGCTCAGGCGTTTTGGTGGTAAGTTTCGCCGGTATATGGTGATTGGTCCTGCGTGCAAGCTGATCGAAGTGATCTTTGACCTGCTGACGCCGCTGGTGATTGCCCAGATGATCGATAAGGGCATTGGCTCGCACGACGTGAACGCCGTTATCCACTACGGCATGGTACTTGGCGCCATGGCTGTGATCGGCATCTCGTTTACGCTTGTCTGCCAAAAGATGGCGGCGCTGACCTCGCAGGGCATGGGCACCGATATCCGTGGTGCGCTCTACGAGCACATCAATAAGCTGAGCTATGCCGAACTCGACCGCTTTGGCACGCCGTCGCTCATCACGCGTATCACCAACGATGTCAACCAGGTGCAGCTTGCCGTGGCGCTGGGCGTACGCATGCTCATCCGCTGGCCCTTCTTGGCGGTGGGCTCCATGTGCGCGGCCCTTGCCATCGACCTTAAGCTCGGCGTGATCTTCTTGATCTGCACGCCCGCCATTGGCCTGGTGTTTTGGTTTGTCATGGCGCGCTGCATTCCGTATTACAAGCAGTTGCAGGCAAAGCTCGACCGCATCGCGCTCATTTGCCGTGAGGGTCTTTCGGGCGCCCGCGTGGTCCGTGCGTTTGTGCGCGAAGACCACGAGCGCGAGCGCTTTGCCCAAGCCGCCGACGACCAGGCCCATACCGCTATTGCGGTGGGCAAGCTCTCGTCGATCCTTAACCCCGTAACGTTTTTGATGATGAACCTGGGCGTGTGCGCCATCCTGTGGGTTGGCGGCATCCAGGTCAATGTGGGTGAGCTTACGCAGGGCCAGGTCATGGCGTTTGTGAACTACATGACGCAGACCCTGACCTCCATCGTGTACGTCGCCAACCTGGTCGTTGTTTTTACCAAGGCGAGCGCGAGCGCGTCGCGTATCAACGAGGTGCTCAATTGCGAGCCGAGCATCACCGACGAGAGCAACGAGCCGGTCGCACTGCCCGAGCCGAGCGAACTGGCGGGCGGCTCGGCTCCAGTCCCCGCGCTGAGCTTTGACCATGCGAGCTTTTCGTTTGGCGCGGGCGCGGCAAATGCCGTGAGCGATGTGACCCTGGAGCTCCCGCTGGGCAAAACGCTCGGCATTATCGGCGGCACGGGTAGCGGCAAGTCCACACTCGTCTCGCTTATCCCGCGCCTGTACGATGCGAGCACCGGCAGTGTGAGCGTGATGGGCTCCGACGTGCGCACCTGGCCGCTCGACCAGCTGCGCCACGTGGTCGCGACCGTTCCGCAGCGCGCGTCGCTGGTGAGCGGCACCATCCGCAGCAACTTGACCTGGCGCGATGAGGCGGCAACCGACGAGGAACTCTGGGCGGCACTCGACATGGCGCAAGCGAGTGAGTTCGTGCGCAACAAGCCGCAGGGGCTCGACGCCCCGGTCGAGGCAGGCGGCAAGAACTTCAGCGGTGGCCAGCGTCAGCGCCTGACCATCGCGCGCGCCCTGGTGGGCTCGCCACAGGTCCTGATCATGGACGATTCCGCCTCGGCGCTCGACTTTAAGACTGACGCGGCGCTTCGCCACGCCATTCGCGAGCGCAGCGTGCGCGGTGCCGCCGAGGGCGGGCTGCCGCTCACGACGGTGATCGTGAGCCAGCGCGTCTCGACCGTGCGCGACGCCGACATGATCTGCGTGCTCGATCACGGCTCGGTTGCGGGCCTGGGCACGCATGACGAGCTCTACGCGACCTGCCAGCTCTACCGCGAGATCTGCCAGTCGCAGCTGCGCCGCGAGGAGCTTGAGGGCCAACAGGGGAGTGCGGCGCCCGCGCCCACCCCAGGGCCCGCGTCCGCCCCGACCGCCCCCGTATCCGTCTGCGCAAAGGAGGGCTGCTAAATGAATCCGTACACTTCCTCCGGTTCGGTCGCCACGATGACGGCCAACGTGTCCGGCAACGATAGCCTCAACGACCTGGGCGACGGTCCGCGCCAGCCCGGCGATCCCGAGCGCTATCCCGCCGGCGCGGTGACCCGCCGCCTGCTGGGCTATGTCCGTCCGCACCGCATTTCGTTTGTAGCGTCGTTTGTGAGTGCCGCCATCTCGGTGATTCTGCAGCTCTACACGCCTATTCTCATCGGCGAGGGCATCGACCTGATTATTGCTGCACGGCAGGTGGACTTCGACGCGCTACTGCCGCTTGTCACCAAGCTCGCGATTGTCGTCGTAGGTGCTGCGGCCTTCCAGTGGTTACAGGGCTATTGCGTCAACCGCTTGTCCTACGAGACGGTGCGCGACATGCGCGTGGAGGCGAGCGACAAGCTCAGCCGCATGCCGCTCAGCTTTATCGACAGCCATGCCCACGGCGACCTCATGAGCCGCGTGGTCAACGATGTCGACCAGGTGGGCGACGGTCTGCTGCAGGGCTTTACCCAGCTTTTCACCGGCGTTATCACCATTGTGGGTACGCTCGCGTTTATGCTCTCCATCAACCTGACCATGACGCTCGTGGTGGTGCTCGTCACGCCGCTTTCCATTTTTGCAGCCGGTGCCATCGCCAAGCTTTCCAATAAAAGCTTTACAGCCCAGCAGCGTATTCAGGGTCAGCTGGGCGGTCATATCGAGGAGTATGTGGGCGAGCAAAAGCTGGTGGATGCGTTTGCCTACGGCCCGAACGCCCAAGCGCGCTTCGACGCGCTCAACGTCGAGCTCTATACGGCAGGTGAACGCGCGCAGTTTATGGGTTCCCTCTCTAACCCCGGCACGCGCTTTATCAATAACATCATCTATGCCGTGGTCGCTGTGATCGGCTGCGTGGGCGTGATTACGGGCGTGCCGGCGGCGCTTACGGTGGGCGGCGTGCAGATTTTCCTGTCCTATGCCAACCAGTACACCAAGCCGTTCAACGAGGTTACCAACGTCATTACGCAGATCCAGACCGCGTACGCCTCGGCGCGCCGCATGTTCGCGCTGCTCGATGCACGCGAGCAGGAGCCCGATGCGACGGATGCCGTGGAACTTGCCGCCCCGCAGGGTGAGGTGACCTTTGAGCATGTGGACTTTAGCTACGCGCCCGACCGCAAGCTGCTGCAGGATATCTGCATCGAGGCTAAGCCCGGCATGCGCTTTGCCCTCGTTGGTCCCACGGGCTGCGGCAAGACGACGCTCATCAACCTGCTGCTGCGCTTTTACGATATCGACGCTGGGCGCATCGCGGTCGATGGCCGGTCTTCGCGCGACTACACGCGCGCAAGCCTGCGCCGCGCCTTTGGCATGGTGCTGCAGGATACGTGGCTGTTCGAGGGCACGGTGGCGGAAAACATCGCCTACGGTTGTCCCGACGCCACGCGCGAGCAGGTTATCGAAGCTGCCAAGCGCGCGCATGCGCACAAGTTTATCGTGCAGCTGCCGAAAGGCTACGACACGGTGATTGGCGAGGACGGCGGCACGTTTAGCCAGGGCCAAAAGCAGCTGCTGTGCATCGCACGCGTCATGCTCACCGACCCGGCGATTCTGCTGCTGGACGAGGCAACGTCGAGCATCGATACCCGCACCGAGCTGCAGGTTCAAGCGGCATTCGACGAGCTCATGGCAGGTCGCACAAGCTTTGTCGTGGCGCACCGCCTGAGCACCATCCGCAACGCCGACTGCATTCTGGTCATGCGCGACGGCGAGATTATCGAGCGCGGCACGCACGACGAGCTACTAGCGGCAGGCGGCTTCTACGCCGAGCTTTATCGTAGCCAGTTTGCCCAGTAGGGCCCAGTAGGGGCTGCCGATTAGCGGCAGATGGTTTACATCTGCGTCGATAGTACTAAGATATGCTTTTAATAAATTGCATTAGTGGCTTTAGTTTTGGGGGAAACGAGGCAACGTGACTATGACGTGCTCTTTGGTGGTTAACAGCAAGAGCGGTAATACCAGGATGGTTTCGGGCGCGATCAAGCGCGCTCTGCAGGCTGCGGGTGTTGAGTTTGTCCACGCCGCGGCGTTGAGCGACGATGCGGACGCAGATCAGGTTGCGCTCGAGGCGCAGGGCGCCTGCGCGGCCGACACGGTGCTCGTCGGTTTTTGGTGCGACAAGGGCGCGTGCACGCCTTCGGTCGCGGCGTTGCTCTCCGCCTTGCACGGCAAGCGCGTCTTCCTGTTTGGCACCTGCGGCTTTGGGGCCGACCAGAGCTATTACCAGCAGATTATTGATCGCGTAACTTCCAATTTGGCTGAGGATGCCGAGCTTGCAGGTTGGGCGATGTGCCAGGGCAAGATGGGCCCCGCGGTCAAGCAGCGCTACGAGGCCATGCTCGAGCAAGATCCCGACAACGCCCGATTTAAGATGCTGCTCGATAACTGGGTCGCCGCAAAGGATCACCCCACCAAGGAAGATCTGGACCATATGGCGGTGGCGGCCAAAAAGGCCGTGCTGGGCGAGTAGGCGTGTCGCCTCGCGCTCGAGATAACACAAACGTGAAAGCCTCGAAATTCTCGAGGCTTTTTTCGTGACACGAGGGCGCCCCTTTATTGATGGAAGGCCTAATAAGCTGATTGTTCTATGCCCGGATGTGTGCGGAGTGGGATGGGATTTCCGGATGGGTGGGGTTGCGGAAGCTGCGTCCCGGAATTTGCCTTTGGAATGGGATGCGGTTTCCCGTTGAGGGGCTCTGTGGAAACCGCATCCCAGTTTTCGGCCGAGAAATGGGATGCCGTTTCCGGTTGAGGGCCTTGGCGGAAAGTGCGACCCGGAATTTGTGATCGAAGCGGGATACGGCTTCCCAACGGGGCCACAAGCGGAAGCTGCATCCCACTCCGGACGTGAATTCTGGGACACGGTTCTCAGAGGATTATGGGCTGCGAACTACATGGGGCTGTCATAAAACTCCGGCAAAGGGGGGTCGGAAATAAATGACACTTCCAGTAGTTTATTTTAATGTGGGAGGGGTACCATTATTTTAGTTTCGCAAAAAAATAATCCCTCTATGGGGAAGTTGCGTAGGGGGTTAGTCACAGATATTGGATAAAGCAGACCAATTTGGGGATAAATGACCACTTACGCCAAAATTAGTAGCATTTAGCGACAAAACATTGAAAAATGTGTAGCACATCGCTATGTTTTTATTACGAAAAGATTCCAAATTGGCTTATTTCGGACTCACTTTTCAAGCGCCTTGCGGTTTCTGTTGAAACTTGCTGACCTTTGGATGGGTCGAATAGGGCCTCAAGGGGGATGAATTATCACTTTGGCTGCGCGTAGACTCAAACGATTTATTGCACTTTTGAGTAGCTTGGCGTTCGCGCTTGTCATAGCCCTTGCCGTTGTTTCTTTTGTGCCTCGCGCATTTGGATACACACCCTTTGCTGTGCTTTCGGGCTCTATGGAGCCCGAGTTTCCCGTCGGCTCCATGGTGTTTGTTCGCCAGGTTGAGCCAGTGGATATTGCCGTGGGTGACAATGCAACCTTTTACCGATCGGACGGTGCCGTGGTGACGCACCAGGTGTACGAGATCGACCCTGTGGCGCAGATGATCGGCACGCAGGGAATTGCGAACAAAAATGCAGGCGGAAGCATCATGCACGATGCCGAGCAGACGCCTTTTTCGAGTGTTATCGGCACTGTTTCTTTTTGTGTCCCTTACCTGGGCTTCGTCAACGCATATTGCACGACGATGCCCGGTTTGCTTGTTGTGGTGGCCGTTCTGGCGCTGCTGATCGCGGCGTCGATAGTGCTCGATCGGATGGTTCCCGACGAGCCTGCGGGCAAGCATACCCGCGTGCATGCGAGGGAGCGGCGTTCATAGCGGCAGGGAAAAGCGTCGGCGGCGGTAGGGGCCGTTGCCGGGGAAAACGATTCTCGAAAGGAAGAGAACGATGGAAAACAAGAAGAAAAAGCGCTACGGCATCATTGCCGCCCTGTTGCTGTTGGTGCTGGCCGCCGGCGTGGGAACGTATGCATGGCTGACGGCGCAGGAGCACATTGACAACGTGTTCACGGTGGGTAGCTTTGGCCACCCGGAAAACAAGCCTGATCCGACCGATCCCGAGAAACCGGACCCCGATAATCCGAACACTGAAAAGGCCTACCTGTTCGAGACCCAGTGGGTTGCCAACTCCAAGATGGTTCCTGGCGCCACTGTGGCCAAGAACCCCAATGTCGGCATCAAGGCTGGCTCTGATGATGCATACGTATTCATTTACGTAAAGAATGCCATCGTCAAGCCTGGCACCAGCCTTGAAAAGACCCCGTACTTTACGCTCAAAAATACGAATTGGAAGCCCGTTGAGGGTCAAGTCAAGACCAACCAATCTGACAACTCTGGCAACCAGTACGTGAGCGGTCTGTTTATGTACTCCAAGAACCCTGCCGCAGAGAACCTGCCTGCAAAGCTCGAAGCCAACAAAGCAGCGCAGGACGTTTATACCGATGAGCTTTTCACTGCCGTGACGATTCCCTCTGCCATGAACAACACCGATGTTGTCGAGACTACTACTGACCCGAAACAGGCTCCCACGATGACGGTCTCTGCCTACATCTTTGGCGCGGGCCAGAATGGCACCGAGCAGGGTGAAAATGCTGACGCGCAGAATGCCCTTAAGCAGGCCAAGGAATGGGCTAAGACTCAGGCTTAATCCCCCCCACCGAGATCCCGGCTCGCTCCCCATCCCCATTTTCGGGCTGGGATCTCGGTCCCCCTTTGATTGACGACTGGCGAACGTAATGCTCAATAATCTTTCCGACAATCAGAAACGCACCTTGGCGCTTGCCGCGATGGCGCTGTTGGCCCTGGCGTGCCTGTGCGGCACGCTGGCTTTTACCGTTGATATGGTTCCGGCGAACAACGTTCTATCGTTTGGCAGCGTGAAGGTACGAGTCTGCGAATACACCCTCAACGAGCAGGGCGAGGAGATTCCGTTTGAGCCCAACGAGCACGGGGACTATCCCGACACCAAAGCCGGGGGTTCTGACATCAGCCGCATTGTGCGCGTGGAGAACGTCGGCGCGCAGCCTGAGTACGTTCGCGCGCGCCTGCGCATGACGTCAGTGGCACCCGACGGCTCGTGCGCGGATGCCTCGGGCAACGTTGCGTTTCATGTGGACGCGGGCGAGGGGTCCCCGTGGATCGATGGCGGCGATGGGTGGTACTACTACCGTGGATTGGCCGGGCGTGGCGGCACGCTCGGCCCCGGCGCCATGACGGAAAGCCTCATGGACTCGCTGCGCTTTGTGGGCGACTACCACGATGCCGCGCGCGGCGGCTCATTCAGGCTCGATATCGATGTTCAGGCCGTGCAGGCCAAAAACCAGCAGGCAAGCGATACCGTCCTCGACGTGCTTGACGTCGCGGGCTGGCCGGAGGCGAACTAGCCTATGAAGATCAAGAACATGAACCGGGGCATGCTTAGCAGGCTGGTTGCCGTCGCAGCGATTGCCCTTTGCTGCGTCATGGCACTGCCGATGGCGGTGCATGCCGAGGATGTGCCCGAGGCCAAAACCGAATTCCACATCAAAAACGAGGCTGACTTTTTGTCGTGTGTGGCGCTGTCGCGCGAGCGCGATACGTCCGGCTGGCACGTTTATCTCGATAACGACATTGAGCTCGACAGCGACGACATGAAAGACATCGTTGCAAACACCGTTAAGCATCTGTCGTTTGGCAACAAGGAGCATCCGTTTAAGGGCGTGTTCGATGGTCAAAACCACACCGTTGAGGGCCTGAACTACGATAAAGACGCTTTTGACCCCGAGCGCGATACGGGATTTTTTGCCGAGACCAACGGTGCCACCATCAAAAACTTCCTGGTCAAGGACGCCAACGTGTGGGCGGACTTCCGCGGTGGCATTATCGTGGGCAAGGCCGTCAATACGCGCTTCGAAAACGTTATGGTCATGGAGAGCACGCTGCACGTGACCTGCGCCAACAATGCTCTCAACCTCATTACCAACGCAGGCTTTGAGGGCGGTCTCATCGCCGGCGAGCTC
>ERZ773134.2889-NODE-2889-length-11594-cov-2.247422_pt1 | contig 11594 bp, 11 predicted proteins | sample MGYA00580856_ERZ773134 | MGnify/ENA primary metagenome ERZ773134 (study PRJEB29015, sample SAMEA2737823) | human gut metagenome | biome: human gut; feature: human-associated habitat; material: faeces | place: China | collected 2012 ... | reverse complement strand
GGGAGATATCGATTTCGTCTTCGAGGGTCACCGTTATGGCCTGCGGCGGAAAAGCGAAATCCAGTTCTCCGTCGTAAGTGACGATCGATTTGACCCGTGAACGCTTCATAGAAGGCAGTGCGACCACTTCATCTCCTTTACGAATGATACCTGAAGCAACCGTACTGCTGAATCCCCGGAAGTCGAGGTTGGGACGCATGACATATTGTACGGGATAACGGAGATCTGCAAAGTTTTTATCGCTTCCTATATGTACCGTTTCCAGATATTCCAGTAATGGTTTTCCGGTATACCACGACATATTCTCCGATGCTTCTACGACATTATCTCCTTTTAATGCCGAGAGTGGGATACAGGTAATGTCGGGTATTCCCAGGGGTTCTGCAAACTGACGGTATTCCGTTACGATCCGGTCGAATACCTGCCGGTCGTATCCAACGAGGTCCATTTTATTCACAGCCAGTACCACATGTTTGATACCCAGCAAAGAAACCAGATAAGTGTGGCGGCGGGTCTGCGTAATTACACCGGTACGGGCATCTACCAGGATAATAGCCAGGTTGGCAGTCGAACCGCCGGTTATCATGTTACGGGTATATTGTTCGTGTCCCGGCGTATCGGCGATGATAAACTTACGGTTGTTCGTACTGAAATAACGGTAAGCCACGTCGATCGTAATACCTTGTTCACGTTCGGCCTTCAAGCCGTCAAGCAATAAGGCATAATCGATATGGTCGCCGGCATTTCCCATACGTTTACTGTCACGTTCAAGGGCATCCAGCTGGTCTTCATATATCTTTTTACTGTCGAACAGCAGACGTCCGATTAAGGTCGATTTACCGTCATCTACCGAACCTGCCGTCAGGAAACGAAGCAAATCTTTCTGTTCGTCCCTGTCCAGGAATTCTTTTATATTTAATGTTGCCATAATTTAATTCAAAATTGAAAATGGAGAATTGAAAATTAAAAATATCCTTCCCGTTTCTTCTGTTCCATGCTGGCATCCTGGTCAAAGTCGATTACACGAGTGGTGCGTTCGCTTTTGGTGGTTGTCATCATCTCTTCCACGATCTTTTCGATTGTATCGGCATCGCTGTCTACCGCTCCGGTCAAAGGCCAACATCCGAGTGTACGGAAACGGACCATACGCATTTTGATCTGGTCGCGATACTGTTCCGGCAAACGGTCGTCGTCAGCCATGATCAGATTACCGTCGAGTTCAACGATAGGGCGTTCCTTGGCATAATATAAAGGAACGATCGGAATATTCTCCAGGCGGATATACTGCCAGATATCCAGTTCAGTCCAGTTGGATAACGGAAAGACACGGATACTTTCACCTTTATGGACACGGGCATTGTAAATGTCCCATAATTCCGGACGCTGGTTCTTCGGGTCCCATTGATGGAACTTGTCGCGGAACGAATAAATACGTTCTTTGGCACGACTCTTTTCCTCGTCACGGCGGGCGCCACCAAAAGCGGCATCAAACTTGTATTTGTCGAGGGCATGCAACAACGCCTGTGTTTTCATCAGGTCGGTATGTACCTTGCTACCATGCGTAAAAGGTCCTACACCGGCATGAAATGCTTCCATATTTGATTCAACGATCAGGTTCCATCCGAACTTTTTTGCATATTCATCACGGAACTGAACCATTTCCTTAAACTTCCATTTAGAATCAATGTGCATCAAAGGAAACGGCACTTTTCCCGGAGCAAAGGCTTTTTCTGCCAACCGGACCATCACCGATGAGTCTTTACCGATAGAATAAAGCATCACAGGATTTTCAAATTCAGCAGCAACCTCCCGTATGATATGGATAGATTCTGCTTCCAGCTCCTGTAGATGGCTTAATTTGTAATCTGACATAGTTTATATTTGTTATATTTATTGTTTCAATGTTTATCTATCTTGTCCCCGTGCTTGACACGGGGCCGCAGAAGAACCAGCAATATCAAAAGATACATATAGGATACGGTCTGTGCCTTTGCGATCCCGTATCAAGCACGGGAACGGGATAGCTCATTTCTTTCTATACTTTCACTTTAGGCAATATCAATTCCAATAATTTATTTACCGACTCTTCGAGGCTCAACACCGAGGTATCCAATGACAAAGCCGGATGCTCCGGTGCTTCGAATGGGGCCGAAACGCCTGTAAAATCTTTGATCTCTCCCTTGCGGGCTTTTGCATACAATCCTTTTACGTCACGCCGCTCACATTCTTCGATCGGCGTATTCACATAAATTTCCAGGAAATTATCTTTTCCGATAATCGTAGAAGCCATCTCCCTTAACTCATTGTTCGGACTGATAAAAGCCGCTATAGTTATAACACCGGTGTCAATAAATAGTTTGCTTACTTCCGCGATACGACGGATATTCTCCACCCGGTCTTCCGCAGAAAATCCCAAATTGTTATTGATACCGCTACGGATATTATCGCCATCCAGAATACGGCATAACAGACCGCGCTTATGCAACTCACGCTCCAAAGCAATGGCAATCGTACTTTTACCGGAACCACTCAGCCCGGTAAACCAAACCATCACACTACGTTGTTTCAAAAGCGCCTCTTTATCCTCTCTTCCCAACATACGGTCGAAAATCGGATATATATTATTCGGCTGTGTATTATTCATTTTATTTCTTATTACCTTTTATATTAAAACTCCCAGATCATCGGTATCACGAACACGGAAATCAAAAACGTAATCAGGTTCAACGGCAATCCCACACGGACGAAATCCGTAAACTTATAACTACCGATACCTTGTACGATCAGATTCGTCTGATAACCGATCGGAGAACTGAAACTAGCCGACGCCGCCATACAAATCACCACAAAGAATGGTGTCGGGTTTACTCCCAACTGTGTAGCGACCGACAATGCTATCGGAAAACTCAAGGCCGCCGCCGCATTGTTCGTTATCAGTTCGGTAAAAATATTTGTTATGATAAAAATAATGGCAAGCAGAGCATACGGCCCGAGATTGTCAGCCATACTAATGATATAGCTGGCTACCAAGGCTGCAAAACCGGAATTTTCCATCGCCTTACTGATAGCAAACGCACAAGCGATTGTAATCAGAATATCCCAGGATATATATTTGGTATATTTCTTCGGAGGAAATATCTTCGTCCAAGCCATAATAATAGTAGTGATGCAAACGAAAAAGAACATATCCAGACGCATCCCCGGAATGGCTTCTTTCACGGCCGGCAATTCGCCAACTGTAGCCCCTACAATCATAAAGATAAGTAACCCCAGTGCCAGCCAACGTTTCTTTTTCGATACCGGTTCAGTATTTTCATTACCATTGGCAAGCATCAGGAAGACACTCGATTCTCCCCACGTTGGAATAAACGAATCATCGGCCCAAAGTACCAGTGTATCGCCTTCATGCAAAGTAACCTTATCCAGATCATGAGTGAAACGTTCTCCCCCACTTTTCACTTCCTTTACGATAGCACCGTAATGGCGGGCAAAATTAAACTCTCCCAATGTCTTATTGATACCGGGAAAACGGGAACCCAATACAGCTTCCACCCGATGCAGGTTTCCCGGACTCTCTTCTTCCCCATCGTCCACATAATTATCCTGACGGGAATCGGGCAATAACTTATTGGAGAATACAAACAGATACAGGATACCGGCTATGGCAATAAAAATGCCGACTTTTCCGAGTTCAAACATAGTGAACCCCTCGTAGCCGGCTTCAATAACCATACCATGAACAACCAGGTTGGTGGAGGTTCCGATCAGCGTACAAATACCGCCTAATATGGTTACATAAGAAAGAGGTATAAGAAATTTGGTAGCCGGAAGTTTTACCGACTCAGCCCATCGTTTGATGATCGGGGCAAAAATAACAACTACCGGAGTATTATTAAGAAAGGCTGAAATAAATGCAATGGGAGGCAACATCCGGACCTGGGCCTTTAAAACGGTAGTTTTTCCTTCCGGAAGCAGTTTCTTGATAACTTGCCCGAGCGCCCCGCTCTGCCGGATTCCTTCACTCACCAAAAAGAGCATGCCGACGGTTATCATCCCTTTGTTACTGAATCCCTCCAACATTTCTTTTGGAGACAATATTCCTACGACCAGGAATAATACTACAACAGTCAGTAATACCATTCCCGGTCGCATCCTATCCCATATCAATGCCGCAACCATTCCGGCCAGGGCTAGCAATACAAATAATATTTCGAAGTTCATCGCGTTCTTAATCTGTCTAAATTTCTCAGATAAGGTGCAAATGTAATAAGAAAATTAACGTTATTCGTACGCAAAAACCCTATTTTAATCCTTTTGACCAAAATAATCAGCAAATGGAAGAAAGAGGTTTCACGATAAACCAGGGGTTGTGCAAATCCTTCTTATTGTATTTCAACGGAGTTCGGCCATCTATGTGGAATACGTCACATCCGGCCCCTCTTGCGATCGCATGACCGGCAGCTGTGTCCCATTCCATTGTCGGTGCAAAACGGGGATAAATATCCGCACTTCCTTCTGCCACCAGACAGATTTTCAGGCTACTACCGCTACTGATCAAGGTAACAGGCTGTCCTTGTTTCCGCAGATTCTCTATAAAATCGGTCGTCTCCGGACTCTGATGCGAACGGGAAGCGACAACGACAATACCCTGATGTCCCATAGATACAGGCAGTCGCGTAGCCTTTTGCATAATCTCATCCATAGAAGGTTGCAGGTCACAATCTGCAATCAACTTATAAGCTCCTACAGAGTCAGCCGAAAAATAGAGTTCTTTCCGCACAGGCACATAAATAACTCCCAATACAGGGACTCCCTTTTGAATCAAAGCGATATTTACAGTAAACTCACCGTTCTTTTTAATAAACTCCTTGGTTCCGTCCAGCGGATCAACCAGCCAGAAAGTTTCCCAGGCAGCCCGTTCAGCATGCGGAATATCCTTCCCTTCCTCGCTCAATATCGGATATGGGGTTACGGAAAGGACATTCATTATCAGCTTATGAGCAGCTTTGTCTGCTTTCGTCAGCGGAGAATTATCAGCTTTGCGTTCAATTTCAAAATCAGATGCAGGATCTGTATAAATATCCATGATAGCTTTACCGGCATCTATCGCTGCCCGGATAGCAATGTAAAGATAGTTCGAATAGTTCATCATCACTCATATCTATTAGGTTGTGAATATACAAATATACTATTTTTTTCGAACAAAACGCAGCTGAAGTGATTTATTTCAAGCGGTCTTACCTATTAAGACATAAATGGCGTCTTTTTGACCTGATGCAAAACTCCTTTTTATGCATCCAGTCTGATTAAATTATACTTCTGACTACCGATACCGATTGCTTCTGCATGTTCAAGTGTATGAATGCCGTGGCGCGACTCCATCCGTTCGATCAAGTGACTGCGTCCTTCGTCAAGTGAACTATACACCATGTCCACACAGGCTTTATCCAACGCTACCGGATCCAGTGAGGCCAGGATACCGATATCTGCCATTTGAGGATCTTCCGGATGCGAATCGCAATCGCAATCCACCGATAAATTATTCATCACACTGATATAAAGTATTTTATCACCACAATGATCTACTACCGCTTTAGCCGCTTCAGCCATCGATTCCAGAAAAATATCCTGTTCAGGCAATTGTCCCCACATCTCTCCCGCATTCCTGGTTTTACCGGCTGAGTGTATCCACGCTTTTCCGGAAGCCGAAGCAATACCGATAGATATATTCTTTATCGCTCCGCCGAAACCGCCCATGGCATGTCCTTTGAAATGGGATAGAACAACCGTAAAGTCATAATTGGTATAATGGGAACCTACAATATCCTCTGTAAGATGCTTTCCCCCTTTCACCGGCAGACTGATCTCCCCTTCCGAATCCATGATATCGACATCTGCAATAGCTGTAAAACCATGATCTGCCGCTGCTTTCAGATGGGCTTCCGTATTGAAACGTCCGCCGGCATAAGCTGTATTACATTCAATGATAGTACCGTTTACTTTCCGCACCAGATCGCTGATAAGTGCCGGTTGCAGGAAATTATGCCCGCCGGGTTCTCCCGTACTCAGTTTCACGGCAACTTTACCTGAGGCTGAACGCCCGAGTGCTTCATAGATCCGCAGCAAACTAGCCGGAGAAATATCTGTTAACATATAAACTGCCGCTGCTTCACCTGACGGATTATTTGTTGTTCCTCCATTTTCTCCGGGTTCTTCTCCCTGCCCGTTATTGGTGGAACATGCAGCTAACGGAACCAAATTGGATGCCAATAAAACACTTCCGGCTGCTACCGATGCTTTAATAAAACCACGCCTTGTAATCTGTGATACCTTCTTTTTTTCACCCATAATCTATACATTTTTATTCTGTTACAAATATATTCGGATGTAACCTATTATATTGTATACACATTACGGATAAATATACCCGGATTACAGTTTTTCGATCAAGTTCAAATCAAACAAAGCAGATGAACTGGAAACAAAGAGAATTTGTCTTTTTTTATTAGCTTTGTCAAAAATATTTATAAAATGCCTGTTATACCGACACATAAAGCAGCCCAACAATCCGATTTCGGGATATTCCTGAAAGAAATATCCCCTGCTCTTTCCCAGGAAACTATTGTGCATGCCCATCGGGATGATTACTATATATTTGGTATGGTGGATAGCGGAAACTGCCGTATCAATATCGACTTTAAAGAGTATCTGTTATCAGGAGGCAAAATGATGTGCATCCAGCCGGGACAAATTCATCATGTTGTAAAATCAAGCGACATAGAAGCATTTCTCCTTTTTGTAGATAGTGTATTTGTAGACCCATCGGATAAGCATATCATCGCCGAATACGCATTATCTCCCGTTCCTTTTCAGGTAAACGACATGCAACAATCTGAATTAAAGCAAATTTTCAATATCATTGCCCGCAGGATAGGTAATCCGGAAAATGAGGATTCAAAGCGCATCATACAAAATCTAGCATGTGCTTCCATAGGAATAATTACGGAAGCTGTACGAAATACCATCCGGCAACAACCTAAAAACAGAAGGCATATTGAAATTACTTTAGCATTCAAAGAGCTTTTGGCAAAAGAGCATCCTATAAATAAATCTCCATCCCACTATGCGTCCTTATTGCACATTTCTTCTGTCTATTTGAACGAGGTTATCAAAAACATAACAGGAGAAAGCACTAGCAAATACATTCAAAACGAACTCATATTGAGGGCAAAACGAATGTTAGTCCATACCACTTTGAATATACAGGAGATAGCTCTTGACCTGGGATTTGACGATTATGCCTATTTCTCCCGCTTGTTCACGAAAATAACCGGGATGAATCCTACTTCCTACAGAAAAAAATACCTTGAATAGTACAATCTTTACCTCGCGTTGTCTATTCTCCCGCTTTTCTATAAGTCGTTATTTTGTATCAAAAAAAACGATGAACAGAAAAAGAATTATTTATCTTACGGATTTAGTATTAGTGCCTCTCTTTCTTCTTACTTCATATACAGGCATCATGCTGCATATTGCAAGTCATGGCAGCAATCATGACATCTGGCACAACTGGGCGGTATTCCACGTTATTATCAGCTTGCTATTTACCGTATTCGGGATTATGCATGTCAAACACCATTGGGGATGGTACAAGGGATTAAAAACAAAAGGCATCAAAGGTAAAAATAAGGTCGTCTTATTATTATCTTTCACTTTTATCCTTGTTATTATAACAGGAATATTGTTATTATGTATAGAAGGTGCTAATTCTTCAACCGGGCTATTACATTATAAAGCAGGTCTTATGGCTGGAGTTTTAGGAGTTCTGCATATCGTGAAACGATGGCGCTTTCTAATTATCAAGAAAAAAGTTTCCTGATTGGTGCCAGTATTTTGTGTTATGGCAGACTAAACTAACAAAAGAAATAAATTCATCTATATATTAACTATAAACAAATATCAGATATGAAGAGTTTTATATTAACTGCCGCATTGTTATTGACAAGCGTGATAGCAATGGCACAAACTACAAGGAATGATCAACTTTCAAAAAAAACGAACATGAATACTCAAAGTGATATCTATTTTGCCGGCGGATGCTTCTGGGGAACAGAACATTTCATGAAACAAATCAATGGCGTAACAAATACTCAGGTAGGCTATGCAAATGGGAAAACAACCATTAAAAATCCCACCTACGAACAAATATGTAACGATAACACCGGATTTGCCGAAACAGTAAAAGTCAGTTATAATCCGCAACAAGCCGATTTGAAACTGCTAATAGAACTTTTCTTCAAAACCATAGACCCGACAAGTCTTAACCGGCAAGGCAATGACCGGGGTTCACAATACCGTACGGGGATTTATTATACGGATAAGGCCGATCTCCCGATTATTAATGAAACAGTAAATGCTTTAGCGAAAAACTATTCAAAACCGGTAGTGGTTGAAGTTAAGCCATTAATTAATTTCTATCAGGCAGAAAACTATCACCAGGATTATTTGGACAAACACCCTAATGGCTATTGCCATATAAATCCGGATTTGTTTGACTTTGCACGGAAGGCTAATATAGGAAAAACAAACGATATGGTTTCCCCGGAAAAGAAATTCGAAAAGTCGGATGATGCAACACTGCGTTCTAAACTCACCACAGAACAATATGCAGTAACACAACAGAATGCAACGGAACGGGCATTCAAGAATGAATACTGGAACGAAAAACGGGAAGGCATCTACGTAGATATTACAACCGGCGAGCCATTATTCATCTCAACGGATAAATTCGACTCCGGCTGTGGCTGGCCCAGCTTTTCAAAGCCGATAGATAAAAGTTTGATTATGGAAAAAACAGACAAATCTTATGGCATGAACCGGACGGAGGTACGCAGCAAAACAGGAGACGCACACCTGGGACATGTGTTCAATGACGGCCCCATCGCCAAAGGAGGACTACGTTATTGTATCAACAGTGCCTCCCTGAAATTTATCCCAAAGGCAAAGATGAAAGAGGAAGGATATGCCGATTATATACCACTGCTCGAAAAGAAATAAAACGAATTATATCATTAATAATTAAATAATACAGTATATTCGCAAAAGAATAAAATCAAGTAAATATGGAAAAAGCGAATATCACGCTATACACAGTCATTGGCGACCCCGGCCGCATCGTAACAGCCATCCGGGAGCATTTTAAAGAAATGACAAAAGAGTTCACACCGGAAAACGGAAATATCCTCCTGACCCTTGCAGACGATTCAACGATCTCCTTCAATATCAATCACCGGCAGGACAAGCCTGATTTTATCGCTCCCATACAGCCGGGATGGCAAACTATTTTTCTTCAGCAGAAACTCCGCTGGTCGAACTGAAGGAGAACGTTTTACAGCAAATCCGCGTATTCAACTGCGTGACTGGCATCACTTTCGACATTGACGACAATGAAGACCGCACCAGCTATATCATCAACGGCCTTTTCGCCATTGCGAACGATGTAAACGGCTTCCTGCTCTATCCCAGCATGCAGATATATACCCAGGAAGGCAAATTGCTATTCTCTATCAAAGGCGAAAGCCAGTTGACAGAATTTATCCCGGTTGCCAATGCCGACCTGCTGGACGGAAACCGCCCCCAAGAATCACTTGCCGATATGAAAAGACGCCTGCGCTCAAACGCCCTGCTCAAAGCAAGAAACATTCCTTATATGGAGCAACTGCCCTGTGAAGTCCTGGAAAGCGAAGTGCAGATGAGAAGCCGTGAAGAAATGGTGGAACGGGCAGCCGCCTTGTTTGCCGTTGCCGTCTATTCGGAAGTCATCCTCTCGGAAGATGCGGACCGCGAAAAAGCCCTCTTCTATTTCAACAAGATGAACGATTTGTATGGCGTCAAATCTTACCTTACGACAAAAGAAACAGCCTATATCAATGACCCCAAACCCGAACGGCAAACCTGTATCCAGTTCGTATGGCGTTATGAATGCTGCGCCGTGCTGCTTTGGGCGGCAGGTGTTGTCGACGACCTCTCCCATCCGTCCGAGATTGTCGATGTGCCCGTCCTGGCTGCTATTTTCTGGCAACATAAAGGATTGCAGGACTTATTGTCCAAAGGCTATTCGCGTCCGGAAAAGGAAATACTGGATGAAGCAGACCTTACATTGCGTTACGACTGGGCCTGTGTGGATGCACGCCTTCATGGGCAAAAAGCTCCGACCGGAATCGACGGCGGAATCGTGATAGAACGCCACTATGCTTTTAACTGGATTATCGGAGCGAATAACGGTGCCGATTGGGATCACATACAGCCGAATACATAATTCGGCTGCTCTATCAATCAAACTCCTATATGTTATGAATAAAATTAAAACAGGATTAGCCGCCTACGGAATGTCAGGACAGGTATTTCATGCCCCGTTTATCAGCACGAATCCGCATTTCGAACTGACGGCTATCACCGAACGAAGCAAAAACCTGGCCCACGAACGGTATCCGCAAGCCCGCATCGTCCGCAGCTTCGACGAATTACTGAAAGTGGACGGCCTGGAACTGGTCGTAGTCAACACTCCCGACAGTTCCCATTATGAATATGCCCGTCGCGCACTTGAAGCCGGAAAACATGTCATTGTAGAAAAACCTTTCACCCAAACGGTAGAAGAAGCCAATGAACTGGTCGCCCTCGCCGCCGGAAAAGGATTGACATTGAGTGTTTATCAGAACCGCCGCTGGGACAGCGATTTCCTGACCGTTAAGGAAATACTCGCTAAAAACCTGCTCGGACGCCTGGTCGAGTTCGAATCGACCTTCCCCCGTTTCCGCAATTTCATTAAGCAAGGCACCTGGAAAGAAACAGGCGAAGCCGGAGGAGGCATGACTTACAATCTGGGAGCACATGTGATAGACCAGGCCGTGCAATTGTTCGGCATGCCGCAGGCCATCTTTGCCGACATCGCCACCTTGCGCGATAACGGAGTGGTAGACGATTATTTCATCATCCATCTCCTGAAACCCTCCAAGGCCCCTGAGGTAAGAATCACCCTGAAAGCCAGCTACCTGATGTGCGAGCGTGAGCCGCGTTTCACCTTGCATGGCACGGAAGGCTCTTTCGTCAAATACGGCCTCGACCGCCAGGAAGAGGACCTGACAAACGGCTTGATGCCCGACTCCCCTCATTGGGGCGAAGAGGATTCCTCCATCTGGGGTCTCCTGCATACCGAAAAGAATACTATAAATGTACGCGAACGATATCCGAGCCTCCCGGGCAATTACGGAGCTTTCTACGAAAACATTTACCAGCATATCCGTAACGGAGCCGCTTTAGAAAGCGATGCCCGCGAAGTGGTAGACGTTATCCGCCTGATTGAAGCGGCCTGGGAAAGCAGCCGGACAAAATCAGTTCAGAACTTATAACCCAATCCGATAAGCAAACGGGAGAAACAAATGTTGCGCTATTCTTTGATGATTTTATTCTTCTTCCGGTACTCAGTTGTACTCAATCCGGTGGTATTTTTGAAAAAGCGGCTGAAGGTGGCCTGGTCTTCAAAACCCAGCATCAGGGCAATCTCTTTGGAGCTTTTGGATGAATAGAGCAGCAGG
>ERZ773134.2888-NODE-2888-length-11594-cov-2.518329_pt1 | contig 11594 bp, 9 predicted proteins | sample MGYA00580856_ERZ773134 | MGnify/ENA primary metagenome ERZ773134 (study PRJEB29015, sample SAMEA2737823) | human gut metagenome | biome: human gut; feature: human-associated habitat; material: faeces | place: China | collected 2012 ... | reverse complement strand
TTGACGGTAACTAAGGTGCAAACGGACGCAGTCAGGCCGCCTTTCATGTCCACGGCGCCGCGGCCGTAGAGCATGCCGTCCTCGATCTCGCCGGCAAAGGGTGGATGCTTCCATTCGGCCGCGTTCTCGGCCAGCACGGTGTCCATGTGCGAATCGAAGTGAATAACCTTGCCGCCGCAGCCGACGCGGCCGCAGACGTTGCCCGCGGCGTCGACGTATGCCTCGTCATACTCCAGCTCCTTCATTTTGGCGAGGAGTTTCTGCGCCAGTTCGCCCTCCTGATCGGAATAGCTGCGCGTTTTCACGGCCTCGACGTAAAAATCCAGCAGGTCGCGGCGGTGCGTTTCGTCCCAGAATTTCTGAGCGATCATAAAAAAGCCTCCTTCGCGAATGATGTTCCCGAACTGATTCAAGTATATTGATTTTCGCGCCGCAAAGTATCACAATAGAAGCGAAAAATGCAACGTCATTGCGCAAAAACTTCCCCAAACGGTATGAGAGCGCATTGTGCGGAAAGATTCGGAGGAAGATCATGAGATCCGCCAGGGAATACCCAAACATCGTTTTCGACATGGGACACGTGCTGTCCGAGTACGACTCGCGCCGCGCCATCGCGCAGTTCACGGACGACGAGGCCGTGATCAGGGAGATCCGTTACGTGCTGTACTGTTCCTGCGAGTGGCAGATGCTCGACACGGGGCTCATCGACGAGGACACGGCGCTGCGCTACACGCTGCGCCGCCTCAGTTCCGACGCCGTGCGGGAGATCGCGCAGAAAAGTTTCGAGCATTGGGAGGATTACAACCTGTGGCCCAAGCCCGGCATGGAAGAAGTGGTCAAAGCCGTCAAGGCACGCGGCCAGCACGTCTACGTGCTTTCCAACGCGGGGATGCGCCTGACGCGGTGCTGGCGGCGCGTGCTGCCCTGTCCGGATCTGTACGACGGCGTCGTCTTCTCCGCGCCGGAAAAGTGCGTCAAGCCGCAGAAGTGGATCTATCGGCTCTTTTTCGAACGCTTCGGGCTGAACCCGTCCGACTGCCTGTTTATCGACGACCTGCCCTGGAACGTGCAGGGCTCCGTCGACTGCGGCATGGACGCCTGGCAGTTCGCCAGCGGGGACGTGGCCGAACTGCGCCGCGTGCTGGAGCTGGACTGAAAAATCCCCGCTCCGCCGCTCGCGATTCGCGCGGCCGCTGACCGGCGAAGCGGAGATCGTCTTTCGGCCGGGCTGAAAGCGTTTGGAAAATTTTCTTGTAAAGCCGCCCGCAGCGGACTATGATTCGGGCAGGTTCAAAATTCAAACGGAATTTTTCGAAGGAGCCCGTTCCCATGAAACGAATGCCGACAATTTTCCTCGGTCACGGCGATCCGATGATCGCGCTGGCCGACAACGAGCTGACGCGCCGCTTCCGCGCGCTGGGGGAGCGGATCGTCGCCGGGTTCGGCAGGCCGAAAGCGATTCTGGCGGTTTCCGCTCACTGGTACAACGCGCGCACGTTCGTGCAGACCGATCCCGAGCCGCGCCAGATCTACGACATGACGGGCTTCCCGAAAGAACTGTACGAGGTGAAGTATCCCGTCCGCGGCGACGCGGGGCTGAGCGCCCGCGTGCTGGGCGCGCCGGGGCTCGACGCGCGCGTCGACGACAGCTGGGGCATTGATCACGGCGTGTGGTCGGTGCTGGCGCACGTGTTCCCCAAAGCCGACGTGCCGGTGGTGCAGCTGAGCGTGAACCGCTTTCTGGACGCGGCGGCGTCCTACGAAGCCGGCAAAAAGCTGGCCTTCCTGCGCGACGAGGGCTACCTGATCCTCGCCAGCGGCAACGTGGTGCATAACCTGCGCCGCGTGGACTGGAACAACCCCGCCGGAACGCCCGAAGCCGACGCTTTCGACGAGTGGATCCGCGCGCAGGTGGAAGCGCGCCGCGACGACGCCGTGATCGACTACAGGCGGCACGACGACGCGGCCTACGCCGTTCCGGCTCCCGATCACTTCCTGCCGCTGCTCTACGCGCTGGGCGCGTCGGCCGGCGAAAAGCCCTGCGCGTTCAACGCCGTGCGCACGCTGGGCGCCATCTCGATGACCAGCTATGCGTTCGGCATGGATGTTTGAGCCCGCCCGAAAATTTTTCGATAAGAATATCCAGCCCCTGCGTTCGCAAGGGCTGGATATTTTTTCGCCTGAAGGGCTCACCGCGCGGCGGAATGTTTTTCCATCGCCGCGGCGATGAAGGACGCGAACAGCGGATGAGGACGGACGGGGCGGGATTTGAACTCGGGGTGGAACTGTACGCCCACGAACCAGCGGCAATCGACATTCTCCATGATCTCCACCTGTCCGCCGCTTGGACAAATGCCGGCCACTTTCATGCCGGCGGCTTCGTAACGGGCGCGATAGCGCTCGTTGAACTCGAAGCGGTGACGGTGGCGTTCGCTGACGGCGGCGACGCGATAGATTTCGTCTCGCGCCTTCGAACCGGCGACGAGATCGCAGGGATACGCGCCGAGGCGCATGGTGCCGCCGCGCACGGCGACGCCTTTTTGAGCCTCCATAAGGTGGATCACGGGATCGGGCGTGTTGGGGTTGAACTCGCAGCTGTCGGCTTCGGGGAGGCCCAGCACGCCGCGGGCGAACTCGATGGCGGCGACCTGCATGCCCAGACAGATGCCGAGGTAAGGCACGTCGTGCACGCGGGCGAAGCGGGCGGCGAGGATCTTGCCGGGAATGCCGCGGGCGCCGAAGCCGCCGGGCACGAGGATGCCGTCGGCGCAGCCCAGCGTCTTGTCCACGTTTTCGGGCGTCAGTGTTTCCGAGTCGACGGGAACGATCGTGACGGCAGCGCCGTTGGCGATGGCCGCGTGAGACAGTGCCTCGTTGACGCTCAGATAAGCGTCCCTGTTTTCGGTGTATTTGCCGACGAGCGCAATGGTCACGGTTTGGGCGGCGGCATCGCGCCTTCTCAGGAACTGGCTCCAGTCGCTCAGATCGGGATCCTTGGTGCCGTCGAGCCCGAGACAACGCAGCACGAGCGCGTCGAAGTTTTGGGCGCGGAGTACCTCCGGCACGCGGTAGATCGTGTCGGCGTCGCGCTCCTCGATGACGTTCTGCGGCGGCACGGAGCAGAACAAGCCGATCTTCTCGCGCGTCTCCGCCGTCACGGGAAGGGGCGAGCGGCAGACGATGACGTCGGGCTGGATGCCGAGACGGCGCAGCTCGTTGACGCTGTGCTGGGTGGGCTTGGTCTTCAGCTCGCCGGAGGCGTCGATGTAGGGCAGCAGCGTCACGTGGCAGTACAGCACGTTGCCCTTGCCGACGCGCGCGGGCAGCTGACGGATGGCTTCGAGGAAGGGCTGTCCCTCGATGTCGCCGACGGTGCCGCCGATTTCGGAGATGAGCACGTCGCACGCAGCGCCGAGCGCGGTGATGCGGCGCAAAATCTCGTCGGTGACGTGGGGAATGACCTGTACGGTGCGGCCGTCGTAATCGCCGCGGCGCTCGTTGCTGATGACCGACAGGTAGACCTTGCCGGAGGTGCAGCTGTTGGCGCCGCTCAGGTTTTCGTCGATGAAGCGTTCGTAGTGGCCGAGGTCGAGGTCGGTCTCGGCGCCGTCGTCGGTGACGAACACTTCGCCGTGCTGGAACGGGCTCATGGTCCCCGCGTCAACATTCAGATAGGGATCCATCTTGAGGATGCCGACGTTCAAGCCGCGCTGTTTCAGCAGCATGCCCAATGAGGCCGCGGTGATGCCCTTGCCGAGCGACGAAACGACGCCGCCGGTGACGAAAACGTATTTTGCCATACAGATCTCTCCTTCGATGGCGGCGCAACCCTTATCTCCACTGCGTGATTCGGCTTTGCGCCGCCGTGGTTGCGTCTCGAAAACGCTTGAAAAATAAAAACGCCCCCGCGGAGACGGGGGCGCGTGACGCTTAGACGACGCCGAGGATCGCCCTGAGGGCGTCGGCGGCGCTTGGGAATTTGACGACATTGTGGTTGAGCTGCGTACCGACGGAAATGAAGTCGCCGCGGCCGAGGCTTTCCATCAGCTCGAGGTCGGCGGGAAGACTGCCGAGATAGAGCGGCCAGCGGCAGCCCAACGATCTGCACAGGTTCTCGAGACCGGTAGCGTCGGGTTTGCGGACAATTTCCGACGTGATGCAGCGTTCCTTGGGCAGATCCTGCCAGCCGAGCGTCCGTAAGGCGCAGTCAAGCTCGTCTCGGTCGCGCGAGGTGCAGATGCCCACGGGAAGAGGCAGTTTGTCCCAGCGGGTCGAGAAAAGCGGCCTTTCAAAGACACGGGCTCCTTCCGGCAGGTCTTCCAGCAACGGCGCCTTGTCGTCGGTCGGTCCGAAGTAGATGTCGTTGTAAAGGGCGACGATAGTGCGGCAGTCGGTGGCGGAGATCGTGGACGTGAAATCCTCCATGCCGTGTCCGTTTTCAGCGGCGATCAGACGGGCCTCCCATTGTTCCGGGGTGGGCAGCGCCTCGGCGAGACGCTGCCGTTCGGTTTTCATGGCCAGGGACAGAAGCGCCCAGGCTATGTCGCCGCGGCTGCCGAAAATGTTGTGCCGGCGCGCCGCCTGCAGGTAGGGCGCCGCGTCGACCGGCTCCGACGCTTCCCGCTTCAGCAACTCGCTCCAGCTGAGCGAGAGCGCGCGGGAAAGGGCGGCGGAGATGCCGGCGCCGTCGACGAGAACGCCGTCGACGCTGAAGACGATACAGTCCGCGCGGCTGGGACTTAGCAGCATGGCTCACACTTCCTTTCGCAAAGGCTTCTCAAGTGAAAACCCCCTTGCCGTCAGCGGGGGCAATTTTCCACGGGAAATATCATACCACATTCTTGAGCGGCTGAGGAAAACAGCTCCAAAAATTTGCGGAGATGGCTCTAGGTGTCGTCACTGTTCTGGGATTCTTCGCGCAGCTTGCGGCGCAGGATTTTGCCGAGGGCGTTGCGGGGCAGATCGGTGACCAGCTTGATGCTGCGCGGCACTTTGTAGTGGGGCAGGCGCTCGCGGCACCATTCCGCCAGCTCGGAAGACGAGCAGGTGACGCCTTCCTTGAGGATGACGAAGGCGCGCACGATCTGTCCCGTAACCGAGCGCGACACGCCGACGGCGGCCGATTCCCTGACTTTGGGATTGGCGTTGAGCACGGTTTCGACTTCCTGCGGGTAGACGTTGAAGCCGCCGACGATGATGAGGTCGCTGACGCGTTCCTGGATGAAGACGTTGCGCTTCTCGTCGACGCGCACCATGTCGCCGGTATTGAACCAGCCGTTTTGAAATTTCTCGGCCGTGATCTGCGGCGCGTTGAAGTATCCCGACGCGACGTTGGGCCCTTTGACCCAGAGCACGCCTTCGTCGCCGGTCGCGGGGGAGCCGTCGATGTCGCGCAGCTGGTATTCGATGTCTTCGAGCAGCGGCCCGACGGAACCTTCGGGAGAACCGCCCGTTGCCTGCGCTGCGAGGATGGGCGAGCACTCGGTCAGGCCGTACCCCTCGATGGGCTTGCCGCCGAGAAGCTGAGCGATGCGGTCGCGCAGCGAGGGCACGAGGCGGTCGCCGCCGGAGACCACGTATTTGACGCGGCGGGGCTTCCAGCCGGTCTTGGCCGCGGCGCCGCAAAGAAAGTGCAGCAATGTGGGCACCGTCACCAGCAATGTGGCGCCGCCTTCGTCGATGGCGCGCATGGTGCCTTCGACAGGCAGGAAGTTGCTGCGGATCACCTGAGGAATGCCGACGAAGAGGGGCATGAAGCCGGAAACGACGCAGCCGAGCGTGTGAAAGTTGGGCAGCACGTTGAGCATGGTCTGTTCGCCGATGTCGGGAAGAACCTGTTTTAACGCCTGATCCAGACAGGTGAGGATGTTCATGTGAGTGAGCGGCACGCCCTTGGGCGTGCCCGCCGTGCCGGAGGTATAGAAAATCGAGCAGCAGTCTTCGCTGGATTTGAGCGAAGGCACGGCTTTGAACTCGGGCAGCGAGCCCGTGGCTTCGAGAAACACGAGCGGGACGGGCAGCCCTTTCAGCACTTCGGCATGTTCCTTCAACGCCGGAGCGGCGACGATCACCGCCGGCATGGAGTGCTTGATCAGCGCGCCGAGCGCCTGAGGTCCGGCCAAGGTGTTGAGCGGGGTTACTGAACCGCGCATTTTCCAGGCCGCCATGCACAGCGCCAAAAACGACGGACTGTTGGGCAGCATCGTCACGATGCGGTCTCCGGCGCCGAAACCGGCTGCCTGCAGCCGCTTTACGTTTTCCCCTACGAGACGGAACACGCGCTCCGCGGTCCACCATTCGCCCTCGTACCATGCCATCTGCCGAGGCGCCGACCAGTGAGCCGCAATAACGTCTTCCAGTCTCAATTTCTCTGCCATGGAAATACCCCTCCTGAAAAATTCCTTTGAACTCTCACAAATTTGCCGTGAAAAGCATAAGAAGACCTGCGGGAAGAACTTCGCTGCATAAAAAACGGCGTTTCGACCGCAAGCGGCAAACGTCGTAAAATCGCCTTTCGGCCGCAGCGATTGTCCCTTGGCGTGCAAAAAAAGAAAAAAGAGACGCATTTTCCCCCTGAAAAAAATGTCCCGATCGTGTCTCAAATGCCAGGCAATAGTGTATCATATGCAGGACAAAGTGGAGCGATTTTTTTGAAATCTTTTCGCCCTTTCGTGGGATAATGGGCGACGGACGAAAATATTCAGCGTAGGAGGCTGATTGCGATGGCAGCACCGTGGGTATACATCAAGGATCTGAAAGAACACGTGGGCGAGAGCGTCTGCGTGAAGGGATGGATGTACAACAAACGCAGCTCGGGAAAGATTCACTTCCTCCAGCTCCGCGACGGCTCGGGAACCGTTCAGGGCGTGATGGTGAAAGGCGAAGTCCCCGACGAACAGTTCGACGCCGCCAAAGGGCTGTGGCTCGAAGCCAGTCTCGAAGTCACCGGCGTCGTGCGCGCCGACAGCCGCGCGCCCTCCGGCGTGGAGCTGACCGTGGCCGACCTGAAAATCCTTCAGAACCCCAGCGAAGAGTATCCCATCGGCAAGAAGGATCACGGCATCGACTTCCTGCTCGATACTCGCCATCTCTGGCTGCGTTCCAGCCGCCAGAACGCCCTGATGAAGATCCGCAACGAGATCATCTGGAGCTGGCGCTGCTTCTTCCACGACCGCGGCTTCATGCTCATGGACAGCCCCATCCTCACCGGCTCCATCGGCGAAGGCGCCGACGGCCTGTTCGAACTCGATTACTTCGATCAGAAAGCCTATCTGGCCCAGACCGGCCAGCTTTACGCCGAAGCCGCGGCCATGGCTTTCGGCAAAGTCTACTGCTTCGGCCCCACTTTCCGCGCCGAAAAGTCGAAGACGCGCCGCCACCTCACCGAGTTCTGGATGCTCGAGCCGGAAATGGCCTTTTATGACAACAAGATGAACATGCAGCTTCAGGAAGACCTGGTTGTCGACACGGTGAAAAACGTGCTCGCAAACTGCGAGAAAGAACTGGGCGCGCTCGAACGCGACGTCGAGCCGCTCGAGAAAGTCGTTGCCGGCCCGTTCTACCATCTCAACTACCGCGACGCCGTCAGGAAACTCAACGAGCTGGGCAGCGACATCAAATTCGGCGACGACCTCGGCGCCGACGACGAAACCGTCCTCACCCAACAGTACGACCGCCCCGTCTTCGTCGAGAACTATCCCAAAGACGCCAAGGCCTTCTATATGAAAGCCAACCCCGAAGACAACGGCGAGACCGTGGTCTGTTCCGACCTGCTCGCACCCGAAGGCTACGGCGAGATCATCGGCGGCTCCCAGCGCGAAGAGGATTACGGCCGGCTGCTGAACCGCATGAAGGAACTGAAGATGAACCCCGCCGACTACGACTGGTATCTCGACCTGCGCAAGTTCGGGTCCGTGCCCCACAGCGGCTTCGGCATCGGCCTCGAGCGCACCATCACGTGGATCTGCGGCCTGCCCCACATCCGCGAGGTCATTCCTTTCCCCCGCACCATCTACCGCCTCAAGCCGTAAATCGGAGCGAAAAGCAGCGAGATTCCTCTCCGCGAAAATGGGGCCGCTTTCACACGCTAAAAATTTGGCGGGCGTCACGTGTGAGACTCTTACGATGACCTCCGCCGGCAAATTCTTATGCTGTTTTTTGATAGAAAACGGCAAAATAGCCTGCTTCGCTCGCCTTCCGAGTGAGTCCAGTCGCTCGGGATTGCCTTGACCGCTGCGCGACTGACGTTGCGGATCTCTCTCGGAGCGCGCGGGGATCATTCGTCGTTTGAGTCAAGAATTTAGTATTGCAACGCGGGAGGACGATCATGAGTTGCAGAATATCGTGGATTGCGGCGTTGCTCTGCCTGACGGCACTGAACGCCGTCGCTCGGGCGGAACCGGCGGGGATCGACATGACGCGGTGGCGGTATAACGCCGAAGACAACGTGTATTATCAGCTGGGGATCCCTTACTGCGAAAGGCCCGTGGATCTGAATTACCAGACGCTGGCGCTGTTCGTCCCCGGCTCGTATCTGAAGGGCAGCCCCAACGGCGACGGCACCTATCGCTGCGTTATCGACGAAAAAGGTTCCGCGGGCGGGTATCGGGCGGAAAACGCCCCGATCGTGGTTCCCGTGGAGACGCCCGGCTACATGGCTATGCCCGCGCTGACAGACTACGCCAGTGTCAAAGCCTACGCCGACGCGGGCTTCGTGCTCGTTTATGCGGGCTGCCGCGGACGCGCTCACGGCGCGCCGTTGGGCGTCGTGGATCTCAAGGCGGCTGTCCGTTTCGTACGGCGCGAAGCAGAACGTTCAAAGGACAGCGCCGAGCGGTTGCCGGGAAGTGTTGACCGCATCTTCACGTTCGGCATGAGCGGCGGCGGCGCTCAGTCGGCCCTGATGGGAGCTGCAGGCGACAGTCCGCTCTACGCGCCTTACCTGACGGCCGTTGGCGCGGTCCAGGGCGTCAGCGACGCCGTCGCCGGAGCCATGTGCTGGTGCCCGATCACCAACCTCGACTGGGCGAACGAAGCTTACGAATGGAATCTCGGCGTTTCGCGCACGGGGTTGAGCGCCGAAATGCGCGAACTTTCCGGCAAGATGGCCGAGAGCTACGCCGCCTACGTGAACGCCGCCGGTTTCAAAGACAGCCGCGGCAACGTGCTGACGCTGGAACAGTCGCCCGACAGGCGCTGGCAGTCGGGCAGTTATTACGACATGATCAAGGCGAGGTGGAAACGTCGCTCAACCATTTTCTGGCCGACACGCCCTTTCCCTACGATGCCGGCGCGGCTGCTCGGCAGCGGGGCATGAGCGTCATCGGGCGGCTGGATCTGCCCGCCGCGGGCGGTTCCCGGGCGGAAGCGTCCGGCGCGATCGAAGAGCGCGACCATGTCGTCCGCCGCAGCGCGGCGGGCAGCGTGACGCTTTCCGGCGTCTACCGGACCGCGCAGGACTACATAGACGCGCTGAACGCCGCCGGAACGTGGGTGAGCTACGACGCCGCGGCGAACACTGCCACGATCTCCGGCCTGGACGATTTTGTGAAGGCCCTCAAGCCTGCCGCGAAAGCGGTGGGAGCCTTCGACGACCTTGGCGCCAGCCAGGGGGAGAACATGCTCTTCGGCGTCGGCGATGGACAGGGCGCCCATTTTGACGCGCACATGGCCGAGCTGCTCGACAGCACGGAGTACGGCCCCGCGTTCGCCGCCGATCTCGCCAAGACTGACGCGCTGGGTGTCGGCGTGCAGCAGCGTCTCGACATGTACACGCCGCTTTATTACCTGCTGGAAAGCTCCGCCGGCTTCCGCACGTCCAACGTCGCGTCCTGCTGGCGCATCCGCACCGGCATCGAACAGGGGGACACGGCGCTGAACACGGAAATCAACCTCGCCCGTGCGCTGGAAAACTGTGAAAGGGTCCGGAGCGTGGACTTCGCCATGGTCTGGGGTCTGAAACACGTCGAGGCCGAGCGCCGGGGCTCCGGCACGGAGAACTTCATCCAGTGGGTCAACGCCTGCCTGGCGGAGGGCGCCGCGCCGCCGGCGCGGTGAAAGCGGGACGGGAGGAAAAATCATGGAAGCGATTCTCGGCAACGTGATGGTCGATTGCAACGACGAAACGGAACTGCAAAATTTTTACGCGGAGCTGCTGGGTTGGGAAAAGTGCGTGCTGTTCGGGCGGCCGGCGGTCAGGAGCTCGGGCGGCGTCGTCTTCCTGTTCACCGGGGAAGAGGATTACGTCCCGCCCGTGTGGCCGGAGGAAAAGGGAAAGCAGCAGAAGCAGATGCACTTCGATTTTCAGGTGGAAAACGTGCCGGAAGCGGTGAAAAAGGCCGAAGCGCTGGGCGCGGTCAAAGCCGCGGCGCAGTTCGGCGGCGGCCAGTTCGTGACCATGCTCGACCCGGCCGGACACCCGTTCTGCCTGTGCCGGAAATGAGTCCGACGTCAAAGAGGAAAAATAATATTCGGTGCAAACTAGGTTTCCGCAATGATCCGCAGAAAATGTTCCACGTGGAACATTTTGCGTCGAAAAAACGGGCATTCTGACGTCGCGGCTTTTCGGCGGCGCCTCCGCGCCCTTGGGCGGACCGGCGCTACGCTTTTCGGAGCCTGCGCGGCGCGCCCTTCGCTCTGGTATCGTGAGACGGTCTTTTCTGGCTCGCGCCCCTCGTGCCAAAGGAAGTGCTGCTGATGAATTCAATGAAATGGCTCATGGCCGGAGCCATGCTGATCTTCGGCTCGATCGGCCTGTTCGCGCGCCGCGTTCCGCTTTCGTCGGCGCAGATCTCGCTGTGGCGCGCCGCCGTCGGCGGCCTTTGCCTGCTTGCCGCGGCCGTGACGGTGGGCAATGGACTTTCATGGAAGAGAATCCGCACCAACGCCAGATACTTGCTCATGGCCGGCGTTTTTATAGGCATGAACTTGATTTTGTTCGTCGAAGCTTTCCGCTGGACGTCGATTGCCACGGGCACGATCTGTTATTATCTGGCACCCGTGTTCATGCTCTGTCTTGCGCCGTGGCTGCTGCGCGAAAAGCTGGAAAAGCGTACGGCCGTCTGCGTCCTCGTCTCGCTGTGCGGTCTGGCCTGCGTCGCAGGCGGCAGCGGCGGCGCGGGGAGAAACGACCTGCTCGGCGTCGCCTGCGGCGTCGGCGCGGCCGTCTTCTACGCCTGCGCGGTCATGGCCAATAAATTCCTGAGCGGCGTCACGCCGTACGAGTCCACCGCGGCCGAGCTGCTGCTCGCGGCCGCTTTTCTCGCCCCCTACGTGCTCGTCAAAGGGGGCCCCCCGCTGGTCAGTCTGGACGGCATGGGCTGGCTCTGCCTGGCGGCGCTGTGCCTGATCCATACCGGGCTGGCTTATCTGATGTACTTCACGGCGCTGCGCCGCCTGCCCGCCCAGACTACGGCGGCGTTGAGCTATATCGACCCACTCTCGGCGGTTCTCATGAGCTGGCTGCTCCTCGGCGAGTCGATGACGCCGCTGCAGCTCGCCGGCGGCGCCCTGATCCTCGGCGCGACGTTCCTGAACGAAATGAAAACGGGCTGACGCAAAAAGTCCCCGCTTCCAAACGGAAGCGGGGACTTTTT